>JAABUK010010406.1_pt1 | contig 12422 bp, 12 predicted proteins | sample 5559141 | NCBI WGS metagenome assembly JAABUK01 (sample SAMN10711869, study PRJNA513367) | rock metagenome | isolation source: Antarctica rocks | place: Antarctica: Victoria Land, Pudding Butte nord | collected 2016-01-03
ACGCCTTGAACAATTAGTGCTTAGTGTATACTGTTTTCCCAGTTATTGTCTGTTGACTCCCCTGATGAGTCCCAAAGACATAAAATGTAAATTGATTGATTGATTGACATCAGAATCCACATCAGCACCTCCTCTGTGGGCTTCTTGCAATGGCTAGCTGGCCGCCTATCTTATAGCAGATGGTGACGCCAAGCTGTTACAGCTGTGGTAGTAGCTGGCGAATGACTGAATCAAGACAGACATTGAACAAGGGTGGAGCAAACACACATCCCTGCTTGAAACCAACACTTGTGCCGACTGGGACAGAGTCAACCTCGCTGCGAATGACTGCTGAGTGATGCGTGTGGAGGTCCCTGATGAGAGCGACAAGCTTTGGGGGCGCACCCCTGCTGAGCAAGATCTGCCAGGCCATCTCCCTGTCTACTGAGTCAAAGGCTTTGGTCAGGTCCAGCATGCAAATGTGCAGAGTCTGGCCTTTGTCCCAAGCCCCATTGCACAGAAGGCGCAAGCTGAACAGGGCATCAACAGTGCCCCTGCTTGGTCTACACCCGCAGTGCTCGTCAAGCAGGTTGGCTGCCAGCCACAAGTAAATGGCTGATGATACCTGCTGTTTGACTTGCAGCACCAAAGATGATTGTCTATGACAATGCATGCAACCTGCATTGCTCCGTCCTCAGACATGCGCCACATTGCTTCAGTTCTGCGCTATCTCGGATTGACAGATTGCATATCAGGAATCATGATAGGTGAGTGAGTCAAGCTGTGCTTCTGCTGTGTCATACTATGGGCAATTTGTCATTCTTTGCATGCGGTTCAGGTGCAGCAGTGGCTATGATCTGCGTCAGTATCCAGCCAGTATGCTTGTGTCTCTGGGTGTCACGGTGAGACAAGTTGCTGTCATTAAACCCTAAATATAGTAAACCCTACATCCTATTGGGGAATGTCAGGACACAGCTGTGCATGACATCTACTCGCAAAGCTTATGATCATTCATGTGACTATTCTCAGCAGCAGCTTTTTTCATGCAGGTTTCATATATGAAGCATGACAATGCTGTGTCATACTTGAAATTCTTTCTGGCCAAGTACAACACAAGACTTCAGAACTGAAGGTTGGTGCAGCTGTAAGGATGGTGAAGTACTTAAAGGCATTGCATGCAGCCAGCCCATGGCACCCCTGTACTGAATGATGACTGCCTGGCATATGACGCCTGTTGCGCATAACCAGGCTAGTCAAGATCTGAAGCACAGGGTCATCCACTATTTCATTCTGGCATTGGTGTTATTTTCAGAACATAAGGACTGTACAACGCACTAGCTACAATCAGGCCAATACTGTTGACATGCATATTAAGTACTGATGCCATGCATGCATGTGTCATCTGCAGTTCACGACCGCTGCAGTGCATCTGGACTGATCATGATACTGGCGTGCATCATGTGGGTAAACATAGCCACTCAATGGACATGATCAGCGCAGCTGGCCTGTCAATTCAACACTGATGCCATGCATGCATGCATTTAATGGACATTTACAGCAACACGTAACTAGGTACGTACCCATGTACAAACACTGAGGCCAACTCGGGCTATGGGACACAACGTTGCGAGATTTGCTGAAACCATCGGTTTTCCCAAATGAATGGTAACACTGTTCTCTCAAGGATGTGAAATTATGCAACGCATGCAACAACATCAGTCTGTCATACTAGCTACACGTAATAGGACTCATCTCCATTGCAATAGCTGGTATAATGTAGCTGCATGTATACCAGCTGACATTAGCACGTTAGTTATACTAGTTATGACAGCGCCCCCTTGCATGGTATGATGTTTAGACTCGACTGTGACATGCATGATATCATAGGCCATCAGGAGCCAGCCCCTCAAATCAGTTAGGCTTGGCACCTGCTGGTGCAGACTTAGCTGAGGGTGAAAGAAGACTGCTATGCCTCTGTAGAATAGAAAGACATCGCTCGTAACTGCAATGCAGTACAGCTGTAGAATGCACATAGAAGCACAAGATGGACTGCCTGCCAATAGCAGACAACCAGTGTGACCATGCATGGGCCATGCTCACCTTTCTGAAAAAGAACTGAAAATGAACACCTTCGGCTGTTATCTGGTTTCTGCATTGCCAGGTCAGGATCATCAGTAACCTCTTTCTGCAAGACCACACTGCAGAGTGCTTTCTTCTCCATTCCCGCATCTGGGACTTAATGGCACAGGTTGCAACAGGATGCATCTCACGAGGGAAGTTTGCCCCCTCAGTGTAAAGAATATATCAGCATTTTGACCTGTCTATGCATGGACTCAATATGCTATGTGCACTGCATTGCCGTTTTGGTCTGCAATGTCACCTGTTCCTCATCTGCCTAGTGTGCTGCAGTTGTTTCCCTTTGGCCGCAGGTCTTGCAACTGTGTCATGGAGACAGTCAGCAGTGACAAAGGTGCTTTAGGATGCAGCATATGCCTGTTGTTGCTTACCTTCACACAGGTCTGCAGGGGCCTGATCTTTGGCTGCTGCTTTCTTCTGCAAGCGTAGGGACTGCCTGACAACACTGTCTGCAACACAGACACCGATTGCACATCAAAGGTATGGCTCAACAGGCTAACAAGTGAGGAAAGGCTTACCTTGACTGCCTGAGGGTCCTTGACTTGCAGCAGCTGCTGACCTGATCAGTGCTGCTGGGGCGTTGCTGCCTATCAGTCGTGCAGTGGTCGTGATAGCCTGCCTTGTTAACTGCACGTGACGCTCTGTATGGGGCCCTGTCACAGTGCCAGTCCCCTGATCACCTTCAGAATTTGGCAGTGAGCCAGACAATGGGGCAGCCCGGGGTGGCGTATGCTTAGCGCCCGAGCACGCTCCGTTCCATTCCGGGATGCCAATTGTGCAGCCGGCCTGGCGTCTGCCAGGTTGCGTCTGCCAGCGTCTGCCAGGTTGCCAATAGCTGCCTCATCAGTGATCGCAGAGGAGGGACCGGTTGAAGCGGCAGGATCAGGCCGTTGCACCAAGCGACGTCGCTTGTGCTTTCTGCCGACTTTTTGATTCTGACGAGCTGTGTCTTGTCGTCGCTGAGCAGCATCGTCGTCAGAAGCCTGCAGGGCAGCACTCAGCCATGAGGCTAGGGTCTGAGCCCTGCAGGTGTATAGTTCTGCATATTGCAGAATGGCATGCACAACACTGATTTGAGCAATAGGCATGCCTTTACTGGTTCGAAGTTGCCTGCCAGTCCCTCTGCAACATCGCATGCCTGGTGAGTTGCACAACGCAAATGGGTTGACGGGTTACCCTAAACCCTAGAGACAGTGCCGTGCAACATGATTTAAAATAAACTCTGAAGCGCGATCGCGAGGGATCGTGTGTGAGCAGGGGCTCGGGGATCAGGCCTGAGGATGCAATGCATTGTGAGTCAGTGTCAGTGCGAAAATTTTTACAGGTCGCGTCTGGCTGAGCTGTAGCTGAAAGCTGGCGAACTGGCTGATAGGTCTGCCGGCCACGAGCATCAAGCAGCAGGCAACAGAGTCCAAATGCACATAGTGCAACATGATTTATTGTCCCCCTGTGGCGGGGTTTAGCAGGGAATTAATCGGCGACCCTAGCAGGGAATCTAACGAAGCTGGCCATACATGGCCTGCATTTATGGCCACCTATGACTAATCGGCTGCATTTACGGCCACCTATGACTAATCCTGTCGCGTTTATGACCACCTATGACTTATTTGATCATGCAATACAGCGGTCGACGCCATAATGTTGCAAAACGGTGTTACAGAGATCAAGATCACAAATCAGGCGTGTCTTTGAGCTACTTGAATTTCTGCATGATACCCGAAATACACTGTTGTACAGACTCAGCACAGAAGCCAAGTCATTACTGCTTGATAGACTGTGTGCAGCAGCAAGGGGACCTTCTGATTCAGTCAGCTCTGCTACCTGGTAGCTGTTGGCATGCTGCAATGAAGCAATCTGAGCAGAAGATTGGCCTGACTGTCTAGATGTGTCTGGAACAGGCACATATGGCACTACTTGACTAGGGTGCATGGACAAAGGGACAGATGCACTGTGACCTTCAACAGGCACTGCATTGCTAACAAACACTGCAGATGGCAATGGAGCACTTGGTGCTGCTCTTGCTGACAAGCTAGTTTGAAACTGCCGTGCCTTTTTCTGAGCAACATGTGCAGGCTCTGCCTTGTAGGACTGCAGAGACTCTGTGCGCTTATGACCAGTGCGCTTGACAATTCCAGCATCACTTAAACCATTACGTAATATATATACCGTACTCGTATTGATGTTTCTCGGTTTAATAAATAATTACTCTGAGGCCGAGCCGACATAAAAGCATTAAATAAACTATTATCGTCTTCCGATGTCCTTTGAAAGTATTCCAGTATTCTCTCAACAGACCGCGATTTTGAGCAAAAGCTTGCTCCTGCTTGTGATCATGCTCATGTCACCTTGCAATGGCGGTCCTGCGCTTGCAAACCTGATCGAGCCATTCATTTGGACTTGATCATCATTGTGCATTACCTAGGGCTTTTGCAATGCTCCCCGGTGGTCAATGCCGACTGGATAGGTTCGGTTTTGGGTGCTTTAGTACGGTTAAGAATCTGATCGTGCATCCTTGGCCTGATTTTGTTCTGGAGGCTGCCGCACATAATTGTTGCTTTAAGATGCTTTAAACTGCTGAGGTAATTGGGCCTGCTTTGGGACTTTATGCTGTTGTTGTAGCAAGACTGTGACAGTTGTAATGCAATCGTTTTGGACTTGTAAGACTGCTCGATCATCATTAAAGTCATTAAAACAATTCGCCACGTGTTCCTTCCGCGATCAATTCGCCAGCCTCCAGTCAATTTCCGCCGACAAATTGACTGGAGGCTGGCGAACTAATCGCGTAAGGAACGCGTGGCTTTGCGCGGTGGTGTAATAAATAATGCAACGAGTATTTAATCGATTAATTTTTTCTAGCGGAGCGCGAGGAACATTAGTACGCGAGGATCATGAGTACGGTAGTGGATGCACATGTGATGAATGTAGAGCGCACGCGAATGACCAGTAGATCTCTCAGCAATACCTGCCCTCTTGCACAGGTCAGGCAGTAAATCTTTCAAGCCGTTCTTGCCCATCATGCCATTGATGAAACTGCAGCCAGAAAATGCTTGTTGGCAAGCCATAGACATGACTCAATATGCATCAGCAAAACTTATAAGTGAATCATACTCATTAGTATACTGCAGTGGCTTGCTGCCACGAATTGCTTTTGGCTGCAGATACCACCTGTCTTCCGTGATCTTTATTTGCTTTGCGGTAGATTGAGTCGTCATGAAAGAGCTTGTGAAAGCACAATTCTGGTTGCGTGTCATTGGCATACAACGGGACAGGCTTGGGCTGCAGCACACACAGAGTAAACAACATTGAGATGCGTTGCAAACAAAAGCGTTGCAAACAAAAGCGTTGCAAGCAAAAGCGTCCAAAAAGGATGCACAAGCAGTAAGATATACCGGCTCTTTGGCATTCAGGCCACCTTGCCAGTTCTTGGTGCCACCCAATGTAATGTCAAACATGATGACTGGAGTACCAATCTCATCAACACCAGAGTGAACATGCTCATGGTCATATTCAGGTGCTCAGACTGTCCACGCATGCCAGTGGCAAGCCCTACAGGCACACAGGTCATGTCTGCAAGGATGAAGGAAGCAAAGCAGCAGCGAAATCTGGTGCATACCTGTGACAAAGAATTTGCGCTGAGTCACCTCACGTGCATCAGTACTACCCCGTCTCAAGGTGTCTGCTATCATGTCTACTTGAGTTGGACTCAGAGAGTCATAATGCTTGGTAGTACCCTTGCCTGCCCTCATTGCCCTGCATCATAATCATGTATTGGCAAATGAGAATTTATTGACAAGCAAACTTTGCCATCTTACCGCTGCAAGGCAGAGTTGATGTTATTGCGCAGTTGCGCCCACTCAGGATTGTTGGTGTTGAACAGGTCAGGGTCACCATATGGATGCGTTCCTGTAGCTCTGCATACTTTACTTCTTTCAGCACGCAGATGTCTACCGATTGATCTGAAAATGCCTTGATAGGAAGAGCATTTATACAAAGTGCCAGGCTCTTTGGCAGCGATCTGTTTAGAAGTTTGTTTCATGCGTATCTGCAGCAGAAATGACAGCCATCAGGCATACACATCTTGTGAGACCAGCAAAAGTTCAAAGCCCATACCTGTGTTGCAAATCTCTCAAGTCTACTTTTTCTGACAGGATGCTCCAAAGAGACTCTCAACTGTGCAGGCCTGCAGCGGAAGCTGACTCACTGCCCATACTCCTGTCTTACACAGACCAAGTGAATGACATGCATATTTGAGCTGCGCAGTCAAGTGAATTTCATATGCACAGGAACATGTATTACACATGAGTTCATGTAGGGAAAGCAGGTGATAGACAGCTTTTGAAAACAGAGTTCTGAGTAGTATGTGCTACCTTGAGCGAGATAAAAGTGTCAAGCCAAGACGCCGACAAGCTTGGCCTGCTGTCAGCTGTGGTGGCAATTTTTATGCAGCACCTGTCAGGTATGCCCTTCTAATCACATATGAAATGCTGATGAAGGCAAGTCTGATGGTATTTCCATTTGTAGTGTGCTCAAGCAGATTTTGCAAAGCTTTGGTTGTCTCAAAAGCTTTGCTTTCAAAAGGTGGCCATCTACTGTTACAGCATCAGGAAGGATGACGTGATAAACAGCACTGAAGGAGGGGTTTAGGAAATTTGTCAAGCTTGCAGCTGCTCATACTAGCCTCAACACACAGGCAAGCAGGTAAAGACTTTTTTGGTGCCATGCTAGGCATCAGTGCTCTCAAGAGGCTGAATCTGGGCATGTGTTCAGCTGTCAGGAGGTTTGCACCTGACGGAAGCTGCTGCGGCAGCTAGCAAGGCCATCTCAATCCCTTCTTCAGATTCCAGATAGCAACAGAATTGTAAGGCAGTCTCCAAGAGCAAACGTGTTTCTCGTAATTCTGCACACGTGCCTTGTTAATGTGCTGCCTGTATGCAGTGGTGAAAGACAAACAAGATAATTTCACAGGTGTTTAAGCTGTCTTTCATAGTCTGTGCTGTTAGGTCACATGGATTTTGCTTGTGGTATTTCCAACTACTCTGTCGGTGTGTTTCATTTAATGAATCATGCTTTTTTAAAAGCTTTATTGTTTTTTATTGCCGGATCAGTGATCCATGCTTTATCAGAATGAACAAGATATGCGAAAAATGGGAGGTGTAGTTCACCTTTTACCTTTTACTTATGGTATGATGCTTATAGGCTCCTTGTCTCTAACAGGATTTCCTTTTCTTACTGGATTTTATTCCAAAGACACTATTTTAGAATTAGCCTTTGCTAATTATGCAATCAATGTTATTTTGCTTATTGGTTAGGTGCAATTTGTGTACTCTTTACTTCTTATTACTCTCTCCGTTTATTGTTTTTAACTTTTTTATCACCAACTAATCTTTATAAATCTTCTTTGAAGAATACACACGATGCTCCTTTTATTATGGCTCTGCCTTTAATACTTTTAGCTTTTGGTAGTATTTTTGTAGGCTACTTGGGAAAAGATATGATGATTGGGTTTGGTACTAATTTCTGGGGAAATGCACTTTTTATATCTCCAGAAAACATAAATCTATTAGAATCTGAATATTTTCCTCAAGTTCAGAAAATGGTTCCTCTTTTTTTCACACTATTAGGTGCATTTTTAGCTTATCTTGTAAACTACAGTCTTTTTAGGGAATCTTACTTTATAAACACTAGTTGGATAGGTCGTAATTTTTTTAATATGCTATCCAAACGTTGGCTTTTCGACAAAGTATACAATGATTTTATAGGACAGAAAAATTTAGCTTTTGGTTATCGCATTTCCTTTCAAACATTAGACAAAGGTTGTTTTGAAATCTTGGGACCTTACGGAATCTCTTTCTTATTTCAAAACTTAACACGTTATTTAAGTAAACTTCAAAGTGGTATGGTTTATCACTATGCTGTAGAGATGTTGTTAGAAGTAATATTGTTGACAAGTATTGTAGGTCTTTGGAGTTTTTAGAAGTTTTCGTTGATAACCGTTTATACTTTATTTTTCCAACATCTTTTATTTTCTACAATTACTGTTCTAATACTGACACACTATCGTAGTATCATTTACTTCCAAAGGAATGCCTTCTATGCCTTGTATCCCTCGCATCCATCCTAACCTGTCCCAAAGAAAAGGTAAGTTTTCTTGTATCCCTTCCTTTTCATTCTTTTTGTTCGAAAAAGGCAGGGAAGGGATACAAGGCACCTTCGGAAAACCTTTTCTTTGTATCTTTTCCTGTCCTTTACTAGACAACTAGACAAAAATGACACAGCATACAGTTAGCAGGAAATTGTTTGTTTTGCCCTGCCAGCCATTGACAAGCGTCTTCTTGGCGGCAGTCAGTCACTCTGGAATGTTTTTGAGTCAATGCAGGAGGCAGGGCTGAATACTTATGCTGTTTGAAAACCCCCTTACAATGCTTTCTGAACACAAAAGAGGACGCGTCTTCTTTAGTACATAATGATAGGTGGAAGTGTGTGTTACGCTGATGAATCTGTATGTATGGCCTACTGATAAAATGGAGCTTTGTCATGGCAGAATCAGTTGTTTTTGGTGTCTGTAATTCATTCCCGAGATAATAGACTAAAGCAGATCATGAAGTATGTCCTTCTGTACAACACTGCCTGACTGATCTGTTGTGTCAACGGGTCTACAGTATCAGGCACAGCACCCGCTAACGCAGCATTTTGCAGACAGCCAAGCGCTTTGTTGACGCTCGACTGGATACGAACAGTATGGCCATTCGCCAGTCTTGCCGGACAGCCATTGCCTTGGCGAACCTTGTCTCAGCCGACAGACTTTAAGCAACCCGGGCAAAGCTCAATGACGGCTAGCCAACCTTATGACCATCTTTTCCCGCGTTGAGTCTGAGACAGCTGACGTGTTACGACACCGTACACAGTTTGCATGCTGCGAAGCAATGGTATCTTGTGCACTAAGCTGAGTTGTCAAAACGCTCATATTAGTAGACCTTATACAGATGCACAATACAGGCTGCTCTGGAGAGGCAACACTTGTCCTGCACTTACCTAGCTCATCATGAGCTAGAAAGCGTTTTAATTTGTTTAGTTAATATTCTTCAATAAATCAATCAAGATTTCAATGTCCTGGTGGGCAACAGGGACTCAACTGACGAGAAGTTCAGTTGAGTAACCATACAGTCAAAATCTGCTTCCTATATGCAAAACAATCCCTATGGAAACCACCACATGCATATGGTTCACACAAGGTCACAAAGTCTGCAATAGTGCAACAGGACTGCAGGAGGTTCATGATGCCATGAAGTTCATGCTGTGATATCACACACATGACCTGACATGGCTATATCCTGACCAAAAACAACCAGAAACAAAGTGCTAGCAGCGCTGCTCGTCCTCCACACAATGCAGCACACTAGACACAGCCTGTTTCAGTCTCCTATTGGACCACACTTGACAACGGACAGATACTCTGCACATTTCCACTCAGGCTGCATTGTCCTGTATAACATCAAGCTGCTGTGCTAAACATCTGTAAAGTACTCAAGTGCATGCTGATGCTTAGCCCCTGCTATGACAGATGCAACTAAGAAAAGCTGCTGCTGTATCAGATTATCATGCTTGAAGGCACCTAGATAATGCTGCCAACCGTCTTTGACTGCTGTCTGGTTCAAAGCCGTCAATATGAATCATTAGTTGACGCCTGTCTTGCGGATACGGCACGTGGCTGCAACAATCCAAGCTCTTCTGCCCCTCACAGCCTCCACACCGCCACTACCGTGTATCCATAGCAACCCGAAATCGGTTGGCTAAGTTTAATATAGCCAAGCATTTTATCAATGTCAAATGTTCATTTGCAAGTCAGAAAAGCCAACTTGGTTCAAGGTCAAAGCCCAGGAAATATCATGTTACTTCTCGGCAATTCCAACGGCAATCACTGGGCACGCCTTGGGGTTCGAATTCATATGTGCCGTTAGTGACTATTCATGACTAAGGGATAAAATTCAAAAAAAAACTTACACTTTTGGCGTTCCCGGGTGCAAGCCCGACGCAACCCGGTGCCCGCAGACCGGACTGGCCCTGTGCAATATATATACAGTTTCCAGGCCAAACCTGTACGTGCTTGATCCGCCGTCAACTCGCAAAGCAAGTTCGGAAAATCCGGTGGTTGAACTGCCAACGGACTGCTTGAAAGGCAGACGCTCAAAGCACAAGCTAGTGGTCCTGTGGGGGGTATGAGCCAGAGCTACATTTACGGCACTCATCATGGAAGGCATGACAGCCAGTGTACTTGTGGCTTCATTGCTGTCTTGTCTCCTGCTAATCTCCTTACTTTCGCAACAAGCTATGAGTCAAGATCAACTACATGATCCTTGTAGGTAAGTTACTTACCTGTAGTTTGACAACGGGCAACACCAAAGGAGTTTGACACTGTTTGTCTTGGTCAGAAATCTCCGGGCAAGCGTGGAACCCCGATCTGGGAGCGGACTTGTATTGGTCACAGGCGGAGCAGGCTTTATTGGCAGTAATCTGGTTTCAAGGCTTGTGGGACTTGGATACGACGTTCGTATACTCGATGACTTAAGTACAGGCGATGCGGGACATGTTGATGTGGCCCACTCAAAAATTGAACTCCTCGTTGGCGACATCCGCAGTAGAACAGATTGTCAAAATGCGATGCAAGGCGTCGACTTTGTGTATCATCTCGCTGCCATGAGTAAAGTAAAGCCTTCTTTGACTGATCCTGCGATTGCAACCTTCTGTGCAGAGGTTAATGTTCTTGGAACGGCAAATATCTTGGAAGCAGCAAAAATGGCTGGCGTGAAAAAACTGGTCTACGCAGCTTCCTCCACATACTACGGCAATGCAAAGCCACCTCATCAAGAAGACATGCAGTGGGTTGCGAGTTCCCCTTATGCAGCCACTAAGTACGCTGCTGAATTACTAACCACTACATATAGCCATGTGTACGGTCTACCAACCTTGAACACTAGATTTTTTATGGTTTATGGGCCTCGCCAGCCTAGCACTGGCGCCTATGCAATTGTCACAGGCTTATTTACACAGCAGCAGTTAAGTGGGCTTGGACTGACGATTGAAGGTGATGGGTCACATTACCGCGACTTCGTGCATGTTGCTGACATAGTTAGTGGATTAATTGTCAGTATGCAAAGTAACGTTTCTGGGCAGTCAATCAATCTTGGAACCGGACAGGCAATGTCCGTCCAGGAGCTTGCGGACATGATTTCCTCGAACCAGTCAAGAATTCCTGAACGTCCTTTTGATTTGATTGGCACTTTGGCTGACACTTGCAAAGCCAAAAGACTTTTAGGGTGGGAGGCCAAACTCGATATCCGAGAAGAAATGCCAAAGCTTTTGCACTTGAACAAAGTTTCTGACGAACGCACTTCTCTAGACACGCGCAATTCGGCTGCGCGCAGAATGTACAGAGTCCAACAATCTAGCCTTGCCATTTTCGGTGGGTAGACCTCCAAAATATTTGAATCTAGATGTTCTGCTTACAGTAATGGCACTGCTTGAGCGAAAACCTGCGCTCTGCTGCTTTGACTGTTGCCGTTGAAAAAGCTTGTGCCGCAAGCTGTGCAAGGCTTAAGCTAAAGCAGGTGAGTAAGGCAAGAAAGCTGGTGTCAGCCAACAGTCAGGTTCGAGGCTGCCCAGCAGGCAAGATTCATAAGAAGCGATATCTTGTGAAGATCAAACCTTCTGGCAAAACAGGCCAGCTATCTTGCCTAGTATCTGGTTCCCTCAGCAAAGCAGGAAGCAGTGGCTGTTGACACATGAGGTAGCAAAAGCTTTGCTGCTTGGACAAGCTTGCCTCTGACCGAGGTTGAGCCTGATCAGTCAGCAAACCTTTGTTTTCACTGCAACCACCTGCAGAGGCTTACCCAGCACATTGCACAGCCTGTACAGAACAAATGCAAGAGTATAGCCCCAAGTTCCTAATGACTTTGACTGCTGACTGCGTCAGCCTTTTGCCAACAGCTTATACCGTGCCTGGCTGAAAATTGGAATCTGGCTAGGGTTTGCAGGAATCTGCTCAGCTGGGGTTGCAAAGTTGGGTGTGCAATCCCTGATGGTATGATGACTGATGTTCATATGTCAGTTTGGGATGCACAATAATGTTCAAGGCCACAGAAATGCAAAGGTGTGTAAGCAGATTTTTGATGGCAGCTGTATACTGTAGCTTTCAGGCTGATTTGGGCCCCCTTACAGCAATGTTGTTGCTCAGCAATTTGCAAGCAGATTTTGGCAGCTAGAATTTGAAAGCAACAAAACACATCCACTGTGATGCTATGTGCACTGTC
>JAABUK010010407.1_pt1 | contig 12422 bp, 10 predicted proteins | sample 5559141 | NCBI WGS metagenome assembly JAABUK01 (sample SAMN10711869, study PRJNA513367) | rock metagenome | isolation source: Antarctica rocks | place: Antarctica: Victoria Land, Pudding Butte nord | collected 2016-01-03
GTCGTTACTTAGCGAGGTGAAATGGGTACGTAGGCGCTGAACGAGGCGTGGAACCTCTAGACCCATAAGTGCGTTATTAAAACTATTTCGGGAGAAGATATTCCCGAGGCTACCAGCCACGACTAGCGGGATCTGCTTTGCTAGGATGGCCGTCGCAGCCTGCTCTCTCGACGATCCGCAGCCGAAGTTGGAGCCGGAGACGAGGATGTCATTAGGACGAGTAATACTGTCAAACTGGGGGTCATAATTCTCCATACAGACGCGTGCCATATCCTCCTTGGAAAGGTTGTCTTGGTAAGTATATTTCCCGGGGTAAATACCATCAGTGTTAAGATTGTCGGCGTCGCGAAAAATAATGTCACCACTGATCTTTTCGGGAAAGCCTGGCAAGATGTCGACTTCGGACCTAGGAGTCTCAATAGGCTCCACTCGCTCGATGAGCGACTCCATCTGCTGTAGGAAGTTTGAAAGCTTGTTCTCTGTAGTCGGTTCGGCACCGGTGCCGTACCCGTACTCTACGCCAGACCAATTCGTAGGAACTTCGTAGGTGTCCGGACCGGAAATGACGCCCTTGAGAGCGCTGGCTGCCACAACCTCGGGGCTTGCCAGATAGGTTTGCGCGTCCCTATGTCCGACCCTGCCTTTATAATTACGATTTGAGGCGCCACGAGTAGGTCAGTTTCGATTCCAAGTCTGTACTGCCGGGGGTAGATTACCTTATTCCAACCTCACCAGGCTCCAGCAGGCCTATACCAAGCCCAATACAGGGTCCGCATCCAGCGGGCAGCGCCTGAGCGCCAGCATCGAGTAGAGTCTGCCAGTCACCTACAGCTTCCGCGGCCTTCTGCTCGGGTGCGGAAGCGGCAGCGATGTAGAGTTGGACACCTTCGGCAATCCTAGGAGGAGTGTCGGGATTTGCCTTGGCTGTATCCTTAAAGACCTTAGCGGCTGCGGCGAGATCGGAAGCCCGTGAGTTAGTGCACGAGACGATGTATGCACGATTGATCTTGATATGCTGCGGCGCCAGCTCATGCAAAGGGGTCCCGACTTTGACAGAGTCCGGGCCCGACACGTAGGGCGCGAGTGTGTCGAGATTCAGATATAACTGCTTCGCATACACAGCATCACGGTCAGCCGTGAGGGGGTTCGCGAACAGCTCGTCTACCTTCGCATGCTTGATACGTAGTCGAGTCGTACGGTCGTCTAGTATGGCAGCTTCGGTTGCCTTATTTCGAAGCCAGCGTTCCAAGATTTTGTCCACAGGGAATAAGCCTGCCAGCTGGTTAGCAGGTGCCAGCTAGAAAGACCAGTAGATTGACAAGCCAATAAACTCACCTGACAGAGCAGCCATCTCAGTAGTCATATTGGCGATCGTCAATCCGCAGAGAAGTTAGTCTTGATATTCTATACAAGCTTAGAATTCAAAGTGTACCTGCTATCCACGGGTAGACTTGCCATAGTTTCCTCGGAGCCAGTGAACTCAATGGCATGGTTCAGCACGTCGCTCTTGAAGACTGAAGGATGTGTGAGCCAAACAGTGTAGTAAAATCAAGTTATCATACTCACAAACATTTAGGGCGACTGCGATATCTTTTGCGGTCACCCCTGGCGGCAGCGTTCCTGCAAAGTTCACTCGTGCTACTGGCGGGATCTGCCACCAGGTACGCGATGTTGCCCAAATCGATGCGGCATCTGTACGAACAACGGGAGAGCCTAGGCTAACATGGATTTAGGAAAAATTCAAGATGATTACTATAGGTTTGAACATAGAAAGCATGACGACTTACCATCCTATACCGCCGTAGTGGTTGCTGTGGCTGTCAGAGGCCACACACATGGTGCCCGGCCATGCATACCCCTCTTCTACCATGATCTGGTGACCTATACCGCGACCCGGTGGAAAATGATCAATTGAATGCTTTTCGGCGAAGGTCTCGATTTGTTGATACTTCTTGAGGTTGGCATCACTGGTGTTCTGAATATCGTGGTCAAGCGTAAAGACGATCTGACGTGGATTACGGACCTGCGTCGCTCCCATCGACATAAACTTGAGCGCAACTGGCCATGAGTTGTCATGAGTCATACAGTACGCTGGCGACAGACTGATATAATCACCGCTCCGGACGAGCTTTCCCTCGGGAAGACTGGCGGCATAGCGTTGTACAATTTTTTCCGTCAGAGTCTGCGGCCGCTTTTCAAAAGTCGGGGTGGTGAAAGGAGGCGGCTCTTGTTGGTATAATGCGCCAGCCCGCGGGATGGTGCTGGTATCTAGTGAGGGAGAATCTGGCGACGTCGAGATAGTACGGAAATGAGTGTAAATGCTCCTACTCGGCAGCCGGCTGCTGGACAGTCGGAACGAGTTAGCCCACAGAGACCGGACCTATAAGAGTTAGATTGAGCTAGAGAACAAGTAGAAACAGGAAGACATCACCGACCAGTCTGCACCTCATCGTAGACAGGCTCCTCCACGTCGCTGTATTATGCACGACGTGATATTGAATGCGACTCGTCCAAAATCTGGCGAATATGTGCGAGTTCGGCGGTCCGAGGTTGGGGTGCAGCCGGTATTAGAAGAGTTCACCACCTTCTGGTCCAAACTTACTCCTCGTTCGCGCCCTCGCTTTCTACAACGATCCGACTTTGATAACTTGTTTTCGCTACAAGAATTATAGAACACGTCAGACCTAATATTTCTTATACCAAAATATTTTGCATTATCAGGCTGGCTGAGGATCTATAGATGCGATAGTTTTAGGGCCTAAGGGTACCCTAGAACTTGGTACCGGAGCATGGATTTTTAAAAGGTAATTAGCGCCTAAAGGCGCAACTTACTTAGGATCACCCGTGACACTCACCTAGGTCGCGCGATAGTAAGGCGGCGCGCACCCTAAACTGTAAGAGGGGTGATTCCAGGGTACATTTCTGTCATCTTGGCAACGGCGGCATGCGTCAGCCTGGAAACCTCTCGTTTGATATGGTACCCTCGGTCTTCAATGCGTTGAATCCTCAGCTACAACACCTGTCCAGTACGTTGATGTATTTACATGCGCTACGAATGCCACCATCTCATTGACACAATATCCAACTCAATATACATCTCGCGTTCTGATGCTCAAACATACAATTCCTTTTGCCACCAATTGCACCGCTGATTTGCAATAGGATCCATGATCTCTGAAATCTTCGTTGCATTGAGGTCGATGATCTCGGTCGCGTTGCTGTAAATTGGGAACATCGGGAGAGCGGGTCCGCTTGGCTTGCCGTTGATAGCAAAGCTCGTAATGAACTCCTGCAAGGCCACAGCAATGGGGTCGCTTAAGACCGAACTGCTGGGCCCATTGAAGAATGTGTAGGGAACATCCTGCCCGTGGAGAGCTGGTGGCACGCTGAATTGGTACGCGTAAGTCTGGTTATTGAAAGCCTTGTCGAGGTAGAAGGTGTTGCATCTAATTCAGTCAGCTCATATCGTACTGCGAGCAGTGAGGATAAGCGTACGTAAAGGTAGACTCCGAAACAACCAAGTCAACCCTGCCAACCTCATCGGAGTAGCCACTCAAACCAAGGACACCCGGCATATTAGGTGGATATAGGACGTTCTCAATATAGCTGGCAACGCTTGACTGGATGGTCGGAAAAGCTTGCAAGACGTACTCGTTGAAGGATGTGTCGTTCGTAATACCTGGATTTGTAAAGTCCAGACCCTCATCCGCATTATGGCCCAGCATGAGCGTAAGGTCATGGTCATATGAGCCCTGGAGGAGAAGCTTGCCGGGTATCGCTGGGGCAAACAATCCGTCTACCACTGGTCCCCAGGTAAAGTCCCCGTAAGACGAATTCGCCACCTGGACTATATTCGCTGTGATCAAAGCACTAGATGGAAGTTGCCTGGCTTCTTCGATGGTACTAACCTTTAGAAGCGACAGGAATGTTTCAAATGTTTGCTCTTGTTGAAAATTGCTGGCAATGTTTTGGAACGCGGCACTCTGTAGGACAGCTTGTTGGAAGGGTGCCGGCCCCTTGAGGCCACCAAAAGCCGTGATCTGATGGAAGATAGACCCGCCGCCAGCAGATTCTCCAATAACCGTCACTCTGTTTGGATCTCCTCCGAATAGATGAATATTATCTTGGACCCAGTGAAGAGCAAGACGCTGATCGTACAGTCCAGCATTCGCTAGGCCATCGCTTTGTAGAGTCGGACCCGAAAGCCAGCCAAAGGCGCCCAGCCGGTAATTGAGAGACACGAAAATAATGCCCTCAGTGGAATTTGCATGACTAGCTTCGATCAAACCAGCAGCGCTGTATGCGCTCTTCTCCCCAGCAGTATATCCACCACCATAGATCCATACGAGAACGGGGGCGCCGGACGTGTAGTTTGTGGCATTGGACGCTCCATGGAAGATTGTTTGAGGCACGACCACATCCAAGAAAAGGCAGTCTTCCGTTGTCCGAGGATCCTGCTTTGGGAGGGAGCTCGCCATGCCTCCAAGGCCGGCTTCGGCCGCAGACAAGTTGTAAGGCTTTCCGGTCAGATAGTCAGGAACGAAACCTGCAGAGATGAGCTCCCAAGCAGGATTAGCCTGGGGGCATATACCTCCGACGCTTCCATCGTTCACTGTAGCGTTTCGGCCGGTAGGAGGGAGCGGCGCGCGCCATCGAAGCTCGCCAACAGGAGGCTGTGCGTATCTGATGTTGGAGAAGTTGTAGAAGCCCCCAGTGGCCTATCATAGTTAGCAGATGGCATCCGCAGGAATCCCCAGTAACGAAGACATACATTGAATAATGAAGCGCGATGAATTTCATAGCCGAGGTCGACTGTTGGTAGCGATGTTGATTGAGAGGCTGCAGGGTCAAAGAGCAGAGCAATGCCCGCCACAACGTAGCTCAATCGGTGTCCAAACATAGTCTCGGCTGTTGAGATAGGTCTTTCGTTTTATGGCAACTGAGAGCTTCCTCAATTTCCATGGGGGAGATCCGCCGCATTTATATTGGCTCGAGTGGCAGTCAGCCCGGGGAGTGGCCCGATTCGAGTTATAAAGTGTGTTCGTCATTGTTGATTCAGCTCTTTGACTAGACACCCAGAGTCCGCCCGTGCCTGAACGGTTTAAGGGACGAGAGCACCTTGCGGCACAGGTGGTGTCTTCTGAGTGGTGCAAGAATTTTCATGGCGCTACAACCCCGCAATAATTCCTGCCGAACGGGCACCACGGGGCACTAAGAGCTCTACTACTATCTCATATTACTCTTCGCCTCGGCTTATGTTCTACTTGCGTTCGAGGGTTGCTCCCGTCTACATATCCCGTGGATAGATCTCGCAAATGTCTTGAAGCTAGCTGAAGATTGGTCAAATGAGTCCGGAGCGTGCAATTCTCCGTATGCTACACCAAGTCTCTAGACCTCGCCCCCACCGATGTACGCAAAGGAGAGGTGCGCTTCCTCTCAAGCCATGCCCAAGCTTCCCATCTCCCACACGAAAAAGGCGCATGGGACTATCGAAGCAGTATTATCAAAGCTTCAAGCCTCGGTGGGAGCGCAAGCGCACTGATCAGCTTCAGCGCCTCTTGCCCCCCAATCGGTTGCTATTCGCTGCTTCAAAGTCGCCATGTGGGGATCTCGACCCTAGGAACCACCTATTCGAGCCTTTGGAAGGACCCCCAAGATCTGGTCTCATAAAGCCCCAAGATGTACCTTCTGGCTGACTCGAACTTGAATCATGGTAGCAGCAAGGTTTCCAGTTTGATATAAATAGAACAAGAGGCCTGGTCCACCTCATCTCCATCCATCCATGCCGTGCCTCTCTTTCTCCCTCTTTGATCCCGTCGTTACCAAACTGGAGCTATTGTGTATACCGCATTTCACATTATCCAAATGAAGACCGCCTCGATCCTTCACTCTTGTTTTTATAATTGATGCAGTACCGCAGGTCAGCTTGCCTTTCACGATCTTCAACCCAACTCGGCGTCGACGCTTACTTCGCAGGCAAGGATACGGCCCTCTTTACCGTCCCATATACCCACACCCAGTCTTCTCAATCATGGGGTCCTAGAAGAGCATCACGTGGTTGGGCAATTCTGACGATACGGTGGCTTTTAACGGTACAGACATTGCTGTCGGCACTGCGAGAACATAGAAGAAAGCAAGCGCTCATGTGTTGGAGACTTTAACTGTCCATGATAAGCCTGCGGCTGGACTATATGAAGAGATCTATACACTGGAAATTGCCAGATTCTATAGCGATCATGATGGAGCAACAACGACAACTGTGTGCAAGGGCACTCCCACGACCTTTGAATTTAGGACCAATCTCTGCACGAACAATGCGATCTTAGCGGCTGGTGTCCTTCACATGTTGCACCTGACGATTGCACAGGAAGTCAGGGTGTTCCTAGCAAGCAGATTTAACGTAATCTCTTCAAGCAATGCTATATCGAGCAATGATAGCACAATCACACTCTCCCCAACAGCCGTGTCTTTCAATGGCAATGCAAGTGTAGTTTTGGCAAGCGTCTCCATTGCTGGCATTGGAGTCTTCGCCGCCATCATTGTTCAAAAGGAAGGCCTTCTTGGGAATTTGTAGCCTCAGGAACATAAGCGGATCCTGCGTCCGATCAGGACTACAATGCTCCGTATTGCTCCGTATTGCAACAGAATCCCGTATCAAATTTGTAGTTCACTGAACAATCGTTGACGCAAGTGAAGTGTCTTCATGAAGGTGAAAACACGGTCTGCTGTAGCAGGACGCTTCCGTACTGATGCAAGTTTACTCATAAGGTAGCCATCAGTTAGAATACTAGATGGTCAAAGCTCGGGCGACGGCTGACTCGGCCCTTTTATTACTTCAGCAAATAAGGATGAGACTCTTATCAGTCATGCGTAGGGCCAAGATCCCTGTCGTTGCCGCTTTACTTGAACTGAATCAACCCAAAGAAGACTAAGGCGGTCGCATGCGTATCTGCTGACCGAAGCTTGATACCCTCCTTCAGCACTTCGCACGGCAGGTCTAGCACCTCAGTGAGGGGTTACGATGTGATGCAAATCATGAAGATGATGGCACTGAGAAGCTGCCAATGGCATCAGAATGGTCTCTGAACGGAGTCATGAGCTGGCCTCGGTCAGCGGTGCGCTGATTGACGTTGTTGAGGGAATTTCCAGCACCCCATCCGGCAATGGCAGCCGAAATAGGAGATCTGGAACCACAGCTGATATTGGTTGTGGGACATGAGAAGCAACAATTGACTCGCTCCTTTTTGGCTGCGGGGCTGGAAGCATCAATGGCCTTGGTGACGTTCCACTTGTGAACGGGAATCAGCAGCTGGGTAAAGTAGTGAGTGGTACGAAGTGTGGCGAGGCGAGAGGAGCTATGAGCGGATTTTACCCCGCGGCAAGCTCTTCGGTGACGATACTTTACTTTATCTGACCTTCGATCCCATGCATCTCGTAATACACGTAACCCTCCAAGGACTCCAAGAGATACTTGCCGCCCTCGAGCCGATCAATTTGTTCTCTTCTGCAATACCAAGCTTCCAAGACATTCAACTGCGCGCATCAATAACACTTCCTGAAGCTGAGCCTCTGCACGTAACCTCCAAGGCTTGGGTAAGGCTTTCGGCCAATGGAAGGGCCGTTAAGTTGGCCCATAACCTTGGCGTATCGTACGAGAAAGGCGCTTTTAGTCGTATTTAATCCGCCCTATGAGACCCCTGTCAGCCAACTCCCGCCCAATCCCGATGAGCCTTTTAAGTCACCAGTGAGGCATTTTGGTTGGGAATCTTTGAGCGCGGCAAATTAACGGTTTTGAAAAAGTAAAAATTGCGAGGTGAATTGGCTTCTCGCCCAGAGCTAGCTGCCACTTGAGACAAATTACAAAAGCTCTTGCCCTCTCGGCTCCATCTTCCTAACACATCACCGATCACAACAACTCCACTCCTCTTGTTTTTTCTTTTCCCACCCTCCTCGGTGTATCACCACCACACATCCATACATTGCAGTATCTACAATTACATCCACTGCAATGGCCGACTCCGAGAAGGGCGAAAACCACCTTCGGTTCGACGAGCCAAAGTTCGACAACGAAGGTGACGGAGGGCGCAAGCCATCTGGCCCTGACCACAAGGGTTCCATCTACGCAAAGCCTGATCTGGAGAACGGAGAAGAGTATGCCAATTTAGTCGCGTACATCTCATCTTACTATGAAGGCCCGCGAAGAAAGTCGGTCGTCTCAATGGAGGCTGGGGATGCCCCCAAGAAACCCTGGTGGAAATTCTGGGCTCGTGGTCCCAAGACGGAAGGCGGCGATGGTACACTGGAGATTCCCGACGACGTAAGCTATCCGTTGCAACTTCGCCAATGCGACGCTTTACTGATGTGTCGTGCAGTGGCTTGAGGCGGATATCAAGAAGGGTATCTCAAACCATGAGGTTGAGACTCGTCGGAAGAAGACTGGTTTCAATGAGCTCGTCAGTGTCCGGACGTACAATTCACATCGCAATGGATGCTAACGTGCTTTCATGCAGACCACCGAAAAAGAGAACATGTTTATCAAGGTATGCATGCAATGTCCGAGTAAACAATGATTCAAATGATCTGACAATCCTAGTTCTTGTCATACTTCACTGGTCCTATTCTCTATGGTAAGCAATAATTACAGGCTCAATGGCTTCACGAGCTCACCTAGAGCCTAGTCATGGAAATTGCCGTCCTTCTCGCTGCCGGTTTACGTGAATGGATCGATTTCGGTGTCATTATTGCCATCCTTCTCCTCAACGCTACTGTCGGATGGTACCAAGAAAAGCAGGCTGCGGATGTTGTGGCATCTCTCAAGGGTGATATCGCTATGAGGGCTACTGTGGTTCGCGAGGGCAGAGAAGAAGACATCAAGGCTCGAGAGCTTGTTCCGGGAGATATTGTATGATATTCTTCGTCACGATCTTCCTGACACAGGCTCACGCTTTGCAGATCATCGTCGAAGAAGGCCAGGTCATTCCAGCTGATGCCCGTCTCATCTGCGCCTATGAAAATCCAGATGCTTTCGAAGAATACAAGGAGCTGATACGCCAAGAGCTAAATGAACCCTCGGAAAAAAAGCCTGAAGACGACGATGACGAAGACGAAAAGCATCACGGTGTCTCTTTAATCGCTACTGACCAGTCTGCAATCACCGGTGAATCTTTGGCCGTTGACAAGTTCATGGGTGACACAGCATACTACACCACTGGCTGCAAACGTGGAAAAGCTTTTGCTGTGGTTACAGCACCTGCCAGGACCTCTTTCGTTGGTCGAACTGCATCATTGGTTCAAGGTGCTAAAGACCAGGGTCATTTCAAGGCCATCATGAACTCAATCGGTACTGCGCTTCTCGTTGTCGTCGTGGCTTGGATCTTGATAGCCTGGATCGGTGGATTCTTCCATCATCTCAAGATTGCAACTCCTGAACTCAGCTCCGAGAATCTTCTCCATTACGTCTTGATCCTTCTCGTTGTCGGTGTACCCGTCGGTCTTCCTGTTGTGACAACCACTACACTGGCTGTTGGAGCTGCATACCTCGCAAAAGACAAGGCTATTGTCCAGAAATTGACCGCTATCGAGTCATTGGCTGTAAGGATTTTCACAATCCCCATGTTTTACAGCTACTGACATTGGACTTGCAGGGTGTTGACGTTCTTTGCTCTGACAAAACCGGTACTTTAACAGCCAATCAGCTCTCAATTCGTGAGCCTTATGTTGCGGACGAGGTCGATGTCAACTGGATGATGGCAGTCGCCGTCCTTGCCTCGTCTCACAATATCAAGTCGCTTGACCCGATCGATAAAGTTACCATCCTCACTCTCAAGCGTTTCCCAAAAGCACGAGAGATCTTGGAGCAAGGCTGGAAGACCCATAAATATACCCCTTTCGATCCTGTTTCAAAGCGTATTACTTGCGAATGTTCATGCGATGGTCACAACTACATTGCAGCAAAAGGTGCACCCAAGGCTATTCTCAGCTTGACAGATTGCAGCCAGGAGACTTCGGACTTGTTCAAGGCCAAGGCCGCTGAATTCGCTCGTAGAGGATTCCGTTCTCTCGGTGTTGCTGTCAAGAAGGACGACGAGCCATGGGAACTCCTTGGAATGTTGTCTATGTTCGACCCCCCTCGTGAAGATACCGCTCAAACCATTGCTGAGGCTCAATTCCTTGGTCTCCAAGTCAAGATGTTGACTGGAGATGCCATTGCTATTGCCAAGGAAACTTGCAAGATGTTGGCTCTGGGGACCAAGGTCTATAACTCGGACAGACTGATTCATGGTGGTCTCAGCGGCACCACTCAGCATGATCTGGTTGAGAGAGCCGATGGCTTCGCCGAAGTCTTTCCTGAACACAAGTATCAGGTTGTCGAAATGATTCAACAGCGTGGGCATCTTACTGCCATGACTGGTGACGGTGTCAACGATGCACCTTCTCTCAAGAAGTCTGACTGTGGTATTGCTGTGGAGGGAGCTTCCGAAGCTGCTCAAGCTGCTGCCGATATCGTCTTCCTCGCCCCAGGTCTCAGCACCATCGTCTCCGCTATCAAGATCGCCCGCCAAATCTTCCAGCGTATGAAGGCCTATATTCAATACCGTATTGCGCTCTGCTTCCATTTGGAAATTTACCTTGTCACCTCAATGGTCATTATCAACGAAACCATCGATGTCTCGCTCATTGTCTTCCTTGCCTTGTTCGCTGATTTGGCCACCATCGCTGTGGCTTACGACAATGCCCACTACGAAGCCCGTCCTGTCGAGTGGCAATTGCCCAAAATCTGGATCATCTCAGTCACATTGGGTGTTCTGCTCGCCTTGGCAACCTGGATCATTCGTGGCTCCCTATTCCTTCCCAACGGCGGCGTTCTTCAAAATTTTGGCAACGTGCAAGAGATACTTTTCCTCGAAGTCTCTTTGACAGAGAATTGGCTTATCTTCGTCACCCGTGGTGGCAATACATGGCCTTCTTGGCAACTGGTTGCCGCTATCTTCGGTGTCGATGTCCTTTCTACCATCTTCTGTGTTTTCGGCTGGTTGTCCGGACCTGGTTATGCCACCGACCCTCGTGATCGCGCCAACCTCAATCCAAACGGCCGAACCAGCGTTGTCACTGCTGTGGTCATCTGGATCTACTCAATTGGTGTCACCGTAAGCCATTCCTAATGCTAAGCGATATGCGTTCGGAAAAATAAGCTAACAACTTCCTTCACAGATCGTCATTGCCATTGTTTACTATCTGATGAACCAGATCTCTTGGCTCGACAACCTCGGCCGCAAGAGCCGTAGCCGAAGCGATACCCAGATGGAGAACATCATTGGCCATCTCAGCAAAGTCGCGATTGAGCACGAGCGTGACGACAAGGGTGGAAGCCGCTGGCACTTGGGCACGAGGGCCACCGAGGCCGAGATCGATGAGTAGATGTGATACCATCACAGGGCTTCAGGGAGACGTCAGCATTATGACACTGGATGTCTCTCTGCAAGCAGGGGTCGGGAGGAGCTGTGGTGGTGGACAACAATTTTCTTTATCCGTCTCAATATTCCCTAAGGTCCTATTCTTGTCGATACAGTGAATACACCTAAGTTACACAGAAAGGTGAGACCGGTCGAAAGAGACCATGATTGATCGAAAAGGCAATCACAAAAATGCATGCCAAAAAAAAGCCCGCTTGCTAGCTACGAAAGCAAAGCTCACATATGATCGGTCCGATCAATCTTTTACTTTCTGCGAAACATGTATCTAACAGAATAATGTGCCTTTAACAACCAGTGACTCTGCTGCGCGTGGTTGTAACGTCTCTGCTGACAATATAGATATGGCACTATAATCGCTGTTCTACTACCTTGAAGATGGATATTTGGATGATCCATCCTCTTACTCGCCATTCTCTGTCTTGATTGGGAGCACATCTGGATGTGGAAATTCTTCAAAGTGGGGTTGAAGTTGTGGGTGCTGCTACTTCGGGTGGATGGATGGATGGATATAGACTTGTGTTGTAAAATGGCTAGCTAGATATGTGATGATAAATTTTCTTTGCGGCCGTGAGTTCTGGTTACTAGATTTGTAGCTGGGAGGCAGGAATTTTGTTTATGGATACTTGTATTGAGAGATTCGCGTCTGGAGGTTTTTAGAGGGAGAGAGTGGGAGTGGGTGTTGGTGTTTGTGTTTGTGTGGGTGGATGGATGGATGGATGTGGACTTGATGATAGAGCATCATACAACCCAAGTCCGGGCAAGCTTTTGGCACTCGTCTCGGTCCTGGTAGAAATATTGAACGCGAGTGCCTTGTCAGATTATCGGATTGGGGGTTTACTTCGCTCGGTGGGTGGGTGTTTGGGAGGTGGGTGTTTTGTTTGATGGGGTAAATAGTTGTGTGTTGTACTGCAGAAGTGCAGGAGTGCGGGAGTGAGTTTGATGTCAGGG
>JAABUK010010409.1_pt1 | contig 12419 bp, 13 predicted proteins | sample 5559141 | NCBI WGS metagenome assembly JAABUK01 (sample SAMN10711869, study PRJNA513367) | rock metagenome | isolation source: Antarctica rocks | place: Antarctica: Victoria Land, Pudding Butte nord | collected 2016-01-03
TGCCGGCCCTGCCGGCGCTGGTGCGGGTCGACGAGCTTGCCGGCAGTGCCGGCAGCGGCACCGCCATCGGCATCGGCCTGCAGGACCTGCCCGCCGAGCAGGCCCAGCGGCCGCTGACCTATGACCTGGTAACGGCTGACCACACCATCATCGCCGGCGGCCCGGGCTCCGGACGATCCAGCGTGCTGCGCACCGTGATCAGCGGGCTGGCCCAGCGCTTCGGCCCGGACGACCTGCACCTTTACTGTCTCGACTTCGGGACCGGGGCCCTGCTGGCGGCGGCCGGCCTGCCCCAGTGCGGTGCCGTCATCTCCGGTACGGAGCAGGACCGGGTCGACCGGCTGCTCAGCCGGCTCACCGCCGAGATCGCCGAGCGCCAGGTGCTGCTGGCGACCCGCGGGCTCGGCGACCTCGCCGAACTGCGCAGGCAGGCCGACTCGGTCGCCGACGCGCTGCCCTACCTCCTGGTGGTGATCGATCGGTGGGAAGGCATGCTGTCCAGCTACTCCCTGGAGGAGATGCAGGCGGTGCGCGAGCGGGTGATCAGGTTGCTGCGCGAAGGTCCGACGGTGGGCGTGAAGCTGATCATCGCCGGTGACCGGGCGGTGCTCAGCGATCGGATCGCCGGTTTCGTCGCGACCAAGTACGTGCTGCGGCTGGCAGATCGGGAGGACTACCGGCTCGTCAACATCCGGCCGCAGAACCTGCCCGAAGAGATCCTGCCGGGGCGCGCCTACTTCGGCGACACCCCGAACGAGGCGCAGTTCGCGCTGCTCGGGGCAGACCCGTCCGGCCAGGCGCAGATCGCGGCGCTGCGCGCGAGGGCCGCCGAGCTGGCCGAGCGGCACGGCACCGCCTTGACGCACCGGCCGTTCCGGGTCGATGTGCTGCCCACCGTGTTGCCGCTGGCCGCCGCGCACCGGCTGCCGGTGGCGCTCGCCGGCGAGCCGGAGCCTTTCGATGTGCTGGTCGGCGTCGGAGGCGATGACCTGGGTCAGTACCGGGCCGGCTTCGGCAACGGTCCCGGCTTTCTCGTCGCGGGGCAGCGGAAATCGGGTCGCAGCACGGCGCTGGCGGTGCTCGCGACGGGCCTGCACCGCAGCGGCGTTCCGTTGCTCGCGGTGTGCCCCAAGGAGTCGCCGTTGAGTGCGGCGGCGCTCGCCCTGGGCGTTCGGATCGTGTCGGCTGCCGCCCCGGCCGAGGAGGTGATCGGCTGGCTCGACGCGCAGCCGCGGTGCGCGGTGGTGATCGACGACGCCGACCAGGTGCACGGCACCGAGCTGGATGCGGCGCTGATCGACTGCGTCCGCAACCGGGCGCCGGGCAGCATGGCGTTCGTGGTCGGCAGCCCCCTGGATGAGCTGGGCTCGCTGCTGCGCGGCGTCGCGGTGGAGGGCAAGCGCAACAAGCAGGGCCTGCTGCTGTCGCCGCAGTCCTCGATGGACGGCAACCTGCTGGGTGCCGGCCTGCCCCGCAACCTGCTCGGCCGGGCGCCGGCCGGGCGTGGCCTGATGCTGGTCGAGGGCGACTGGGTGGCCGTGCAGGTTCCGGTTCCGCAGGAGCCGACACCGTGACCGCGGACCTGCCGGGCGCGATCCTCGGTGCGGCGGTACCGGGCCTGCAGTCAGCCGAGCAGCTGCCGACCGTCCGGGGGGTGCGGCGTTTCTCGGTGCTCGCGCCGGACGGCCGCACAGTCCGGGTCAGCGTCGATTCCCCCGAGGCCGTCACGATATTTCGCGAGCTGGCGCTGCTGCCGGCGATCCGGTGGGGCGTCGGTGAGCTGCTCGCGGCCGGATCACACGGGCGGCACGGGTTCATCGTCCAGCCGGCAGCCGCGGGGCGGTTGGCCGATCGGATCGTTGCCGGTGGCTGTCCGCCGGCCGAGGTGGCGCGGTTGCTGCAACCGGTCGCGCGAGCGCTGAGCGCCCTGCACGCGGGCGGCCTGTGCTTCGCGGCGACGGCGGTGCCGGCGATCTCGCTGGTTCCCGCAATCGCCGGCACGGCAATCGCCGGCACCGCGATCGCCGGTTCAGCCGGCACCGGAGCGGCCGGCTCGATGCCGACGGCGGTCCTGGACGATCTGCTGCCGGTGGTGCCGCTGGGCAGCCGGATCGCGCCCGGAGCGTGGGACCGCTTCGCCGGTGCAGTGCCAAGCGCGCCCGAACTGCGTGACGGCGGACCGCTGACGGCGGCTACCGACGTCTTCGGGTTGGCGGTGGTGGTGGCCACGCTGCTGACCGGCTCCACCGCCTGGACCGCCGATCCGGCGGCGGCGCTGCTTGCGGCCGGTGCCTGCGCCGCCGCCCTGCGGACCGCCCTGGCGATCGATCCCGCCGGTCGGCGGATCACCGTCGAGGAGCTGTACCTGGCACTGGCCGATCAGCCGGCCGCCAGCCTGGCCGATCAGCCGGCCGCGGAGAACTCGGCCGGGTACCAGACGCCGGCCGTCCTGGAACTTCCGCCGCCGCCGCCGGTGCGCTCCCGGCTGGCCGCGCCGGTCGAGGCACCCGGACGGCAGCTGGTCGAGCACCGTTCATCGACCGTCGGCGGTGCTGATCTGCCCGAGTGGCAAAGGGAGATCGCTCAAGCCGCAATGCTGCTCTGGGGCGACTTCGACAACACCGGCGCACCGGTCGACCGGCCCGAGCTGCGGTACCGGGCTGCCTCGTCGTTCGAGCAGCTCGTCGCCGATCCGGTACGGCCGATGTGGCGCAGCCCGGTGCTGGTCTGTTCGGTGCTGGCCACGCTCGTGGTGCTGGTCGTTGCCGTGGCGCTGATGCTCCGAACTTAAGTGGATCTTAAGAAAACTCTCGACTAGTGCCGGCTTTGTCTGGTTAAGGATGGTTGGCCGCAATCTTGGGCTCTCTAGGTTTCGAGATGTCACAGCATCCGAGCCGGCCCGACCGGGGACGGCCACAGACTGGAGGAACCCCATGGCCGACATCAAGGTTACGTCGCAGGATCTGCACAACGTCTCGGGACACCTGTCCTCCGGATCGGCTGACATCGAGTCGCGGCTGGCCTCCCTGCACAGCCAGGTCCAGACGCTGGTCGACAACGGCTGGCAGGGCTCGGCCTCCTCGGCGTTCCACGACCTCTACACCCAGTGGAACACCGCGGCCGGCCAGCTGAAGCAGGCGCTGGACGGCATCAGCAAGCAGCTCGGCAACGCCGCCACCACCTACGAGCAGACCGAGGCCCAGCTGACCCAGTCGATGCACTGAGCATCGCCACCCGACGTCGAGTTCGGCGGCGCGTCCCGATCGAGTAGCCGGTCGCGCCGCCGGCCCCATCCGCTGGAGGAGGAAAGATGGCCGACGCCGTCGAGATCTACGTGGATCTGCAGGCCCTGCAGGAACTCGCGAACAAGCTCGCGCAGATCCAGGACGCCTTGAAGCACACCAAGGACGACCTGCAGGCATACGGTCCGGCGTTGGGATCGAGCAAGGTCAGTTCGGCCCTCGACGGTTTCGTCGATGGCTGGAAGGACGGCCGCAAGCAGATCGACGACAACATCGACAAGCTGGTCGGCAAGGTCAAGGGCGCGGCCCAGACCTATTCCGATCAGGAAGACAGCCTGGCCAAGTCGGCCAGGGGCGGCCACTGAGATGGCGGCGATAACGACCGACAGCACGCCCACCTCAGGCCAGGCGTTCTGGATGAACCTGCCCGACGGCTGGTCCGTGCTCGATCTGGACAGCACGGACGTACCCGAGCAGGTGCGCCAGCTGATGGACGAGGCTGAGCGGCGCGATGCCTCGTTCAGCCAGTACCGGGCGACGCTGGACAAGCAGCTCAAGACGATGATCCGCTCGGCCCGGTCCTCCGACGTGGCGTTCGCGGCGATCCTGGCCACGTTCGCCGACGGCGGCCTGCCGGTGTCGGCTTCGATCTCGGTGTCGTTGCACGACGCTCCGGAGGCGGCGGACGCCGACAAGATCCTGTCCGAGATGGGCTCGGAAACCGGCCGCTCCACCTCCGTGCTCGAATTGCCCTATGTGGGAAGGGTGGTGCGCAGCGCCTACCTGCAGAAGCTCAACACCACCAGCCACCAGGGCAATGCCGAGACGGCGATCTTCCAGTACTTCATTCCGGTACCCGGCGGCCGGCGAATAGCCGTCGTCACCGGAGTCACGCCGACGTTGCCGTTGATCGAGATCTTCGGCGACCTCTACGACGCCGTCCTGTCGACGTTCCAGTTCATCTCCGCCGGCGAAGTGAGGCTGTAGCCATGGGCGACACCAGTTGGTTCGAGGGCAGTAACAACCCGGGAGTCGCTGACCTGGGCCAGGTTCACGCGCTGCAGTCCAACCTGACCGGCATCGCCGAGGCCGCCCTGACCGCCAAGACGGACCTGAACGGCCTGAAGAACAAGACCGACGACGCCGTGTGGCGCGGCAAGTCCGCCGATGAGTTCAAGAGCCATGTCGGCGAGATGCCCGACCAGCTCGACAAGCTGCACAACTCCTATGCCACGGCTGCCGAGGGCTTCACGGCCTACATCCACGCCGTGCAGGGGATCAAAGACCAGGTCACCCCGCTCGCCAGCCGGATCCGTACTGCCCAGTCCGCTTATGAGAGTGCTGTCCGCAGCCTGCAGGGATGGATGTCGGCTCATCCAGGTGAAGCGTCGTACTCACACGGCTCGGTCACGGCGCCGGCCTACGGCGAAGGCGGTTGCTACACCGCAATCTCGCATCCCAAGCCCGCCGCCCCCACCACCGGTGCACCGGCGGCAACGCCGGCACCGGCCGAGACCGGCCCGAGCTTCGCCACCATGCAGGGCCACGTCGACAGCGCCTGGCACAGCATGCAGGGGCTGTACGACCAGATGCAGGAACTGAAGACCCATGACCGGGCAGCGGCCGACAATGCCGTGGCAGGCACGCTGAACAAGGCCCATGACGCCGGAATTCACAACGAGTCAGGCTGGCACAAGTTCTTCCACGCCCTCGCCGAGATCGGCAAGTGGGCCGGGATCATCATCGCCGCGATCGCGATCATCGCGGTGCTGGTGCTCGCCTTTCCCGAAGACCTCGGCGTCGCCCTGGCGGTGTCGGTGGTGACCGACACCACGTTCGGGCTCGGGGCCGCCGTCGTCTACGGTACGGCCGCCGCCTCGGCCATCTCGGTGATCGGTGGCCTCGGCGAGCGGGCCACCGGCGATGGGCCGAGTTGGACGTCCATCGGGCTGAGCGCCCTCGGCATGATCCCCGGCCTAGGCAAGGCGGGGGAGTTGCTCGGTGACGCGCTGCCGGCGGCTCGCGGCCTGGTGGGCGGCATCACCGGGCTGGCCGACACGCTGCGCCTGGCACCCGCGCTGGCGCTGGAGAAGCTGCCTGGAGCACTGGGTCCGCTGGCGGCAAGAATCATCACACCGGCGATCCTCGGACTGGGCGCCAACATTCCGGCCGACACGGTGATGGCACGGTCGATCTGGTTCGCGCTCAAGGGCAACAGTGCCCGGCATCTGGTGCCGCCGGTGCCAGTCGGTGCCCTGTCGGGACCGTCTGACTCCGACGTGCGGTCGCTGATCGGTCAGCTGCAGGCGACGGATCCGGCGAAAGCGGCCAGCGCGAAGGCCATAGCCGCTAATCTCTGCCAAGGAAACAAGGCACGGGTCAGCTTTCCCCGGCAGTACCGCTATCCCGCCGCGGTGACCCCGTAACTGGCGCCGAGTCGTGATCCGGAACGCGGCGGTGGGCATTTGACCGGTGTTCTGCAGGTAAACCGAGTAGATGGATCGAGATGTGACTGACGGCGGCAATGCATCGACGCCCGCGGGGGTTCTGGCGGCGCGCCCGGTGCAACGGGCCGTCGCACTGATCGATGCCGCGGCCGCCGCGGACCGGGTCGCGTTCGGACAGGCGTATGCGGCGGTGATCGAGCCAGAACTCGACACCGAGGCGGTCGTGCTGCTGTTCTCCTTCGTGCGTGCCGCCTATGCCGATTTCGCCGCTGGTGAAAGGGTGGCGGGTGCACCGGCTGCCGATACCGACGACGCCGCGATGCAGGCGCTGGACCGGATCCACCGGCTGGCCACCACCGTGTACGGACTGTGCTCGGACCTGATCGAGGTGAACCTCGCCGCCCTGGAGCACGTGCTGCGTTCGGTGCTCGGAACGTCGAGCTACCTGGCCAATCTCGACGGCTACGCAGTCGCGCTGTACCTGGCCGTACTGGCCGGTGGGCTGCGGCGGGCCGCGGCCGACTCCGGCATCGAGTTGACAGCGGCGCTCGCGGTGGCGCCGGTGGCCCCGGTCGCGCCGGGGGCACCGGTCGGCGGCCAGGCCGGGGCCGCGCGGTGAGCTACGACGTCGAGTGGCGACTGGACCAGGCGATCGGCTACGTGGTGGACGGCAAGGCCGTCGACTGGCACGAGACCGTGCTGGCCGCCCTCGCCCACGATGCCGATCAGGTCGACCTCCATCTGCGACGGGCGGTGCTGCGCCGGTTGCGTGGCCTCGGCGGCTTCGATGCCGCCGACCTGGGTGGCCTGGTGAGCCTCAGTGAGCAGGTGTGCCAGTCCTTCGCCGGCACGGAGTTCTCGGTGCCGGCCTTCCTGATCGAGTTCGTGATCCGCCGGGCGCTGGACGAGACCGGGTGCTGTGACTTCCTCGACCTGACCGAGGTGGCGTTCGCGTCGACGCAGCTGTGTGCTGCGCTGGATGCCCGATCCCGGCTGTTCCCGCCGGGCTGGAACGCTGGCGTCTATGTCCGCATCTGAGAACCCTGCCGGTGCCGCGTCCGGTCAGCCGCTGGTCTGTGGCCGCACACCGCCGGGCCTCACCCCGGTTCAGCTGCGCCTGGTGCAGCGCTACCGACTCACCGACCACGGCGATCACGTCGAGTGGACCGACGGCAGGCAGGTCAAGCGCTGGCGGTTGGCAGACCAGCCGGGCGCCGACCGATCGCTGCCGGTGCTGGCAACCGTGAGCCGGCTGCACTCCGGCAGCGCGGTGGTACCCGTGGAGCGCCTCGACACGGTGCGCCCGATCTACTGCGATCCGAGCGGAGCGTTTCTGGCGTACGCCAGCGCGCCGAGGATGTGGATCAGGGGACTGTCAGAGCAGTGCTACCCGCCGGCGGTCTTCGTGGCCCTGACGGCGCGCGGTGTCCAGTTGGTCGACGAGCGCTTCACCACCGTGGAGCAGGTCGAGCGGGCGCATCCGGGCATGAGCGGCAACCCGCTGCTGTCCTTCTACCGCCGGCATGCGTTTCTGGTCATCGTCGCGGTCTTCCTGGTCGTCATCGTGGTCGTGGAGGTCATCACCTTCGCTCGGGGTTGAGGGTGCCTCGGCGGCCGGCGCCCAGGCGTCGTCGGCGGTGGCGATCTCGCCGTCCCGCCGGCCGCTGCCTAGGCTGGCGCTCGATTTCCACGGGCTCGATTTGCACAGCCTCTATTTCCATCAGGACGGAGTCTTGACGTGACCGGTACCGAATCTGTGCTGTTCACCGCGCTGCACGCCGAGGTGCTTCCCGCCGATGTCTGGGCGAAGATCTCCGGGCGCCGACTGCTGGACCGCGGTGCGGACGTGGAGTGGCACGACGGCACCGACGTGCGGCGCTGGCGGCTGCCCGACCAACCGCCGGCGGCCGGGCTGGCCGAACTGGCAGGTGTCAGCAGGGTGCTGGTGCCCAGCCCGTACCGGCAGTCGTGGGCCGGTACCAGGGTGGTGCTGATCTTCACCGACCCGGACGGCCGGCGGCTGGCCTGGATCAACACCTACCGCGCCCGCGAGCGCAGGCTCGCACAGGCCGCCTACCCGGACGAGGCCTTCGCAGGGCTCGGCAGCCGTGGGGTGCCGGTGACCGAGGAGACCATCAAGTCCTACCGGGAGTTCTGCCGGCGCCATCCCGGCAGCAGCGACTCGAGGCTGACCGGTCTGGCCAACCGGGTCGCCTACGCCTGGCTGTGATCGCGGCACCGGGGCGAGCGGTGGCAGCGGGCCAGCGGCGATCCACCGGCGGGCTGTCAGAGCGGTGTGCTTGTCTGCTGGGGTGGTAGCCGAGGCAGAGATCGACGAGCTCGCGCCGGGTCCTGGCCCGGGCCCGCTGCGCGCGCTGCTGAGCTCCCAGCTCGGCGGCCTGCCGCGACCGTTCTGGTGGCTGTGGCTGGGCACCCTGATCAATCGGGCCGGCACCTTCATCGAGCCGTTCTTCGTGCTGTACCTGACCGGGCCTCGGCACCAGTCGGTGACCACCGCCGGTGTCATCCTCGCGGTCTGGGGCACCGGTTCGCTGATCTCGCAACCCGTCGGCGGCGTGTTAACCGATCGGTACGGCCGGCGGTCCACCCTGGCGGCGAGCCTGAGCGCCACTTCGCTGGTGCTGCTCGCCCTCAGCTTCGCCCGCCCGCTATGGCTGATCGCGGCACTCGTCTTCGTGCTGGGCCTCTTCGCTGACATGTACCGGCCGGCTTCCACGGCCGCGGTCGCTGACCTGGTGACCGGCACCGACCGGGTCAGGGCCTACGCACTGCAGTTCTGGGCGATCAACCTCGGCTTCTCGCTGGCCGCCTCCGCCGCCGGCGTGCTGCTGCACTTCGGCTTCGGGGTGCTGTTCGCGCTCGACGCGGCGACCACGCTGGCGTTCGGCCTGCTGGCGCTGCGCTTCGTTCCGGAGACCCGGCCGCAGAGTTCCGAGCCTGCCGCCAGGCTGATCGACCCGCTCAGGGTGTTGCGTGCCGACCGGCTGCTGCTCGCCGCCACGGTGCTGATCCTCTGCTACGCGGTGCTGTACGCCCAGGTCAACGTGGTGTTGCCGCTAGCGATCGTGCACGCCGGGTTGGGCGCCTCGACCTACGGCTACGTCATTTCGATCAACGGGGTGCTGATCGTGATCGGCCAGCCGCTGACGGTCGGCTGGCTCTCCCGGTGGCCCCGGCGGCGCAGCCTGCCCGGCGGAATGGCTCTGGTCGGCCTCGGGGTCGCGGCGACCGGGCTGTGCCATGCGTCCTGGCAGTTCGCCATCACCGTCGTGATCTGGACGGTCGGGGAGATCGCGACCGCCGGATCGTTTCAGGCCCTGGTCGCCTCGCTGGCACCGGAACACCTGCGCGGCCGATACGCCGGGGCGCTCGGCCTGGCGTGGGGAGCTTCGGGCCTGCTGGCGCCACTGCTCGGGGCCGCCGGTTACGCGGTGTCCCGGCCGCTGCTGTGGTGCGGCTGCCTGGCGCTGGGCCTCGGCTCCGCCGCCGGCCAGTACTGGCTGGTGGCGGCGATCGACCGCTCCCCCCGATGATGGCGCCCCCGGCCGGGCGGTTTGCCCTGCGCAGCTGTCCAGCGCTGCCAGGCCAGGCGGCGCAGCCACCCAGAGCGGGTGCGAGCGGGCCAGCCGCCGGTACTCCGGTGTCGCGCGGCGCTGGCTCATTCGAGGTCAGCCAACCGGTCGACGGTGCTCAGGATCGGGCCTTGGCAGTTGCCCTGCGGTTCGCCTTCTGGATCGCCTCGATCAGTTCCGCCTTGGTCATTCTCGACCGGCCCGACACGTCCAGCCGCTTGGCCAGTTCCATCAGGTGGGCCTTGCTGGCATGGGTGTCGACGCCCTCCGCGGTCTCGCCGCCGCGCCGGGCCGACCCGCCATCGCGGGCCGCCTGCTCGTCCGAGGGCCCCTTCGCGCCGTTCTCCTTGGGTTCCCAGTGGTCGCCGACCTTCTCGAACGAGTGCTTGAGCGAGGCGAACGCGGTGCGGTGGGCCCGTTCACCCTCGCCGTACTGCTCGACTGCCGAGTCATGGGTCGCCGACCAGGTTTCCCGGGCCTTCTCCGGCGAGCGTTTCAGCGTCGAGGGCAGTTCTTCCTTGGCTGGCATGGCTGTTCCTCTCTGGCCGTGCTGTGGTCTCGATCGTCGGTGGCGCCGTGCCCGGCGTGCTCAGGTGGGCGTCGAGGCGTCGGTGTAGCGCAGCAGTGCGGCGATGCCCTGCTCGACGTACTGGTGGGCGCCAGGAGTGACGAAGATGCCAGCACCGCTGCCGGCCAGCGCCCGTACCAGCGCGGCATCCAGCCGGTCGTGCTCGATCTGGGTGACACCGAGCGCATTCAGCTCGTCATCCGTGGCGGCCAGCAGCAGCGGCTCGGAACCGATCGCCGCGGTGGCGGTGGACGACGGATCGTCGGAGAGCACCAGCGTCTGGACCTGGGCCTTGCGCAGCGCGTCGAGCACCCCGCAGATGCCGGTTACCGCGAAGTCGTGCCGGCCGACCGCCTGCTGCAGGCGGCCCAGGATGTCGTGGCGCTCGCTCCAGCTGTGATGCAGCAGCGCCGAGTGCACCGCCTCCTCCAGGGCAGCGGTCGAGGCGCCCTCGGCGCGGGCGCCGTGATCCAGCGGCTGGACCTTCACCCGCTGCGGAAGCTGCTTGATCAGCTCCTCGAAGACCATGGCCTTTGGCCGGACGTCGCCTGCCACCAGCACCAGCTGAACCTGCGCCGGCAGGTGGCCGGCGATCGCCTGGGCCACCTCCTTGCTGTTGGTCTCCCAGGCGTTGTCGACCCGATTCTGGAAGGCACGCTCGTTCCAGACGTCGCGTCCGGTCTTGCGAAGCGGGTAGTCGGCGCCGCCGGCGACCGAACTCTGCAGGCTGTGCACGTCGTCCAGGACGGTGAACACGTCGGCGCCGGTCCGGTCGATGAGCACGGTGACGTGCGGAATCTGGGTGCAGCGCTCGACCAGGTAGGGCAGCACATGGGGCAACGGCGACCACCGGGCCAGCTCGCGCAGCGGTGGCCGGCGTGTCACCTCGTCCAGCAGCACCTCGCCGCCGGCAGCCACCAGAACCTGGCCGTGGCGTCCGGCGATGTCGTGATGAGCTCCCGCCAGCTCGTCGAGGGCTGCCAGGGTCTTCTCGTCGACGCCCTCGCTGGCCAGCTGCTCCCGCAGGCCGCGCCAGCGCAGTTCCACCTCGGTGTTGCCGGACTCGGTGGTGCGGCTGGCGTCCAGGTAGACCGTCACGAACGGGCCCCGGTGGTTGTACAGCGCGGAGATTGATTCGGGAATCTGCATGGGTGCTTACCTCGGCTGTCAGAGGTCGGGCACGCTGTCGGCCCCGAGCCGTGGGTTTCCCCGTCGGCGACAAGTCCTGATCCTACGACGCCACCTGATCGCTCCGCCGGCTGGCCGCAGCGTTGTCCCGGCGACTGGTCGGCAGCGATCACGGTGCCGTGCACAAGCTCGATGACGCTGCCCTCAGTCGGCAGGTTGCCGGTTCCGACGATGACGGCCGGCACGCCGGCCTCGCGGCCGTGATCAGCGGGTAGGACCGCTCGTGCGGCGGTGGGGGGTAGGCAGCTCCTGAGCGCCGAGAGCCCTGCCACTGCCGATCTCGGTGTCCAGCTGAATCGGCTGAGTCAGCGACAATCGTATCCAACGATCCACGAACGTGTAATTGGGACCGGCGAGCCCGCCGGTCCTGCTCAGAACCCGCCGGTCGTGCTCAGAACCCGGCGGCGGCAGGCACGATCTCTCTGCCGATCAGTTGCAGTCGCTCGGTCTCCCAGGCCCGCGGCACCTGACCATGGGCCTCGGTCACCCCCAGCGCGGCCAGCCCCCGCAGCTGCTCGATCAGGCCGTCGATCTTGTCGCCGTTCTCGCCGGTGTCGAGTGAGAGCATCACCGTCTTCTCGATCTCGTCGTAGTTGCGGCCCTCGGCTTCGCAGTGCCCGCGCAGGATCTCCAGCTTGCGCTCGACTTCGGGGCCGCCGAACAGGTTGCAGGCCTGGGCGTAGCGCGCCACCAGCCGCAATGTCTTCTTCTCGCCGCCACCACCGATCAGGATCGGCGGCCGCCGGATCGGCTGCGGCACGTTGAGCGTGCGGCCCAGCCGGTAGTGCTGAGCCTCGTACGGACCGTCGTTGTCGCTCCACATCTGCAGGCAGATCTGCAGGGTCTCCTCCAGCCGCTCGAACCGCTCGGCAGTACTCGGAAACGGCAGCCCGAGCCCGGTGGCCTCCTCAGCGTTCCAGGCGGCGCCGATGCCGAGCCATGCGCGGCCCTTGGACAGCACGTCCAGCGTGCTCACCAGCTTGGCCAGCATGCCGGGCTCCCGATAGCTGACAGCCGTCACCCAGGCCAGCAGCTGCACGCGTGAGGTGCGCGCCGCGAGGTAGCCCAGGGTGGTGTAAGCCTCCAGCATGTCGTGCTCGACCGGACCGACCACACCGATCTGCCAGAGATGGTCCATGACACTGACCCGGGCGAACCCGGCCTCCTCGGCTGCGACGACCACCCTTGTCAGGTCGTCGGCGAGGCCCGCGGGCCCGTTCGGATAGGTGAAATCCGCGATGTGCAGACCGATCTCCACCGTTGCTCCTCTCACGCCCGCCAGCTGCGGACATCACCGCGCCGACGCTACTACCCACCCTGGACGTGCTCATGGTCGGCGCGATGCGCGTCCTGCCGGGTCGTCCTACGCTCCCCGGGCGCC
>JAABUK010010410.1_pt1 | contig 12417 bp, 12 predicted proteins | sample 5559141 | NCBI WGS metagenome assembly JAABUK01 (sample SAMN10711869, study PRJNA513367) | rock metagenome | isolation source: Antarctica rocks | place: Antarctica: Victoria Land, Pudding Butte nord | collected 2016-01-03
TGGCCGACGCCTTCGGGGTCAGTGCCATGCCGGTCCGGGAGGCGATCCTGCGCCTGACGGCCGAGAAGGCGCTGACCGTCGTGGCCGGGCGCAGCCTCGGCATCCCGCATCTGACGCGGGAGCGCCTTGCCGACCTCACCCGCACGCGCCTCGCCGTCGAGGCGCTCGCCGTGTCATGGGCGGTGCCCCATATCGAGGCGGCTGCCCTCGCCCGGCTCGACGCACTCGTTGCCGAGATGGACAACATCAAGCCCGACCAGGAGGCGCGGAAGATCTACCTGCGGGCGAACCGCGACTTCCACTTCTCGGTCTATCAGGCGAGCGGAGCGGAGACGATGCTCGCCATCGTCGAGACCCTGTGGCTGCAGATCAGCCCTTACTTCAACCTGCTGCAGGAGCGCGGGAATTTCGTGGTGTCGAACCGCCACCACCGCGCGCTGGTCGCGGCGCTGCGCGCGAAAAACGTCGACGAGGCCGTCGCGGCCGTGCGCCACGACATCGAGGATGCCGCCGCGGTGCTTAACGCGATCCTGCCCTGACCGGCTCAGGCCGCGCCTCGCCTTGGCCTTGCCGATCTCCATGGCGATCAACTCCCGTACGAGCGGGTCGTCCTCCACAAGGAGGATGGTCGCGAGAGCGTCGTGCCGAGCGGCACAGCCGCATGACTGGAAGCGGCTCCCTTCATTCACCTGCTTCCGTCTGAAGACTGCGGTCTGCGACCAGCAGGCGGACTCGGATAGTCGTACCCTGGGCGGGAGCGCTGTCGATTTCGAGCCTGCCGCGCGATTGGGCTGTGAATATATGGCCCTGGCTGAACCCCAGTCCCGACCCTGTTGGGGCAGGGGGTTGTGGCGGGAGGGGAGAACCACCTCCGCGACGGCAGGATATCGGGAGAACGTCCAGCAGACCATGATGCTCAAGAAACGGCACTTGTCGTCTGCGGCCCGGCCGAAAGCGGCCGGGCTGGCGTAGAGTGCGAGACAATGGTCCTGGGCCGCGATCGCCGCGTCGGCCGCGGCGAGCGGTGTCCGAACGCCGTAAGCGCGAGCAGGTCGGAGAAGGCGGCCTGAGCCGCGTCCATCGACGTCTCCGAATCGTCGGCTGCCTCGCGAACTCGTGGAAGCGTGCGAGGTCGGGGCCGAGATGCGCGCGACGTCCGCACCGTCAGAACCGTCCTCGCGGTCTGTCCCGGAGCGGCGCGTGGGGCGGCGTCAATCGTCAACGATCAGACCACGCGCTCGACGGCGACCACGACGGAGGTCGACCGATGAACGCGGGCGGCTCGGGCCACCAGCCTAGCGCTGCTACGACGCCGGAACGTCCTGTCGCCGCGTCGGTCGAGTCGAGGCGCAACCTCGAGAACCTCCCAGCACGACACGGGCCGAAGGTCGGCGACGACGTCGGGGTTGAACGCTAAGTCTCCGAGGACGCGGTGTCCCCGCCGGTCGCTCCTGGCGTCCAGCCTGCCGGCTCTCGACCGCTCACCATCGCCACGCCGACCCGGACGACGCGACCCGCCCATTCCGTACCTTCGCCGACCAACGCCACGCCTGAGTCCTCAAGGGCGCGGCGGATGGCATTCGCCTGCGCGGGTCTGAGAGCCCCGCCCGACTCGAAGCGCTTGACCGTCATCCGGCCCACGTCGGCGGCCGTCGCTAGCTCCGCCTGCGTCCACCCGAGCAGGGCGCGGGCACTCCGGCAGTGTGCAGGATGGAAGTCGTCGCTCATCGTAGATTTCGGATCCTGCGAGGCAGGCCTTGTCAAGCAATCCAAAGTGGTCCATATTGCTTCTATCAAAGCAAAAAGGACCTCAACGATGATTGAGCTCTCAAACGACCAGGACCGCGAGGGTATTCCGAGCGGGACCCTGTTGGGAAGTGGCGGTCGGATCGACCGCATCGATGCCCCCGACGGGCCCGGCGTGGCGAGGCTCGGGTCCGACGTCGTCGATCACGCCGCGTACCCGTCGGCCGGGGAGGAGCGGGATCGCTCTCGCCCGTCCCAGTGCGACGGATCCCGGACGTTCGGGATCGTCGCGGCGTCCGAGCCTGAGATGGTGCGCCATCTCGAAGCGACGGCCTGCTTCAAGGTGCTGCGCGCGGTTCCCGATCTCCCGCCGGCCGACGTCGATGCCCTCCCGGGCGCGCCCCTCGGGGTCGGCGTCGTGCTCGACGTCGAGACCACCGGGCTCCGCGTGACGACGGCCGAGGTGCTCGAACTCGGGATGGTCAAGTTCGTCTACGATCGGGACGGCTGGGTCGTCGGCGTTCTCGACCGGTTCTCTGGCCTGCGTCAGCCGTGGTCGCCGATTCTCGCGACGGTCACGAGGCTCACCGGGATCGACGATGCGATGGTCGCGGGTCACGAGATCGATGGCGACGCGGTCGCCGCGTTCCTGCGCGGGGTCGACTTGGTGGTGGCCCACAACGCGAGGTTCGACCGCCCCTCCGTCGAGGCGCGGTGGCCCGTCTTCTCTCGCCTCTCGTGGGCCTGCTCCTGCACCGAGGTCGGATGGGCCGACGAAGGGTTCGACGGGGCCAAGCTGGGGCATCTCCTCATGCAGGCGGGCTTCTTCCACACGGCCCATCGCGCGGTTGACGACGCGCAGGCCACGCTCCACCTGCTCGCGCTCCCCCTGCCGACGTCGGGTCGCTCGGGTCTGGCCTCCCTCCTCGACCGCGCGCAGGCTCCGATCTCGCGCGTCTGGGCCGAACGTGCGCCCTTCGAGGCAAAGGACGTGCTTCGGGCTCGCGGCTATCGCTGGAGCCCTGGCGCGCGGGGGCTTCCCAGGTCTTGGTACCGCGACCTCCACGCGGACGTCGTCGACGTCGAGGTCGCCTTCCTCGAGCGTGCCATCCTCGGGGATGGCGCCAGTCCCAGGGTGGTGCCCATCTCCGCCCTCGACCGCTTCACCGACCGCGCGGGCGCGACCCGCGGAAGGTCCGCCTGATTTCCGCGACCTCAAACCACGATAGCCGCCCGAGGAGCCCCATGTTCATCACGCACTCCGTCTCCTTCGATCCTCTGCGGCCCGCCGAGGTCGAGACCATGCGTCGGCTCGCACGAGCCGAGCGCGACTTCGCAGTCGCAGCCAAGCGGGCGTCGAGGCTGACATTCCTCGCTGCCACCTTGACGGGGAGACTCGATCCCGAGGCTGCCCTCGGGCTTCGGGTGAGCGAGGCGGACGCGATCGTAGCCCTCGCCCGCACGCCGGCCCGCACTAAGACCGAGCGCGAGTGGAAAGCGGGGCTGATCCGGTCCTGGCGGAACGGCGCCGGCGGCGATCCGCTGCTGGAGGCGATGCTCGACGCGGCGCTTGAGGCGGACCGCCCGAAGGCGGTTGGCCGGGCGGCTCGGACCGGGGCGGAGCGCGAGCGGTCGTGAGCGTCGGTCAGGCTGAACGCCGCCGCCTCGGTTATGCCGACCACCTCGGCAGCGCCGCGTGGCGCGACTGTCCCGCCCGGCATGAGGAACTGCGCCTCTCGGGCCATCGGTGCCGCATCTGCGATCGCGGGCCGCCTCTGGTTAAGATCGAGGTCCACCACCGGACGTACGAGCGTTTCGGCGCCGAGCGCGTCGAGGACCTCACGACGCTCTGCCGCGAGTGCCACGTCGTGGTCACCGACGCCCTCCGGCGGCGGCGGCATGCCGCCGCGGCGCTGCCGCTGCTTGTCGACACGCCTCGTGTGCTCCCGAGGCGGACGATCGGCGCCACGATGGATGGGAGGACTGGATGACCAGGGACCTGACCATACGCCTGACGGGAACCGCGCCGCTGCTCATGCACGCCGGGCGTCTAGCCGACCCGATGGACGCCTTCAGCAAGCAACTCGCCTCCCTCACCTCCAAGCGCATGAAGACGGAGGCGGATTACGAGCGGATCGCGCACGTGGAATGGCTCGGGGGACTGTGGCTCGCGAATGGCAAGCCCTGCATTCCGGCGGAGGCGCTGGAGGCCGCGATGGTGCAGGCCGCCAAGTCCAGGCGGGCAGGGTCCCTGCTGCGCTCCGCCCTCACCGTGCGCGACAGCGCACCCCTCGAGCACCGCGGTCCCGCGGACCTCGAAGCGCTCTACGCCGACGCGGCGTTTCGGCATCGCTGCGGCGTAAGGATCGGGACTCGGACGGCAATTCGCACGCGGCCGCGCTTCGACCAATGGCAGGTCACCGCGACTCTCACCTACGCACCCGCGATGATCGACGCCGCGACGCTAATGGACTTCGTCCGCCACGCCGGCGACGCGGTGGGCCTCGGGGACTGGCGTCCCCGTTTCGGGAGATTCCGCGTCGACGACGCGGGATGAGTGCCTCGGCACGGTCTGGCTCGGCTTGGTGCGGCTGGGCAAGGCAAGGCGTGGGGGGTGGCCGTCCGCGGCCACCCCGACTTGCGCGGCCTAGGCGTCGTCGCAGACGCGGGCAGAGTTAGACGCGATCGCCCGGTCGACCGACCACCAGACCGGAACGATCAGGTCCGAAAACGGGGCGATCGAAGCCATCGCCACATCGGAATGGCCACGACCGCCCTACCCGTTCCGCCGTGACGCTTGCGGACGCAGTCGACCGGCATCGCTCGCTGCGGGAGCGCGGAACCCACGCAGCGTAGTGCGATGGCCCGCGCCCTGGCGCCCGATCCTCCGGCCGATGATCGAGGCGCGAGAGGTGGTGGACGATTTTCTGACGGGAGATGGAACGACGATGGCACCGCGACCGGCTCTGGACAGGCTTAAGGCGCGACCCGACCCGGGATCGTGGGCGGACGACGAACTGGTTTCGCTGTCCGAGGCCGTCGCCCTCTTCATGCCACACGGGCCTTTGACCGCCGCCGCCCTCCGGACCGCCTACCGGAGGGGCAAGTTGGCAGCTCGGGAGGTCTGCGGGAGGATCTTAACGACCCGTCGCCACCTTGACGCCATGACGGCACCGCGGCTGCTCGCGCCAGCCAACGACGCCGGGGACGAGTCCGCTCCCCCGCGCCCACACCTGTCGCCAGCGCGCCCTCCCTGGAACTCGCCCGCCGGATCGCCGCGGCGCGGCGTCGGCGCGGCGCGTGACGCGCGGCTGCGGCGGGGCCCGACCGCCCCCTAGCGCGTCAGAGCCCTATCTGACCGTCGCCGGGGGGTTTTCCAGGGACTTCACCGCCTGTTCCTGAAAGTCGAGCGTGGTGTGCCGGAAGCGCTTCACGAAGCTTCGCGTGTCGACGCCGATCATGAAGGAGACGGATCGCACGATGGCCGGGCTGGGCTCGTACTTGAGGATCAACCTCGCCTTTAGGTCCCTGCTACCGGCGCGGAGGGCCCACACCGCCGCCGTGTCGCTCAGCGTCGGCAGGTCTACCAAGCCGGCCAGCCCGGCCCGCTCGCACACGCGCTCGATCGTCGCGCGACCGATGTTGATCGTACCCGTGGATTCCTCACGGGAGCCATGCTTGCCCGTGAGATGAAGCACCCGCTCGTGCATCCCGCCGTCGTGGGCTCGCCACCGGCGGAGGTGGCTCGTGAGGCGACGGCAGATCGCGACGGGGATGCCGGCCATCCTCTTCGAGGCAAGGTCGGGCCCCAGACGGAGCAGGTGGCCCGTGCGCCCCTCGAGCACGGTGTCGAGGTCGAAGTGGCTGCGAGTACCGTCCTCCGAAGGAGCCCAGGCGAGGCGCGCCGCGCAGTTCGCCGTCGAGCCCGTGTAGACCAAGATTAGGATCAGCCGCGCGATCCATCCTATGTCTCTCCTCTTCGTCAGGACCCGTCGCCCGTCCTTGTCGACCTTCCAGTCGCCCGTGGCTTCGTCCCACACCCGCCCGCGGACGGCCCACAGCAGCCTCGCCACCTGGCGGCGCTTGAGCCATGCGACAGACCGCGGCTCTCGCGTCGGGATGCGGATATCGGGGACTTCCGACATGTTGCTGTCCGCCGCGTATTCCCGGATCTCGGCCATCAGTCGCGTGAGTTCCGACCAAGCGGTCTCGGACGACACCTTCGCGACGGTGCCGTCCGGCGCCCGCTTCCCGGATCTGACGTCCTGGGCGGAGCGATCAGCGACGTAGAGGTCGATCGTGCCCTTCTTGTTCCGCTTTTGGGTCAACTCGCCGACCTTCGTCCCGGTCCAATAGAGCCGCAGCGTGCTCAACAGCGTCAGCGTCGTCCTCGCCGTCGCCTGCTTGCCCAGGTCCGACGTCGCCATTTTTTTGCGCCAGCGGGCCTCCGCCGCGTCGAGGACTTCGGCGATCGCCGTCTGCCCGATGCTCCTCGCGGCCGTGGGCGCCGCCGTTACGGGCCGAGCCGTACCTCGGGCCGACCGCGCCGGCCCCGTCTTCCTGCGAGCGTCGTTGCCCATGCGTCGATCGTTTCCCATCGTCCTCACTCCCCGTTTCATGACGCAAGTCCGCAAGTAGTTCACCTGGGGCAACCTGCATCGAAATTCATCGACTCCCATCGAAAAGCATCCCCTGCGATGGCACCCGACGCAAACGGCGGGCTCGTGTGGATCGCGCCAACACACTGTTGGTGCTGTTCTTTTGGCAATGTCACCGTTTTGGCCTTGGCGCCGCTAGTCCCGACAAAGCTTCTGGTTCACCAACTCTATCTTTGACTTCCAGGGGGCTGTGGCGGCGATGGCGTCGTCACCCGGCCTCGCGGTCCCAGGTACCTGTGTGGATCGTCTTCTCGTAGCCGAGGATGAGAAACTCGCCCGACCTCGAGTCGGGACGGATTCTCGGGCCGGACGGTGGCCGACCCCGGCTTGGCCGCGGGGAGGACGAGGCGCCCGATCCCCCAACCGTTCGGGCAGGCGGCCTCTGCGGGCCCACGGTGCGCCGGGGGCTCACCGGTCGCCCCCCTGGTTCGAGGGACGAGGGACGCGAGAGGAGGAGGGGGACGGAGACCCTCCGCCGCGTCTGCGGCGGGGGGCCGTGCTCGGTGCCGAGTGGGGCGCGGTGCGCCGTGCCGCCTCGACTTCGTCTACATGTGGGGTTTGCTTATCCTGTTCCATGCCCGGGCAGACCCGGCCCAGCCATTCTCTCTCCCGGCCCTTCGACTCAGCACCGCCGCGCGAGCAGTCCGTTCAAACCGAGCCCAAGCCCGCCGGCGGCGGCACGGGGACGGACGCCACCGCGCCGGCTCGCGGGCGTCCGGCGGCGGATCGTCGGTCGACGGGGCCGGCCCCGGTCACGGCGGAGGTCACCCGTCCGCCTGACCCCGGTCGGCGATCCGCGTGGCTGGGGCTCGCTGCGCAGTTCGGGGCGGCGGCGCTGCGCCTTACGCCGTCTCGTCCTCGCCATCGTCCGCGCTTTGCTCCTTCCCGCCGGACTTGCCGCGGCTCCGGTCTCGGGCGACGCTCCGCGCCCACGCGAACGCGTCATCGGTCGCCCCCGCGTCCACCTCGAACATGGCCTCGAGGACCCAGTAGAAGTCCCGCGGCGGTATGCTCACGGCGACCCGGCTCGCGCCGCCACCGGCCGACGCGATCTGGAACTCGATCATGACGGCGGTTCTGAGCGGCTCCGTTCCCGTCTCGAAGGGGACGTACGCCGGCGTCACCTTGACGACGTCAGTCTCGCGGACCCACTCCTCCCTCGTCTTTCGCGTGCGATGCACCATCATCCTCACCGGGGTGTCCTCCCTAGCCCTGACAGCCGCCCGGGGCCTAATCTGGCGACCGGCGCTCATGATGTTTCTCCCCCGTCGGGTCCGCGGCTGGCGCGGTCGACGTTCCGAGGGCGACCCCGTCGGCGTACCGGCGCCGGCATTGCGGAGTTCCTCGTCCGTGTCCGTAGCCACGCGACGACATCGGGCCAGACATATCGGACGTGCGCGCGACGCCCATCGCTCAGGGGCACGTACGGCAGGCCAGCGTCTCGGCGCCAGCGGCTGAGGGTTTCGCGCCGAACGAGAAGGCGCTTGGCGCACTCCGCCTCGTCGATCACCTCTACTCTCGGGGTCTGATCATCCTGTTCCATGCCCGGCCGAGGCGACTGCGAGTCACCCAGGACGCCGCTAATCCCTCCTTCATCGAGCCGCCGCGGATCGTCCGCGCCTGCGCAGACGTAGGAACGCTCGAGGCGCGCCGAGATTGGTCGCGTACTTATTGGCGGGCCGGGTTTTCCACCTGCATTGGCAGGCTACGTCGGCACGAAACCGAGTTGACGACGAACGCTGCCGAGCCCGATCGCGAGGCCGCGAGGCGTCTCCGAGCGGACGCGACAGGATAGGGAGCCGATCGGGCAGGGACACCCACTTGGCTGCCGGTCCCCAGTTGACGACGCACCGTCGGCGCTCGGGCCGTGGCAGGGCCCGCTCCCGTCGTCAACGATCCCCGATCACCAGAGGGCACGTCGTGAACATCGCCGGGCCGCGAGGCGATCGGACGCGACGTCCCGTCGCGACCTGAGGATCACCGGCGGGGACCGTCTCAGCGTCGAGGCCGGGATATGCCGCCGCGCCTACATGGCTCTGAACGCGACCGCCGACCTCTTCGGCGGCGTTCCGCGCCGACGCGGGAAGGTGAAGGCCGAGACTTAGCGACAGCCGTCGCCCGCTCGTCCGAGTTCTCGAGCGGGGTGGTCCCGGGGACCGAAACATGTGTCTCTCTCGCTTGGGTTCGGAGTCACACGTTTCGGTCCCGGGCTACCCTGTGGATCGGCGACGCGGGTCGCCTGGGAAGTCTTGGCACCCGGTCGGGTCGAATTCAGTCGAGTTCGGTAATCCCGTCCTAACTACCGCGAGCAATTCTTTTTGACTCAGCGTCCCGGCGGCCCTAACAACGGGGGAGTTGAGGGGGCTCTTCTACATCTGGGGAAGCCGAAGACCTCCTTCAGAGACCCCGCCTAGAGACGGATCTACTGAGTGGCCAGGATCGCGGCCGGCGGTGCGCAGCTGGTCTGCATCTTACAGTTCCCGACCGGTCGGAGGCTCCTTGGCGTTTGGCTCAGCAGGCGAGGGCTCCAACAGGCACAGGAGCTCATCTTCCTCGGCGACCAGCCCCTTGCTCTTGAGCGTCCTCACAGCTCTGTTGAACGAGTTCCTGGCGGAGTCGGCATCAACCGAGGCGAACACGCGCGCCGACGCCACGGCTTCCTTGAACCGCGCCTTGGCGACGATCCTGCCGGCGCTGAGAGTCGAACCGTCGGGAACGGGCTGGCCCTCGGTTGCCGCGATCGTCCTCAGGATCGCGACGAGCATGTCCTCCTGCGTGAACCGTCCCTCCCTCAGCTTCGCCGGCTCGGGCGTGGTCTCCGCCGGACCCTCGAGGATCTTGGCGAAGCAGGTCACGATTTCCTCCCCGGCCTCGTCCCTGCCGAGGGGCACGTCTACCAGCTCGTATCGCAGCCTCCCCTTGTCGGGGCCGTCCTTCATCTTTTCGACGGACAGAAGGCGAGGGCCGGTCTCCGTCGACCGCGACACCATCCACTCGGCGTCGGCGGACCCGTGAAGCGCGGAGGAGCCGCGCATGCCCTTTGATTCGTCCTTGCCGCAGTGATGCACGGGCATCACGACAGCCTTGAAGGCGTCGACAATCTTCTCGACCTGTTTCACGAACCGCATGACGTCTTGGGAACTCGACTCGTTCCAGTCTTCCGTGCTCCGCGAAAGAGTGTCGATGACGATCAGTCTCGGTCCCGACTCCCAGCTCGCCGTCTGCGACCTGATCTGACGGATGAGTTCGTCCGTGTCGGAATCCTTGCCGAGGTTGGGTGGCGTCGTCACGAGCGCGAAGCGGGCATCGTCCGGGATCCTCAGAGCGATGCGGGCGGCGACGACCCGCTTTCGGAAGTTGCGTCCGCCCTCGGACGCGACGTAAACCACCCCGCCCCGCCGGACGCTCCTCCCACCCCAGGGCCGTCCCGCCGCGACGTGAAGGGCAGCGCTTAGGGCCAGGAAGGACTTCCCGGTACCCGGGGCGCCATAGAGCACGTGCAGGCCCGTCGTCGGCATGAGTCCGGTGATGAGCCACTGAGGGCTGAGGTCGAGTTCTATCTCGGCCAACGGCTCCAATTCGAATCTGGACGCCTTCTTGAAGTTCTCGACCGCGTGATGGATCAGGGCGATATCGGGACCGGCGGGCGGCTCCCGGAGATCTGCTCTCTCGGCGTCGTCGGCCGACGACCCATCCTCGCGGTTGTTGAAGCTCTGGCCGTCCATGTCCGGTCACCCCCGTCGGCCGAAGATGCTCGGCCGGTACGGGTGGGAGCTTCCCTCTTTCTCATTTCGAAGACCTTAGGGCGCCGCGGCTGCTTGCGCCGAACTGCGACCAAGGTTAAGCGCGCGTCGTCTCGAGTGACGGATAGTTACCGCGATCTCTGCGAGAGATCGCTCGAGAAGTTCCAGGCGCTGCACTTCGGTCGCCGCGGGAGAGGTGGGAGGTTCGCTCCAGGACACGGCACATCTTGCGGCGCGCGGCTCAGGCGCTCGCCACCCGCGCGCCGATCACGTCCATCAATGCTGCGCGGAGGAGGCTAGCCATCGCTCGGATTCGAGACCGATGGCAGCGTCGATCATGGCGGCCATTAAGAGGCCGCCCCTGCTTTCGCGGTACGACGGCTTGACCGAGGCCAGCACGTCGACTTCGGTCTTGGCCATCTCGTCGGATGCGGCCTCGGTCGCGCACAATCGGCGCACCACGCCGGCGAGCATCCACTCGGCGCCCGTGAGGGCGCTGGCCCTGCCTTCGCCTTCGAGGATGGCTATGTCGGCGCAGACCTGTTGGATGGTCGTCGCCAACCCTCGCAGGTCGCCCATCATGCCGGCCGCGTCGGCATAGGCTTCCAGGCGCTTGCGTGGGATGGTGCCGGCTCCTGCTTCGTTCATCGCTTCGCTCCTTGCTCGATCTGATAGGGTGCGGCGTCAGTGCCGCGCGCGCGCCTCGCCCGTCGCCACGGCCTGCTCGACGGCCACGGCAGCATTCGCGAGTCGCGCGACATGGCTGTGGCTGAACGAACTCACCAACGAGCCGAAGTGTCGTTCGAAGAATCCCGCCTTGCATTGGCGTTGCGCAGCGTTCGGAGACGGCGTCGCTGCAATCCTGAGTCCGAGGTCCACGAGTTGGAGCCCTGCGCCCAGGGCACGCCTCAGGTCGCCCGCCGCCAAAAGAGCCTGATAGTCGTCGACGAGCAGCATCAGCGCCCGGATCTCCTCGCGCATGGTCGGCGCCCGCGCGGCGCACCGGTATTGGGCGAGCATCACGGGATCCACGGCGCTGCTCGGCCGTGGCTTGGCGATTTGGTCTTTTCGTGCTTTCGACATGGTGGCTCCTTGCTCGGGCTGGTGTCCGCGGTTCGCAGCCGATCTCTGCTTTCTACCCGGGGGAGGGTCGCCCTGGCCTCCGGCTTGGCTTCGCTCCTCCTCCATCTTCACCCGCTTGCGGCGGCCTGCGTCAGAGAAGGCCTAGGGCTCGCGGGCTGCTCCCGCGACCGCCGGCTTGGTGGCGGTCACGCAGTGCGCGGATAGGCGTCGTGAGCCGGTTGGCGGTCTTCCGAGTTTATGCGATGTCACCGGGCAGCAAGGCCCGGAGCTCCGCGATCCGCTCCGGCGTCGCACCGACGCGGCGGCAGTCCGCCAACAGCGTCACCTCGAGCATCGGACGCAGAAGGACGGTCGGTTCGAGAAAGTCGGCGCACTCGTCCAGGACGATCTGCTTCCGCTCCAGATCCTCCTCGTTCGACCGGCTCGGCGTCGCCATCACACGGAGCACGGCCACTTGTAAGTCGAGGGACGTGCCGTACGCTCCTTGCGGATCGTCCGCCAGGGCGAGGTGGTCGCGATAGAGGTCCTCGATTTCCTCCAAGAGCTGGACGATATCTTGCGACCGGGCGCATCTCAGGTATTGATCTCGGAGACCCGGGTTGAGCGGCTCCTCTAGATCGAACCCGACGGTTCGGTCGCTCTCGAGTTGGCCGGCTTCCGGCAGGTCCCATGTGGTCGCCTCGACGGTCGCCGCGGCCTCGAGCATCGGCGATGCGTCCAGGCGACCGCTGTCGACCGCGTTGGCATCCAACCATCGTCTGGCACGTCGGAGGAACCCGACCTTCATGGCCGCAAGCTCGCGCGTCGCGACCGGCTTGGCCGCGAGTCCGAGCGAGGCGTGCAGGCCGGCGCGGAAAGCACCGAGTGCCAGGTCGGCGTGACCCTGGGCATGGAGATGGGCATGATAGCCCCAATGGAAACGCACGCTGAACACGCCACTCTCGATGTCGGAGAGAAACGCACTCACCCTGTAATTTTTGACGCGCTCGTCCGTCAGTTGCCCGCAACAGGTCTCGCTTTGATTATCCATGGGGTCGTCCCTCCCGTTTCCTACGCCTCCTTCGACAGCTGTCAACGCCGGTCTGATTCCAGGCCAGCGTGGCGGAGTAAAACCAGGCCAGTGGGTCTGGGACGGCGACATGCAAAGGGTCCCGATCGGGGCCCTTTGCATGTCGCCGTGAGGTTTG
>JAABUK010010412.1_pt1 | contig 12415 bp, 15 predicted proteins | sample 5559141 | NCBI WGS metagenome assembly JAABUK01 (sample SAMN10711869, study PRJNA513367) | rock metagenome | isolation source: Antarctica rocks | place: Antarctica: Victoria Land, Pudding Butte nord | collected 2016-01-03
TAGGGCCCAGCAATGGTTGGTCATACAAGCCTGTCAGCACTGAAGACAGGTCTTGCAGTTTCCCCATGTGCTTTTGCTGTGCTGTTTGCTATGCTAAGGAGTTACGTGGGCATTGCCGACACTGCTAGGTAGCACAGCACGCTGAAGACTCAGTCTGGAAGCTGGCTGTCACTGTGCCGGGGCTGAAGAGGCTAGAGGGAGAAGCCGGTGCTGCCGGAGACTGTCGCTGAGGTAATCACTGGAAAGCTCTGCTGCTGAAGCCGACATCGTGCCTCGTGACGCTCGCTCACTTGCAACAGATTCTGTGAAGCTCGCTGGGCTAGGTCGCGGAACTCGAAGTTCCGCGACGTCCGAAACTGTGCTGCCACAAGTAGATCCCTCGCAAAAGTGACTTTCGCTATGCGCGACAACAACGCACGTGAAGGGACGCATAGTGAAGCTGCTCGCGGCGTGATCACATCGATGTAAAGCACAGCCCGAGCTACTTGGTTTAAGGCACTGAGCAATCGCTTCAAAAAGCCACGCTGCAGGCCTTTGTCTGGAGGCTCAGCCTGTGACGCTGCATAATATGGTCTAGGCTTCTTGTGCTCGCGTGAGCTCCTGTGAGGAACGATGCATCACCAGTGACTGCACACTTTGATCCATATTGATGAGAGAGATGCATGTTCTTTGGCTGGACGTTGCTTGCTTCGTGTCACCTTGGTAGCCGTTGTGACTGGTGTTAGCTCACACTTTCCTCTAGGTAGATGCACGAGAGAGATGCATTGTTTCTAGCTGGACATCTTTTGCTTACTTGCCTCACACTAACTAGGCAGGTTTTGGTGATTGGTGGTATGCACACACTGCCATCCTTGTTGGTACATGAGGGAGATGCATGTTGTCTGGTTGGACATGTTTCATTTGCTAGCGTCGTGGCACCTTGATAGCCAGTGTGACTGGTGATGACACACTTTCCTTCGGATTGATGCGTTAGGCAGATGCGTCTTTTCTTGTTGGACACCTTTTACTTGCTTGTGTCATGGCGGCTTTAGGGACTTTTGACTTGTGGGATGCCTTTTGGCGTTTTTCCTAGGGGTTGTTGCAAGTTTGGATTTTGCCCTCTCATGGGGATGGTCCGTATGTTTTCATGAGCAAGTGAACTTGTTTTCTGTTTTAATTATTTTGTTTTCTTCCATGATGTGCTTTACACCGTCCATCAACTCCAAGGACCCTTTGCGGCAATTAAAGTTGCAAGAAATTGTCCGCTGTCCAACAATAAGTGAGATCACTAAATGCTGCATTGCAAGGCAGATCCTTGACAGACTCCACTTTGGACAGGGAACTGCCGAGAGGGGTTGCTGGGCCATATGGCGAGGCCTTTAGCAAAAAGGCTGTAATATCAGCACTTTGAGCCGTGCCCTCCCTCACCTAGTTGTCTCGCTCAGCTCAGCGCGATACGATGGTAAGCGAATGAACAGTCGGAACAGGTTGACAGCAGAATTTTTGTGAGGCCGGCAAATGCAAGCTCTGCTCCGATACAGGTTTGTAAAGGCCCGGGCCACCACGGCACATTGCATTGCAACGCATCCAGCTTCACCCTCGTAACCCACAACAAGCTGATGGTATGGCAGGGTTACAATACGCCACGTGGAGGACTCGCAAAACGTACGTAGTAACTCGATTCAGCGTAGACGCAACTGCTGCAGGGGGCGCTTTGAATCAAAAGCTGATGAACGGCGTATTGCTGCTGCATCAGCGCACTTTACAGATTGCCCCTTCAGGTATGACATGCTCAACATTGATGCCCAACACCACTGGTCAGATACAGCGCATGCTTCTGACGATTGCTGCTTTGCCGCCTATGTCGATAGCAACCTTCTGCATCATCAGATCCTGTGCAAGTTTGCCCTCAGGTGTTGGCGTTGCTCAGCAAGGTTCCACGGAACTACTGCCTAGCAAAAAACACTTGCTTTCTCGCTTGAGGTTGCTCTCCAACGCATGAAGACCCTCCCTGTCTTTGTGGCTTCACCCGCAGTTCAGATGCTCAACAGGATGCAGAATATCGCTGCTCAGGAAGGGAACCATCCTGTCTGACTTCTGGCTGCTTTCACTCAAAACTCCATGAAAAAAGCACCACAATTTCATTGTTACACTTCTGCAAGCTTGCAATCAGCACAGGTGCAGGTACGCTGCATTGATGCTGAGCACTGCTGATCAGAACAGAAAACTTCACTTGCAGGCTCATTGTTTGTCTACAAAATGCGAAAGTAATCTCTGCAGCAATACCTAGCATTTTTGGAATGATGCATCATGTGGGGTGTTGCTCATTGGCTTGAATGCAGAGGAGGGAAAAACATGTGACAACAATGAGTTTGCTAACAGTTCACTTGCTTGCTGAAGTGTGTACTTGTCCCAAAGCAGCACAGCAAGCAGCAGTGTAAAGCTGTGTTTAAATTGTCCCACCCACCTACACTCAAGGGCCCTTAGGTACAGCAATGCAGAAAAGCAGGCAAGCAATCACAACTCAGAAGCAGACCGCTTTTGTAGCCTCTCAAATCTATGTGTATGTCTGGTCAAGTCAGTATAGATATCTATGATGCTCAGAGTCTTGATCTGGGTAGCTTGGCTGATGTCAGGTCGGGCCATGCCTGATGCAGCCATGGTTTGAATCTGACCTCGCCTGAACCCATGGTTGCTCTCTCCAGCATACAGTTCAGCATTACATAAATGCTGAACACAGAGCTGAGATGCTCAAGGGCACATCATTGAAGGCTCTTTGACTGGCAATCAGGGGGCTGAACAAATATGTGTTACTGAGATGGCCATCAGGGTATCAGAGTTGGTAAAACTTCAATAGCTTAGCTAAGCAACTGTGCTGAGGACCATCAGTGGTCGTCAGAGTGAAAGGGCATGAGCGCTCTCCCTTCACAATTTTGGTGCCATTGGGCTGCACCAGCACAGCTGTCCCAGCTGCAGCTCCTAGCAAGGGGTGAGGAACTTGTTGACCTGTTGTCAGAAGGAAATCTGACCCTGTGAGCCTGCCATAATTGCTGCCTCACATGAGAGTCTCAGCCTGTAGCCCTTGTGATACTGAGCCACAAGGCTGGAGTCCACAGGATTTCCGCTGCAATCCAGTCTCCAACACGGCCTAGCAATCTGAATCCAGTGGAGCAACTGGATACGCATTGATTGGCACCACTGGGAGAGGCTATAGTGCAGCCATTTGACAGGACCCTGCATCTCAGAAGGCAATGCAGCTTGCCAATACAAGGTGACGTTTTTTAATTGAGAGTGTGTTTGGAAGCAGTCGTGGCCTTGCTCACCGCAAAGATCGATGTTGCAAGATCCCCGTCAGTAACCTTCTGCTGACAACAGCAATATCAGCCAACAATTCATGACTCGGCTTGTGCACCAGTTGAGGAATGCTGTGTCCTCATGCTATTATGCTGGCAGTCCAGCAGCGCCTGCATTTTGTGCAGGAAGGGGATAACCACCTATTTTTGGCCTGGCGCTTCGACCCCTGCACACCAGTGTGCTGAATCTGCGTACAATGCAGACGCCTGCGCAAAACATCTTTCGTTTCCAGCACAAGTCCATCCTCAGCTGTCTGGGCCAGACATCGGACGGGAATCTGCACGCCTGTGTCAACTTCCTGCTGAACCTCGATGGGGCATAGCTTCGGCACAAGCGCAGGCGCACAAGAAGAGAGGCAGGTCTGATGTGGCACCACTCAGCAGGTCAGTGCATGGCAACCTGCTCACCCAATAACACCAGAGTTCTGTAATATGCGTTGCAGTAAATGGCGCAAGCCAACATGTTTAGTAATCAAATGGATCAGCGAAGAATAATGCAGGATGGGGCATGTTTAAAGAAAGGATGTATGTGCATGCATCAAAGCCTGCATAGAAAGTTGAGTAAGCAACCAGGAATAGGGACCCCTGATCTTGTCTGCGCTCCATCACTTTAGTCTGCTTTGATGTCCACCCTTTACGTCTTGGCTCACTGGCTATTTGAATTACTGGTTTGTGATTCAGAGATGTGTCTCAGCAGCGCTGCAACAAATCTGGCCTCATCTTGCTCATCTCCCAGGTCTGTGCGTAAGCCTCTTGAGGGGCCTGTAGCAGCTTCACTGACACTCTCTCAGGACCCAGCTTTAGACCCACAGAAGCCGAAGAAAAAGTGAGGCTGGCCTAGAAAGGAGTAAGAATCTGATACCAACCGTTTTGCATATTGAGGTGCAGGCCTGTCAGCAGCATCATACATTGTTCACTGTCTGGATTGCCGATGTCCATGTTCATATCAACAACCTACGAAAAAAGGCGCTGCTCTTCTGTTGGTTGGGACAGTTCGGATGCCTAAGAAAAGCATGGTAGGTGCGCACATTACATCACCAGGCGCTTAATCGAGACATGCAAGCAGTCACAACATGATTGTGATCATTGCATATTGCAATCCTGTGTAATTTGAGTCCATACTGCATATAACAGACATGAAACAGCTGATCAGGCACCAAGACCGTCTGTCCTTGTGTTGCGGTTTTACAGGTTTTGGTAGAGAAGCTACGCTGGTTAAGCACCACGACGTTCCTGGAGCTGCTGGCCTTGTCATGCCTGGGCCAACTTCCACTCAAATGTCCTTTGCTATTGGCATCATACAGCAAGGCGCTATTGGAGGCTTACTGTCTGGTCAGTACATATACGTCTTGTTTCGGCTGTCATTCTTGCTTTAAACATATATGCCATGTACAGCACATGGTAGAAGCAAAATGCAAACAACACTTATGCAAACTTGCAGGATTACTGTTTCAATTTCCAGGGCTGCTTCTTGCCATTCCAGCTGGGGTTGGCGCTGCCAACTTTCACAGCATCTTGCACCATGGCTGCATGGCTAACTAGCGGAGGTGAGTACACAGCTCTGTAACATGCCTGCAAAACGTCATTTTGAGTTGGGTCTGAAACATATGCCTTCGTGTCATCCCATCCTCTATTGTTACATCCGTTTCACTTGCAAGTGTTGAATGATCTGTGCTGACATGCAGGTCTGGCAGCGGTAGGTGTTGCCTTGGTAGCATCTGCAGCAAACTCACTGATCAGAACTACCTGCAAGAACAAAGTCACCATGGCAAGTAATGCAGCGACAGCAGTGTTTGTGTACTACTACAGCCCCCCATGGATGTTTCCAGTACTACTATTTGCTGGAGGCTTGGTTACGTTAGCAATACACAAGCATGCTGGCACAATATCTATTGCTGAGGATGCAGTTCAGAGCATTGGTGTTGGGCGCTGGCTAGGCAGATTTCTTATCCTTCTGTGGATTGTGATGCTGGCAGCCTCCATTGCTATACGCCACAGCACATCCAATGGGTCACACAAAGTCTTCTATTGGTGGGAGACTTTTTATCGTATTGGCTCCTTGATATTCGGTGGAGGCCAGGTAGGGTTGAGCTTTCTGCTCTCAGGACAAAAATGCAACACTGCTCATTGTTGTGTAAGCCATGCTGCAATCTGCTATAGTCGCTGAATCTTGCTGGAGCTCCGTTACCGATGTACTACATCCACTGCAGGTGGTGCTGCCAATGCTGGATAGTGCAGATGTGGAACCTGGCTGGACTAGTGAAGCAGACTTTTTGACTGGCATTGCATTGGTGCAAGCCATGCCTGGGCCTCTGTTCAAAATTTCTGCCTATGTCGGTGAGGCATGCTAACCACATATGCAAGCTCTGCAAGCTCAAGGCATCCACAAATACTTGTTGTGCCTATTTGGTCACAACCATGATGATACTTGGAATGGTGCTTTCATTTCTCTTGTCTTTGACACAGAACATATTCTTTGGACCTGACATTCTATTCATCTATGGCTTAATGCATTGGTGGGTCCAGTTCCGGCATTTTGACATCTATCGCAGGTCTGTTGCATGTTTCACTGGACCTGTCAAGCATCTGTGCCTCTTCTGTACTCTCCTGATGTATTGCTCTGTTTGTAAGGCGCTTCCTGGAGTCAATGCTGCTGCAGTCGGTCTGATTGTTGCTGTTGTCTTTCAACTAGGTATGAAAGTACGAGTGAACAGCCCATTTTCAGATGCGACTGTATGCATTGATGAGCGATCACACTTGCATCTCAAAAGGCCTTTTTGCATGCCTAATGTAAATATGCAACACTTATTGCATGACTCTTGGTGCATGAAGCTGCGTTTGTGTTCGTGTAAGCTATAGAGGGCAGCTCCGTTGGTGGTCTGTATAGGGGGGTTACTGGGGGTTGTTGGCTGGGCATGTGGCATGCATTGAACAAGGAGCTTTGGAGTACACACACACTTTCACAACCGTCAGGGTGCTTGATGTGTTATCAGCATTTTCCTATGATGTACACTGCCTTGCGTTGTAGGCAAAGCAACACTTGGGCAGCTAAAGGCACTATAGTTAAGGGTATCCACTTGATCAGGCAGGCAATGGTGGTGCAGCGGGCATTCCTATGGGTGCCCATGAAAGCAAAGCCAGCCCAAAAGCTACCAATTGTTGTCACAGCTAGTATCTCAGCGCTAGTCATGCAACAACACCTGATGGATCCTTGCAGCTTTGCAGGTCAGCCTGGGACTGTCTTAGCAGCAGTTTGAGCACATGACAAACTGCCACTGACGGCTTGCAACAGCAGCGGCATGCAGGTGTTGAGCGGAAGCTTGACTTGTCTCAGCAACAGCTTGCATTGTCATAGTAGCAGCTTGCAGACAGATGTCAATGACACCTTTCAGCAGCGGACAGGTGCTGAGCATACCACAATTTCAACATCGGAATCTATCATTAACTCTAAATATCACAAACAAGCTGATTTGCGTGATTGCATTCATAACAAGGTTTTCGGTCCCTGTTAAGTAACGAACTGCTGATGACCTATGTAGCCTCTTTAACTAAGACGCGCGAACACCAATTTCGATTGAAGTTCCAATGACCCTGGACAGAAGCTCAGCTCCACAAGAGGGGAGGGCCATCTAATTTCGGTCATTGCTATATATAGTAAGGTACAGACTGCTGGATTTTCTTCACACGGTTCAGCTGTTCTTGGTACAAGTGTGGTGTATTGTTCCTGTTCGCACAAGGACACCCATTGTGAAAGACTTTTTACCTGGCGTCGACAGGAGATAGTTCAATACAGGTGCCAAGTTGCAACATCAAAGTGTTGACAGAGGTCGTGTTGTAAAACAGTCAAGCACGGGTTTGGGGCAAAGCCAAGAGCGAGTGGAACGTGCAGTACATCTTTGATCAGGTTTGATTAACGGCACCTGCATGTGCGGGCTTTATATTATTTTGAAGCATTGCGTGATCAGCAACACAGTCACAGGCAGCCAACTCACCATCGGCAATAGGTGCTTAGAGGTAATCACATGTGTTGCTTGTTGAGCAGTCTTGCTGAACACTACATGAGAACTTTACATTTTACGCAGCAAACACTGCTTTGTTTTGCGGATGCTGTTGCATGAGATATGTCTCATTTGTAAATGTGTGCCATCAGAGACTTGCCGGCATTGGTCATTGCTTGATTCCCCAAAAATAATAACATCCGCTTTGTTTGTAGCGGTAATTGCAATAGCATGCAACCCATAGGCTGACAGTCATGCGCATAATGCAGGGCAGCCAGACAGCCAACTGCCAAAGCGGTCTTGACGTTTTTGGAAATGATTACTGTGCAAGCAGTGCTTGCAGTGCAGGCTGTTCTGGGTTACATCGTGAAGCTAGCTAAAGACAGGTTCAAGTTAATATGCAAGGACTGTGGCAAGGCCCCCAAAGGCATAGCAGAGATAGCGGGGAAACAGAAGCTCCTAAAAGGCAAGGTCCTTGAGTTTTACAAGGTCATGCAGGGTTTAGAGTTCAGGGTTTAGGGTTTAGGCAAGCGCCTGGTAAGGAAGCACTTGCTAAGGGAGCGTCAATTGAGCTACTTGAAAAGTTGCAATCGGAAGGTGAAGGCTGGATTGTCAAAGATGATGGACACATATGCTTCAAAAGCAGAGCAGAGCGCCTTGCTTGCATATCCTATGATGAATTTGGGCTTGTTTGCTGATGGCTTGTTTGTTACCCAAGTTATGAATTGTGTGTGTAGGCTCGTTGAGAACCTGACTTACACACAAGTTGTGTGAGCTTGCATTTTGTGCAGCTGAGCTGATTGCTTACCACAGGTGAGCTGACAATTTGATGATGATGGCCATGTTCAATAGCTTGTGGACATTGTGAAATGCTTGTACTTTGCCGTTTGAAGTGCAATAGGTAGCAATCTTTTCAACCACCGAGCTGAAACTTTTCAACTGAGCTGACTGTTGGTTGCAACTGAGCTGACAGTTTGTTGTGACTGAGCTGACCATTGCAACCAAGCAAATTTGGTGGTCATGAAACAGGCGGCTTGATGCATATGTTCCAGAGCACACAGAGCACTTGTTTGAGATGACTATGTGTTGCAACTGATTTGACTGTTTGCTGCAACTCAGCTGAGAATTGCAGACAATTCAACTTTTTGCAAGACAAGCACGCAGGGGCAGTTAGGTGTTGTGCTGCAGTCTGAGTAGGAATGAAACAGAAAATACTTCGAGGTGGGCTACCAAAGCTTTGGAAAGGCCACCCATGAGTCAGACATGAAATGAATGTTGCATGCGTTGAACATCCACAATTTTCATCAAGACACTGAAACCACGATGTTGACTTCAGAGCCTTGAACACCTTGGGCAAGGAACGTCGCCATCACTGTTCTCGGTTAAAGCAGCATTGCATCTCTCTTGATATCGTCATTAGTCATGGTGCCTGACGATTGGGTATTCATATCCTCTTTATATGGCTTGCTTGCATGTATCAGAATGCTTCTGAACTCTGGATAGTGTACATCACCAGCATAGCTGCAGCACATCAGTTCAAAGCCTTGGTGTGTGAGGGCAGGTCATGCACCCATGGGCGCTCACCCGTGCCACCAGGTTCAAATCATCAGGGAGCTGGAATCAAGGTATATTTTTTCCAAAAATCATCTTTTCACAATTTTCATAGACGACTCCAAGGCTTAGTGACTTGTCAATATCTCGGCAGCCTATGAAGTAACACAGGAATTTTATGAATAATGAACAATCCGAGAATGAAAATGGGACAGATGCCCAAAATATTCCCATCTCACAGGCTGCCAAACCGCTTTGTCTGTACATATGTGCTGAGCTCGCACCATGACTGGTACCACCGTCATATCATGATAGCTGACCATGGTCACAATATCTCGTCAGCCTGCTGAACAGCCACCGGTCCATAGGAGACAGCAGTCAGCAGTCCGTGAGTGATGCCAAGAGTATAAGTATTCTTGTTTAAATTGTTCCTTGTTCAAGAGACCTCCAGTCCTTAGAGGGAGAACATGCTGACGTGCAGCTCATGTACCTTGGCAGCGTCTCTTGTTGCACAATCTTCACAGTGGTTGTTTCTTGAAGTGGGCTGCAGATGTATGTCATATGGTGAGCTGTGCAGGATGTGCAGCACGTGGATCTCAAATGAGTCAAACGATTGCCTTGAAGATGGTGGAGGCATCCCTTGCCAATGTCATGAGGTGTCCGTCTGTGGTATGGGGAATGCTGTCAGGTTACCTTCTAGTTCATGAGGTATGCTGCCCTGCCGTCCAGATTTTGCAAATATACTACAGACGTGTTTTGCCGTTTTGTGATATGACACTTGGACATCATGCAGGTTTTAAACAAACTATCACTTGGAGCTGCCTACCTAGAGTGCATTTGTACCGTTGTCTTGGCCCTGGCAGAGCATTTTCCTGCAGCCAGAACCAATCAACAACCTGTGTGGTGGCACAAAACATAGACAAAGCTCGTTGATTGGAGTGCAGATTGTGCAAGAAGGCTTGTTTGCTTTTGGCACGCATGTCACAGAAATCGTGCATTTATGAAAGGGTCAGTGAAAATGATCCCGACTCATCAAATTGCGCCTGGAATGAGCATGGTAACCAAAAGAAGTACATCGGTTCAGCTTTGTGGCATCAAATCAGACATTTGAAACATCTGCAGTTGGTTTGTGGATCAAACTATTGCTCGAAGTAAATAATTGGCAGCATAGAACTTGCAAGGCCCACTTTTCGTTGTTCACAGTGCATCGTCGAGGTCACAACGAGCTGTTATGGTGTGATTACAACAGGCAGTGTAAGAAGATGCATGGTGCGAGGCTGCTGAAATGCACATTTTGTCTAAGATGTTGCTGGCAATTTGCGTGTGAATCAGACTATTGCATGCAGACTCTTTTACTAGCCACCTTTACTGCTTATGATGACGATGTGGGTGAAGACTGTTCAGTGTCGGGTTTCAAATGTCGGGCGCTAATCAGGAGGGCTACATCGTACACGATCTTCAAAACCCCACACAAGAAGAAGCTCCAGCGCCACACGTTATTTGCTGCTAAGTAACCTGTTGCCAAGGGGCCAAAGCTTGCAGCTAGGCTCTTGACAACATTGACCACCCCTAGCATGATGGTACGCTCTTGAGGAAGCACAATGCCGGCAACAAAGCTCTGCCTAGGGGCTGCGTCCATTTGCGAGATGCTGTATCTGCATGCCAGCCACGACTTTGGCATTGCTCTACCTTTCGGCGGATAAGACATAATGTTGCTGAACTCAAAAGCAAAACAGGGAATACAAGGCTTCAAGATCAGGCAATGTGTTACTACCAACAACATTTATATTGCATTGCAAGGAAAAGGGCAAACTTGGGCGACTTTACCTCAGAAACAGAATGAGCAGTGTTGTATTTAAGGTCGGCATCATTGGTATCATCAGCACTAGCACATTGGACGGCAGGTGTGTGAAGACCATAGTATTCACCATTCCAAACTTTGTTGCTATGGGCCTGCTATATAAAGAGGTTGGCTAAGAGACATTGTTTGTTTCAAGAACAAGTGGACAGCAATGCTGTATACGTACCCAGAACCTAAGGAGGAGGTTCCAGCAATGACGTTGCATACAAACAATAGACCACCCAAAAATTTGGTGGACACCCCATAGGTCACCTTGAAGTAATAAGCCAGCAATGTACCTGCAAATGTTCACATGCATGTACTCACGTCTTTCCAGCAGCACACCCTATGCAGATGTATACAATGACTGGGAAGATTGACCAACAATGTTGCCATTTGCAAAGACAATGTTTACCAGTCAGAAGTCCGCCTGCAAAAGAGTCCAAGGCAAAGAGCAAGCTGAGGTGCATCATCACACGAATAGATTTGTACGACATGCCCCACTTCTGGTTGCATACTTCCGTTGCCTCGGTTGGTAATGTCTGATGGTAGCTGCCACTACTACTTGATTGTTCAGACGGTGACTCATCTCCTGGGTTCAACGGCTGCAGCAGCGCTTCATCACTGATGGGAACCTCAATTTGAGGCGAAGACAACCATTGCTTCAATCCAGCAACAACAAGGATGACTATGCACCGCCAATATGGCTGTACTGGAAGAACACAGCACGGTAGCTTTCAACAGGTGTCCAGCGCTGCTTCAATTGCAAAAGATCAACAAGCCTGCCAGCCTCAGCTGACCCCAAAGCTGTTGCTAGATATCCCACAAAGTTATACCAGGCAAACATGGCTGTCCTAGCTGTAGGTGCAACAAGCTCTGCAAGCATTGACTGCTCTAAGGCCTGCAACAGACCACAAGTCATGTGACTTTCTGCAACACTCACTGCTGGACATGGCTAATCTTGCTCACCTGAAACGGACCAAGCTCGTTGCCTTATGGAGACACAACTCCAATCGTTGCTGCTGTGGTGTGGTGAGGAGCCAAAAATTCTGGGACCAGGGAAAGGCAAACATAACACCCGCTAACAAAATGAGCATGCAGCCAAGTAGCTGCATTCGCCACTTGCCTACTTTATCTGCGAGTAATGTTATAGTGAGGCTGATAATAGAGTCGGCAAGCAAGGTAAGCGTCAGCAGCATCCCAATACGCTGGTCTGAAAGTCCCAGCTCGTGTAGATACACTGCGAAAATGACACCCACAGATCCGAAATTGAACATTCGCAGACTGCGAGTGGCGAACAATAGCAACTTGTCTATCATCCTGCAAAGCAATACAATCTCAAACACCGATGTTGAGAAGACATGCCGTTGCCAAAAAGCCGGCGTGGTTGTGAAGTTGTATTGGATTATTTCAGCAACCGATGGTGCACCCCAGATGTTGTTGCAGTTTGGTCTGCCGCTAGCGAGGCATGAAATGATCGAAGACGCAAGTTTGTTCAGCTTAACCTTAAGACGCTAGCTTGTCGTCCGAGAACAGGGCAAAAGCGCGCATTTTTAGATTACCATTTGCTTACAGCTCTTGACATAAGTTGTGTCCAATTTCTGAGACAAGCGAGTTTGGACAGGGATGTAGCGCACAACAGTCAAGCTGTCTGACGCTGCGGTTCAGGGCAGGCAGGTTACCGACGCAACGTT
>JAABUK010010413.1_pt1 | contig 12415 bp, 23 predicted proteins | sample 5559141 | NCBI WGS metagenome assembly JAABUK01 (sample SAMN10711869, study PRJNA513367) | rock metagenome | isolation source: Antarctica rocks | place: Antarctica: Victoria Land, Pudding Butte nord | collected 2016-01-03
GAACAGGTGCAACACCCTGTCTGTGGAGTCTCAGCTGCAAGGCAAAAGACTCAGATGGCTAGGTCATGTTTTCAGGATGCCTAATGATAGATTGCCTAAGAAGCTATTGTTTGGTCAAGTTAAGGGGCTCCGCCCACCTGGTCGCCCTAGGTCTAGTTTCAATGATGTTGCTTTGCATGATTGTCAAACCCGTCGGATTGGTAGACCGTATTGAGATGCGCAAGACAGACTGCTTTGGAAAGACAAGACTTGTCCCGCACGTACCTAGCTCATCATGAGCTGGAAAGCGTTGTTATTATTATTATTATTAGTAAAAAAGAGGGTCATTGCCAGGACTGCCCTGCTGCAAAAGCAAACACCCAGCAGTGGAACAGCGCATACCTGTTGGACAAAGCGTTGGAAAGCAGAGAGCTTGTTGTGGCGCAGCAGCCTGTAGAGGTGCTGGTTGAGGATGAGCTGCTCAGCTGCCCCAGAGGGAGGGTCATTGTAAGCCACCTCCTCTGCATGCGCCACCAGCCTCTGCAACATCCAGATGCAGGACTTCAAACAAGCTGCATTGCAGGCTACAAACACTAGCTTCTCACATGGCTGCAACTTTTGAAATGCGTGAGCTTTGCTATGACAAGTTGGTACAAGTTGGTACAAATGATGGCCTTGAGACATACATGATGTCTGCCTTTTGCTGAGAGGGCACCAGTCTGTGACCACAGACACCGACAAGCTGACATGCCAGTTTATCTCACTGAAATCTTCAGCAACAAGAGCTTTGCCATTGCAATCAGCAGGTCTAATGGTGGAAAGGGCATCAAGATGATGTTCATTATGCTGTCACCCAATTAAGTTTTTTACACAATTGCCCATTGAGTATGAAAAGCTGAGAAAGTTGTTATAGTGCGCAGACCTGGTGAGCAGCTCTGAACCCCCCAGAGAGGCTGGACTCCTGAGCAGTCATGAGGGCCAATGGAGGGCTGAGCTTGCGCAGCGCCCCAGCTGAAAACAAGTAGTATACATATAATGCCAGCTGCCCTTTGTACCCCATGCTCCTTGACAGGCTCCTGGTGAAGAGTATCACATCCAGCAAAGGCTGCATGACAAGCAAATACATCTGTGAGCAACTGCCATGTAACATATGCAGACTGCACAATCAACCATGTGTTTCTGCAGCATGTCTACATTATGCAGTGGCAGACTTGTAGCAGCCTGACACTCTTGACACTGCGCTTGGTCATATAGCAATTAAACTTTCAAGATATGGAAGTACCTAAGGAGGTAAAGCTATTCAAAGCAAATTATGGGGAAAAGCTGGTGCAAAGTGGGGCTCTGCCAAATGCTTTTACTGGCGCAAACCCCCAGTAAGTTTTCGCATGTGACCTGTGGTATAAGCATACCTTGAAGGTGTAGCTGTACAACTCACTGATGTTGTATGCAAACTTCTCAACGTCTTCTGTAATGCGCTGGTCTGCATTGGTGAGGCCTCCTAGAGTAGATGCAGCATAGTAGGCGCGGTTGCTGCAGTACTGCTGATGCAGATGATGAGACAGTCTGCGCTGAAAGGCTATCTGGATTCTTTTCTGCATGTACTTCAGGCCGCTGTTGACCACCGCTGCAGGGATTGCCACACCAGCGAATGCGGCCAGCAGGCGAGCAAACTGAGGAAAGTTCTGCAGTCATAACAGATTTTGTGATGCTAGGGCCATCTGATGCATACATAGTAAAGCTGATGTAATCAGGGAGCAGCTGTGCGGTCAGCACGTATTCAACATGGATCATGATGGTCAACATTGCGTCAGCACAATTCTGTGCCGTATTCTATTTTTGAGCTCAGCATTTGTCACACCTGAGCAATAAGGTATCTGCCTGCCCGGGCTTCTATTCGGGAAATATAGTCTGTCAGCCATGTTCTGGACAGAAGCAGGCATGCTTGAATTCCAATCAAGCCTGATTCCGCAGAAAGAATGCTAGGGACACAGCTGCAGGACAAAAGCAAGGTTCTCTGTTTCTGCAGAATTGACACAGAACATGTACACACCAGAACAGACATGCATGTGTACACTCACATTCCCAAAATGGTATAGAGTCGCCTGGCAAACACCTCATCAACAGCAACCTTTGGACGCTTGGCTTGTCCTGACTCCTTTTGTTCTACCTCTGCACACAGACGTTGCTGCTCCTTTTGTGCACGTCTGACCTCATGCTGCAAGGACTGTCCGCCTGCAACGGCGATGCCTCCAGTGAAGATGGCAGCCTGCGCAAAACTTGCTATATCAATAATCCGGTGGTGCAGCAGAAAGCTACTTCAAGCCTTGAACAGGCCCCGCTCGACGCATGCAAAAGTGTTTCCCACGTTGTGATGGAATCTCGACCTACCGCAAGGGTTTTCTTTTGTGCAGGCGTCAGCTGTTGTAGCAAAGCAGCTCCCATCTAAAGTGAAGCAACTCAGATCAACGTACGATCTTGCTGCTAACTTCCTCCGCTAGGCTGCACGATGCAGGTTTTTGCTGACATCGTTTGTTTTCCGACAAGTGTACGGCGGCTCACACGCTGCAACATCCCATGCGGAGACTACAACAATTGTTACGTAGTCAAACTGCTAAACCTTTTGCACAGCTCTTTTCAGCTTGTTGGTCAAATCAGTCAGCTATGCGAGGAGGACATCATACCTGAGTCATGCACACATACTATTAGTGCATCACGCATGCATTGATGTTGCACGCACTATGGGCAATGATTGAAAAAGGAAAACCTGTGCGTATCAACTAGTCGCATTGTGGCTGACAAGTTGAAGCTCTCGTGCACAAGATGTGAGATACGCACATAATGACATCAAGGTTCAGGGTGAACTGCAGTGGCCAGGGTAAATGTTTAAACTGAAAAGAGCTGAAGCCATCTCCGAATCCGGATCCATACAAACTCTTGCTGTTAGAGTCACAATCAAAACAAAGGAATTTCATCTGACAGGAAGCGTTCCCGATAATCACTTCCTTTTGAAACAACAAAAAACACAGGAATGCCAGGAATGACATAGTCAGGCTTTGCCAGGACCTCTCCCAACAATAACTTCTCACTGACACGGCACCACTTGGAAGCTTTGGGCCCATAGCGCTGTGGGGCAGCATCTTGCAAATCTTGTGGCCAGCCACCATACAGCACCTGCACACAAACAAGACCTTCTTCACTCGAAGCATTGACACAGTCACACATTCAAAAAGAACACACTAAAGTATCAAGATCTAGTATGCTTCATGAGAGACACAAAACATGGGACATGTACTAGATGCGGTAATGCGTCTTTACCTCTGTGAGCTGCTCTAGAGGAAGTGGCCTGGCAGCATGACTAAGATAGTACAGCTCCAGCTTGTCCCGGGTGTACTGATGCTCATTGTCCCAATCTAAAGACGGTGCATCAGGAGAGAACATGACATCTAAATGCTGCTGAAGGCTGTCCGCCTCAACAAAGTCTTCCACAGCGTCCGTCTGCATGGTCTCAGGGTAGACAAACATGACAGGCCAGTGCACAAGACTGTCTTCAGCAACAAATGGCTTTCTGTCTCCTGCAAAGGCATATTGACTAAGGGAAATCTATGCAGCCTCATTTGTTGGCTTCACACGCTTTGGCAGCTTTGTCCTATGTAGCACGTAGCACATGCAAACCTATGCTGAGCTGGGGTTTGCCAATCTGCCAATTCCTCAAGCTTATGAGGGTGCTTGCCAGTTGCTGAGCTGGCCCACGTTTAGCTTTCTCCCTGGCTGCTCGCTCAACAGCTCTTTGCTCCTCAGCCTGCAAATGCTGCTGAGCATCCTGCAGATACAATTTGGAAGATCAGCAACTGCACATGCAGGTGAAATTGACCCGGCTGTGCTGTCATCGGCGCAGCCAATTGTCAGCAGGAGGCTACCTGCTGAATGCGTATCAGCTCAGATGCACCAGCATCCATTGCAATACCCTGCTCTGCTAGTGTGAGAGCCTTGCTGTACTGCTTGAGATTGTACGCAGCCCTTGCTGCACGGTAGCAAGCCTGCGTGGAAACATCAGCAGTTGCATGGTCATGTGACAAGACTGTGAACTTCCCTGAACAGCTGAGCTCTGCCAAAGCATGACCTTGCAGTGACATCTGCAACAGAGACAACAGTACCTTCACATTGTTGGTATCCAGCTGCAGTGCCCTCAGGCTGTCTTCCAATGCATTTCTATCATTCCCCAGCTGTAAATGCACCTGAGCTCTATTGCTAAGTAACACAGTTTCGATAATGCTGTCACCGCATTGCACATCCAAGCCCTTGGTATATGCAGTGATGGCCTCACGAAAATAGAACTTTTTCCTGTGCTTAAGACCAGATTTGAGAGCCTCGTTGCCTTGATTCTGCGAGCATTAGCAAGTCAAACTTTTATTGCACGATCCAGCTAAGTGACATCCTGGCCAAGCTGATGAACCTTATGACTCTCGGCTCTTTCCACAGGTGTCTGCTCATCTATCAAAGCATTGATCGCTGCTAGGTCCACATTGTCCTTATTTGTCGGCATCTCGTCCCAAAATACTGCCGGGAGGTCCTCCACAATGGTGGCATCGCCTGCAGCGCTGGGCTGTGCGTTTGAGGCTTCCACCATCGCAGCTGCTGCTAGTTGGGCCGCGGTATGGCGCGCACAACTTCTGTCGCCAGCTCTGCAACAGATGCAGCCGGCAACGTGGAGCAAGTCGCTGACTTAGTTGCTGTCCTCTCTTTTTTACGCAGCCGCAAACGCTGCACCGACCGTATTCAAAAGCATTGTGAATGCGGCGTTACATGTCAAAGACGAACGAAGAAAGCACATGGACCACGTGGGCAAGGTAGAACTGGGTTTGCTACAACATTTGCAGCAAATCGCTGCAGCCTCGCGTCGCTGCGAGAAAAGCTCGCTGAATAGCCTTCTTGCAGTACTCTGTTTGCCGTGCAAGTCCCTCCAGAAGTAGGCATGACTTGCATTGTGAGTGTACGGACTGAGAAAAGCTGTGAACTTTGACCGCGTGTCACAGCAGGCTGAGCTGCTTGCTGCCCACATTATCTGCTACAGCAAACTACATGTCGTTATTTTCGCAAGACAAGGCTGCAGGAAGTGCTTGTCGTTCACGGTGATGACACGCAGTTTCTGCTACATAGAGATTCAACAGACCATCTGCCGTGAAAATCAAAATCCTTTGTACGCGTTCTGGCCGCGGCACGTATGTTGTGCGCCGTGCACTGCAGCTTGCAATGAGCTGCATAGCTACGGTGCATAGAAGGTTTGCTTTGCAAGGGATCTACAGAGCGTCGGATCAGCTGCAGTTCAGAGTTTTAGGTGGACGCTTGCTTGCAAGACAGCGTTTAACAGACTGGCGGCAGATTCGCCCAACTTCTCGACCAACGTCGGTTAAACAGCGCGCCATTTGCCGCGGCCAGGATTGCACTGACTCCCCAGCAACCTCCGATGATTCTCAAAGCAAACCCACAAAATTCTTGCATTTTCTGCGGCAGAAAGCTGCCTTGGCAACAGGAGCACTCTTCATCTTCATGCTACTTGTTAGGCCCATTAGTACAAGATGGCATCGAGCACATCAGCCAGTTGCAGAGCCAACTCCTGCCGCTGTGTGGCTGCCAAGATCAGCAACTGATCAGGAATCAAGGAAACCAACACAGGCAGAGCGCTCCATGCCTGCATCAATGTATGCAGCCATGTCAAGCGGCATACCAGCAACCTCAAGTAGACTTTTGCGCATATCAGATGCTTGTCTCATGCAGCTGACTGTGACTTTGCAGCAGGTAAGAGACAGCTGATCATTGCAGGCAAATTACTGTGGCCTGTCTGCTTTACCCCTTCACCTCAGAATGCAACTTCACATGTGTACACCTGTTGCATCCTGCAGGTGCTGCTGGCTAACGTTTTGGTCAAGATTGGTGCAGTGTTTACAGTTGCTCTTCCACTTGTGTGGCTTGGCGGGCTGCTGTATCACTGCACCAGTGGGGAGAGTCTACAGATATCTCTGTTCAAGGTGTATGCAGTACTATACCGCGCTCCAGGTAGTTTTCCAGCCCCATGTGCAATCTGGAAGGTACAGGGTTAGTCCAGCATGCTGATGGCTCATGTAGGGCAGCCAGACACAACGAAAGCTGCACTGTTGCTCCTTGGGTAGTGCTCCTGATGTGATCAGGATGCAGCACAGATTCGTGTGCACTGTATGCTTGCTTTATATGCAAAGCCATGCAGCATAATGAGGCCGCTGTAGCAGACCATTGACTGTGCAAATTTTCAAGTGGGTTGAAGGAGACCATGTGTTTGTAGGTGCAAAGGTGACAGAGGAGACCACCCTACCTGCAGCATTGCTAATGAATCTCATCTTCCTGTGTGGCCTGTTCACCTTTGCGGTGGTTCTTGGGTTTGTGTCTGAAGAGATCAAGAGTCAGCTCAGGTCTGTGAAGGCTGGCAACTATGCAGGCAAGCTCTTCTGGTCTTCCTGCATGTGCCAAGTCTGCATGAACCTTTGCAGAGAATATGTTTCAAGACAGGTATATTGGCGTGCAGCTGTAGCCTTGCAGATACCAGCAGTGATTGATACAATTTCTGCTTGGAAACAGTATCAATCAATCCATTTAGTACTCAAGAAAATTCTAGGCAAAGGATATGCTGTCAGCGGACTGGGCCGTGTACCTTCGCACACATGGCAAAAGTCTGTGGCGAAAGTTCAGCACAAATCAGCGTGTGCACATGAGCTTGCAAGGCCATGTGACAGTCCAGCGTTGTGAAGGAAGGCTTGTGGTATGCAGTCATAGCTCAAGGTCACACGCTGGTGCTCAACTGGAATCCCCAGCTGGTGCCCTTGCTGAAGCAGATGTCCCTGGCCAAGACTCACCAGATCAAGGCTGTCCTGCATGATAAGTAGGTTTTCACGGTCTTGAGCTTGCTGCGGATGCTTGCAAAACACCAGCTGTCTGCTTATCTAAATGCTGTAGCTGTCCACAATTTGTGATGCTTACGGCTTGTGCTGATGGTACAACATCAGGCTAAAAGCAGTTGCATGCGTGGCATGTCTGCTATGTGTGTCAAGGTGCTCATCAGTGTCTGATCTGCCATGAGTTCGATTTGGGAGAATGGCACAGTGAGGGATGATGGGCAGTGGTGGTGCAGGCCTGTTGTGATCCTGGCTGAGCGGGACAAGTTGGTCATGGATGCAGAGCTGGGCTCCATCCTCAGGGAATGCAAAATCAAAGTCATCACCCGGGAAGGTTAGCTTTCTGCTCACTGCTGCTCACTTCTGCTCACTTCTGCTCCAGCCCAAACCACAATCTTTGCCCTGTTACCCCCCTGCACTGCAAGCATATCCTTTCTGGCGGTTGGTCAGTCCAGACTGCGGTACGCCAGCAGGCGTCAAGTGTGCAGTGCATCACAAGCTGGCAAGAAACGAAGTGGTACAAGGTGTGAATGGAGTGCATGCCGTGTGGCACAGGTGCGCCGCATTTTGTGAAGGATTTGGCAGGCGTGTCAGCAGGCCAGGCCAAGACCATCATAGTCCTCAATCCTGACAAAGCTGTGGTATGCCAATTTTGACAAAGCTGTGGTATGCCGATCCTGACAACGCCAATTCTGACAAAGCTGTGGTATGCCAATTCTGACAAAGCATTGGTGCGCCAATTTTGCTGGCTCCCCTGGCACCTCCCAACACTGCACCATCTGTGCCATTCTGCCATACACACCTACATGCATGCTACAATTGAGCAGCCCCTAGCTCTGCTTGCATGAGGCAAAGCATGTGCAGTAGATGCTGGCACGTGTATTCATGTCATCAACTGTAAGCGCAGGATGCAGTGAAGAGCAAGACTGCGACAGTGCTTGCCATTGAGGCCGCGCGCTCACGCCACCCCTCCATGACATACTGTGACCAGAACATTGTGCTGCAAACCCCTGAGGAAGACCGCTGCCCCCCCATCCCTGGCGAGAACCCTCTCATTGACCTTCTGCACAGGTCCTTCCTTGCTCAAAAGCTGCTTGACACATTCTGCTGATGCTGCCGCTGTGGAATGCTTGCATGTTGTTTGCATGTTGGCTTGTGTGCCACATGCTGTGGCTTCAAAACTGTGACTGTGGCGCAAGAGTTTACTTACAGCAGCAGTGCAAGCACTCCAACCCTGGTCACAGCTCGCACTGCTCATGCCTCATGCCTTTGCGCTCACTCTCACCAGGCTCACTCAAGTAGCACACTCTGAATCTTGTATGCTGGCTGCCAGCTTGACATGAGCACCCTGCTGTCCTGCAACCATGCACAGCTTGTGTGTATGTGTTACAGCTTAAGCTCTTTGATGTGGTATCTGATGGCCTTTGTATGTTGGTATCTTTGCAGGCAACAGAAAGGGTCCTGTCGGCCTGTCAGGGTGAATGGTGCAAGGGATATCACCCGCCTCATGGCTCAGACAGCCATCCAGGTCACTGCCTGCGCTAACCCCCTGCATTCATTTCAGGAATAACATCGAGTTCCTGCCAAATGCTGCGCTTCATGCGCTTTGCCTGTTCAACAGCAGCCTACAACATGATGCTTGACTTGATGGACAGAAGGAGTGACTAGCTGTGTGCCATTGAACAATAAGCTAGTTGATCTGCAAGATGAGTACACGAGGAATGCAATGTGATGTACAGAGCAATACAAGCTTGGCTGCCTGGCAAAAGCCAGGCTAAATGACCTGCCGCATGTTGAGAGTAGGCTTGTGTTGATTGTGTGCAGCCGGGCGTGGCCAATGTCTACTGTGCAGTCACGCAGCACTCGCGCAATGGAGCCACCTTTTACTTGACGAACTTTCCTACCATGACTGGGCGCACATACAGGTGCACTTGCACTCCACTGCCTTTGCAAACTTGTCATGCTGCACATAGAGTGCTTATGACCAACAAGCCTGGATGCAGATCCTGTCTTGATCGCAGCTTGGAGTTTCTTCTGTACCAGTATCCTGCCGAAACAACAAAAGAATATATATGTACAAATGACGACCCTGTACATGAGTACAGAGAGACATATGGATCTCCACTTGCACACAAATTGTCTGCATGATGATGACATATATGAGCTGCTAATGCTTGTCACAAGTCCAGGCTACATATCAGGCAATGGGTGGGTTGGTACTCAGGGAAGTGCGGCGCAGCTTCAAGCAAGGGGTGGTGTGTGGGTATGTCAGCAAGGCTGATCACAGCCTACACCTCAACCCAGGGGAGCAGCAGAAACTGGAGTGGGGCGACCGGCTCATTGTTCTAGCCAATGATGGTGAGCTTGAAACAAGCTGCTGGTTATTCTACGCATTGCATGTACAATAACATCTTTACTATGCTATATGACAGTCGATGACATTGATGTCAGCATTGCAGTTTTGTCTATGGTAACGCTTGCCAACAGAACACCCACGTTCCAGCCACCCCCATACAAGAGGTAGGGTATGTATGCTAGTGTGTTGTGTTGATTGATGTCCAGGGATGCACGCCAGGCTGAGTTGCTGTCTTGGGGTTTGCCCTTAAGTGATGCGTCACATTTGAGCACACTCAGTAAGATAGAGAATGATGTGACTGACTTTGGTGGGCATGCAGATTCATTTGAGCCAGGGCAGGGGCATGAGCCAGCAGGTGAGTGGGTGGGGGGCCCCCATGATGGCATGGGGCCCGAGTGTCTGGCTGAGAAGGCAAGGAGTGCTCCGCCCAGTGGCTCCAACCACAAGAACATTGTGGTAACACATCTGGTCCACACTTGCCTTTTGTCCTCCACTGCTGCTTTTAGCACTGCTCACACCAGTCTTACTCAGTTGTATGTTGACTGTGTCAGCAGGTTGTGAGCTGGCACAAACTTGAAATGCCAGTGCATGCTTGTGCCTGCAGCAGTGACTTGAAGGTGAGAGGCGGTGTGCTGCACAGCATGTTGTTTGGCTGTTAAGAGAATTTGTGCAGACTTATTGGAATAGCCAACAGATGCCTGTTTGAGTGACTGACAGATGCCTGCGCTGTTTGACCACAACAAGTCGATGCTGGCCAGCTCTGCATGCACTGAGCTAGCTTGTATCAGGTAGTAGGGTGGGGCGACACAGTTGATGAGTTGGCAGCCGGCCTGGCCGAGTTTGCTGTTGATGGCACGCTAGTCACAGTCATCAGCCCAGACCGGCCCCGGGGTCTCCCCCAAGAGCCCCTGAGGGGATGCACCTTCAAGCATGTGGAGGGCAGCCCAACAAGCTTCCAGTCATTCCACCAGGCTGGCCTTGCCGAGTGTGACTCCTTGCTTCTGGGTATGCCAACCAGCCTCTACCTCTGCTCATGCCCATCGTGAGCGCCAGCTGCTGCTGTGAAGGCTGAGCTGAGCTTGCTGTTGCATCTGATGATGACCTGTCCCACCACAGGGACACCATGTTTTTGTATATGGGCAAGCATTGTGTTTGTCCAAAGGTCTCTCCACCTCTGCTGCATATTGTTATCATGCTGTTTCCCAGTTGTCCAGTGCCAGTGCATACACATGTACGCTCTTGGTTGCAAGTGATGTTCTTGCAAGCGGCATGGGCACAACTTGAAGGCAGTGGGGGGTGAAGAGAGTGAGAGTGGTGTGGTGCAGGGGGCCTGGCAGACATGTCTAGCAAGGAGGCTGATGCACACATGCTGTCCACCCTCATGCAGGTCCAAGACTTCCTGCACACCTACAGGTCGACCCCACCCCCACCCTTCTTGGCCCCCTCTTGCATCCTTGCCGTATGTATATGTACTGTGTGTCCTGCTGTGGGGTTGTTGAGTCATGGCCTGTTTGGTATCAGCTCCACCCTGCAAAACAGAGTCCCTTAGTCTTATTTGTTATTGCTAGGTAAGTTTATCAAGCCTGTTCCCTTTGCATAATGCTTGTTGCTGGATGAGCTATGAGGCATGTAGAAAGACTTGCCATGCCTGCTTCTACCAGACCTGCATAGACTAGGCTGTACTTCCTCCCTGCTTGTTGGCCATATTTTCAGCAATTGTAAACCTAGCTAGATGAGCGCAATATGACGCTGCAGGACAAGAAGCAAGTCGGCCCACCTGGTGACGACAATAGCGCACCCTGAAACTACTGAGGTGGCCAACCACCTCATAGGACAAGGGGACAACGTACTGACTGCGGAGCTGGTGCATCCTGAGGAGCTCATGAGTGGCTTGCTGTCGCAGGTGTGACACCTCCTATGCTGCCTTGCCTATGTTCGCTGCTTTTGCCACTACAGGACCCACTGCCTTCTGTCTCTGTGTTTGCTTTGCCTTGTCCACCTTGCCTTGGCCACCTGTATGCTGCTTTCACCTCTCACAGCTGACCGTAATCTTGAGCAGGGCACAGTGTTACTGCTGCTGCTGCTGCTTGCTTCGTGCTTCAAAGAGTAATGTAGCGTGGTGCCAGGCATTGCTGTGTATATATACATGTCTACATCTGTCCTCCAGCCATGTCCACTGCATTAAGCAATCTTGGTTTCAAGTGTCTGTCCTTGGCAGAGATGGGCAGCTGCTCATAATATTGCTGCCGCCAAGAGTGTCAGGACCAGTTGCAAGGCCATCTGCTTTGCTCTGTCTGTGCGTCTGTCTGCACATATAGGCCAAGCAGTGAGCAAATGCAGTGTGCAGGAGCTCCATACAAGTGCCAGAAGGCTGCAAGTCCCAACGCTGCCTGCTTGCTAGGCACCGGCACTGACAGTCTCCTCACATACCTCTCACACTGCTCACCCAGCTCTCTGCCTGATGACCTCAAAGCAACGCGCGAGTGTGTAAGTTGTGTCACAGGTGGCTGCAGAGCCTGATCTGGCACCTCTACTGTCTGAGCTTGTGGACAACAGTGATGGCCAGGAGATCTACTTGCGCCGCCCTGAGAGATATGGACTGTCCTCCTCAACCCCCACCAGCTTTGCTCATGTCAGTCTCCCTTCCTTTTGCTTGATGCATGCTGCCAAAATGATTTTTGGCATGAGATAGCAATGCTGTGTTTGCAATGCATACATGCTGACGACCATGTGTCTGGTCATGAGCATTGCTGGGTTGTAGATGCTGTGTCAGAAGACCACCCTGCCCAGTTTTGCTGAGGGGTTCAGATATCAGAGGTGTGTCTCCTCTAAATACGCACCGCATGACCGCTTGCAAGGATCCCTGCTCAAGCAACGGCATCTTTCCTTGCGATTATTACTTTTCTTGGGCAGGTAGTGCCAGGTATATGCAAGATAACACTATATCAGCATACTAGCACACCAATGGCACTTGTAGGTTTCAGAGGTGACCAGGTGGCAGCAAGAGACAGCCATTGGTTATATTGCTGGGGATGATGGCAAATTACATCTGGCGCCTGGTCCTGATGAAAGGCACATTTTTGATGAGCATGCTCGAGTTGTTGTGATTGCAGAGTCTGACTGAGCGATAAAGAGATATACTGCTGACAATGCATGA
>JAABUK010010415.1_pt1 | contig 12414 bp, 13 predicted proteins | sample 5559141 | NCBI WGS metagenome assembly JAABUK01 (sample SAMN10711869, study PRJNA513367) | rock metagenome | isolation source: Antarctica rocks | place: Antarctica: Victoria Land, Pudding Butte nord | collected 2016-01-03
ATCTTTTGGCGCTTCTTGGGAGGCTGCTTGAACAAGGGGGGAGCATGCTGTGCATGTGGCATGTGTTTGGTCAATTCTGCATGTGGACACAAGAATGTCAACATCTGTCTAGCCGAGCTGCAGGCATGGCTTGTAGCTTCCTGGCAAGCCAGCAACGCAGGAATATTCTGCAGTTTGTATGTGAGACAGCAGTTCTGCCACAACAGCTTTATATACAGCACAGCACAAATCAAGCAGATGATTGTGCCACTGCATCATCTCAACTTTTGAGCCAACAGCAGCACAAATGATATGAACCTGACAGGGACCCTTTGGTTGTGTGTGCGTAAGTATGCAGGTCAAACACATCAAAGCATCAAGTCATAACTGCAAGCACTACCCAGCTGCAGGCAAAGACAGTGTAACAGCATCAGATGCACTAGCAGCACACGAGGTCTGAAATGTGCTCACCAGCTGACCCCGGCTGTGACATGGAGGCCTGCCCACTAAGCTGGGTGGAGCCCTGCCTTGCAATGTCAGCAGAGCCTGAGCCAGAGCGCAGGGCCCATCCTGCTGAAGCTGCAGCTCTAGTGCGAGGTCTTGATGGGGGTGGGCCGGGGTCAGGGGAGGGAGACTTGGATGATGGCGCTTCCAAAACCCTGAACAGCATAGTGGCAGTTTCTTGTAGTTGAGTCGTGCCGTCTTTGCAGTGACTGTCACGTATACATAAGCTGGGCGTGAACAAAGCATGGGATAACACGTAACAGGGCTGCAAGGGTGTCACTAGCACAAAAGTGCATGTCACAAAGAGAACTCGTGTCAAGCATACATCTCATACAAAAGTAGAGGCTGGAGGCATCTTGCATTTGCTCACAAACATGCAATCAGCAGCAGCAGCACACACCTGGACTTCCTTGCACAAGCTCTGGCTGAGCGCTTGGCTGTCTGCAGTGTGGTCTGCACAGCTGTGGGAGATGGCACCGGCGACACTGACAATTCTGTCAGCTGCTGGGCCGCATCGCAGTCTGCTGCATCCAGATCATCCATGCCGGCCATGTCAAAGTCAGCATGCTCTCCAGCCCATTCTGAGGTGTCCTCAAGGCTGCTGACTGAGTTGCTGGCGCTGAGACTACTTCGCATGGAAGAGCCTGAGTAGCAGCTTTGCATGCGGTTGTAGCCCCTGGTGCCTGGCCTGCTGCTGCCTGATGCAGCTGATGCGCGTGCCTCGGATGCAACTGTCGCAGCCCCGCTGCTGCGCCTGCTGCTGTCACCAGACGCCCTGGCTTGACCAGTTTCAACCTTGCGCTTCATGGTGCTGTTCCAGTGGTTCTTGATGGAGTTGTCTGTTCTGCCTGGCAGGTACTGGGCAATCTTGGCCCATTGGTTGCCATACTCGGCATGTTTCTCAACCAGAAGCTGGTCCTCCTTCCCTGTCCAGTCACCACGCTTGATTTTTGGATCAAGGTGGTTGTGCCACCTGCATTGCAAGCGGCATCAGTCACAAACAACACTTTGGCTGCAGCAGTCTCTACGCTATGTGATGTCAAGAACAAGCAAATGTAGCACTTCAGCAGATTGCGCACTCGTAACTGCAGACTGAGCAGAACAGCATGTGTCAAGGAATCACCAGCTTACTTGACGATTGAGTAACAACAGGCAATCAAAGGCTCAGTGTGCACAACACATAATGTGAACCCCTGTAGCACCTACACAAAGCATGCACAGCTTTTGAGTGTACCTTTCTCTACACTGCTTCCCAATGCGCCCAGGAAGCTCCTGTGCAATCAGGGACCACCGCTTAGCACCCAATTTTCCAACCAGACTGGCAATCTTGTCATCCTCCTGCAGTGGCACTGCTAGTGGCTTGAGTCAAATGTATGTTTCACACCACTGAACAGCTTGATGTTGCAGCAATGATGATGTCTACGGTAAGGTTTGAGACAGAGCCGCCAAGCTACCTTACCTCTTTAGTCCAGGGTCCTTTCACCAGTTCAGGATTCAAGACCTTCTGCCAGCGATGTAGGCACTGTACATCTGTTCTGTCCTCAAAGTATTCAGCTGCAGAAACAGCAGACATTGTTGACGCAAGAGGCAAGACTGGCACCATAAGCAGAGGACTATTGCTGCAGGGCCTACAGCTGGAAATTATGCACATCAGCAGGCTGATTGAGCGAGCAGCTTACCGACTTGCTTCCAGTTTCTGCCACCATGATGATGCACAGCTCTCCGCAGCAGCTCGTCCTGCATCACAAGCCGGTGGACATATGAACGTGTACATTCGTTGCCCTTGAGTGGTTGCGCGAGGGACTTTCGCTGATGAGGCAAAAAGCATCAAGCTTACCTGCTCAGGGGTCCAACCTCCTTTTGCAGACTTGCGAGTTGGTCCGCCTCGGTTGCTCTGCGTTGAAGGAGGCACTGCTGGGAGAAGAAAACCGCCTTGTTTTCTGCAGAACAGACAAGAATGACACACACAATGGCATATCCGGCAAGCAGTGCTAGGCATGAGCACAAGTGATATACCCGTGCGCAGGCGGCAGCTGAGACACAGTTTCCTCAGCCTTGTCTTGTTGCCTTGTTCTCGTACTCGTACGTAGAGTGCCCGATCCTCGTCTACGGTCTGCGCCAGGCATTGGGGCCTTGCGACTTGCAACACGTTCACAGTGTACGACCGAGACAAGCAATTTACGCACAAACAACAGTTCCAGAGCGGGGTGTGAAGGCGATCAGCACTTTGCAGTTGGTGTTCATCACTTCAAATTTGATCGTTGTGACGGTGCTTGCCTGATTTGGCACCAGACATCTGGCCCAGCATAAACCCGCCAAATTTCACGAGGGGGATGTTATAAACGGTCAGCAAAAACCACAAAAGTTTCAGTGGGTCAGCCCTTATGATCTCGCACCTTGTCCACGATTGCGACTGTTGTGCTACCTTTTCAGAGCATTGCAGACCAGACTACAATAGAAAATAAGTCGACAGTTTCATCAGCTGCAACTCAAACAAAAAAGACAAGTGTCACATTGCTGCTCTTGTTCAGAGCAGCACTGCTGCTGCTTATTGTCATGTCAGCCTGCTGTGCTTTTGTATCACAGTCACCACACTAAAGCGAACAAACCAGCAATGCAAGAACGATTCTTGCAAACACAAGCAATGTAATGAAATCATTGTTGCTGTTTAAGCATAGGCAACTTGTGCACCAGCTGGTGCTGACTGCTGCTGCTGCTGCTGCTTGCCTTGTCCCAGCTTCTCAGTGGTGTTCTCGTACGTCTTCTTCTCCAAAGAGATAGGCTCCTTGGTGTCTGCACCAAAACACAACAACATGTGAAAGCATAGCAAGACACTGCTGACAGCAAATCAGGCAAGTTCTGTATACAAGCAGACCTTGCATGAACTTTACAGCCACAAGGATGCGTTGTTTAGAGCGCAATGCATCTGAGTGTGAGGTACAGAAATGAAAACTGCTCACCATTCTCAAATGTGACATCTCCCTTGATGACAACGCCCTTGACAAACATAACAGGGCCCTTAACAGTCAGGCTCTTGGCATGGAGCAATGATGGAGGAGCCTCTGTCAAAGCCTCCATCTTGTCAACCAGCTTGTAATACTTGTCATCCAGTTTCACCATAGGGCAGCTTGGCACTGCTAGCACAACTGTGCTCTCCTTGGTGACCTGCCAATCAGATACACATGAATGTTTTGCATGTACTTAGTATGGCCATTCAGACTCAGTTGCAGCTGCTGGACACCAGGCAAGCAGACATGCATGTTGAGCACCCAGCTCATGTACAACAAATGACAGAAAGATGACCTTATAGCTGGTGCAGTTGACAAAAGCAGAAACCAGATCACATACATGCCGGCCTCAAAGTAGCTTGACAAACATGACACTCTGAAGTTCTGCCTGCAGCTGCAAGAATTGATATCTGTACTCTACATTCTGCGAAGTCAGCGCATACCTCATACACATCTGATCTCAGGGCAAACAGGTCATTGCATGTCTTCACAGGGGCAAACCGATCCCTGGGCACCACCACCGCTCCAGCATCATCAAAGCACTCAATGGCAGAGCCCATAGCAGTTTCCAGTTGGAAGACTGCTGGCGTGTCTGAGTCCCTAGGGTTGATGGTCTTCTTGTTTTTGATGAGAGGCAGCTGCAGCACCCCCTTGTTGGCATCAAGCGTCGCTTTCAAGCTGGGCAAGTTTACCCACAGGTTGTTCGTGTTGAAGAACTTGTGCCTGCATGTCAACCAGTCAAGGTCAGAACTACGTCAACAACTTGGCTTCTGTGTCTTGTGGCAGATGGCTTTTCCCAATCATGCAGAAGCATGGAGCCCAGAATATTGTATCAGTACATTGTCATCAGAGATGTATGATGGTAAGTGATCGTATCTAATATGCATTGTTACAAACAAGCATGATGTCCATCAACTGTGTTCGACTGTGTGTTGCACCATGCAGCAGTGGAGTCAGTACGTCACATGTGCTGCTGGATCTGGACTCAGGGAAGCATAGGCATGGAGCCTACTTGGAGATGTTTTCAAAGTCGCCCTTGTCCTCATCTGGGCACATGGCAGACTCCCTGAGGACAAGGCGGCCATCTGACTTGCGTTTGGCCAGGTGGCCCCCCTTCTTGTCAGCTGCAGTCCTCTCTGCTACTTCACACACAAAGCCCTTCTTGCTGGACGCAAAGTAGGCTAGAAGGTCCAGGTCCAGCGTGGCACCCAGGTTGTCACTGTTCGAGACAAACAGGTACTTGATGCCAGACTTGATGAGGCGGTCAAGCATGCCTGACCCCAACAAACTGGAGTAAATGTCTCCGTGACCAGGGGGACACCTGCAGTCATTCAGCATTGTCACAGACACAGAGACACAGACACAGAGACAGCAGCAGCAGTTGTTGATGGATACGATCATGCAAATTGTAGGAAGATGGGATGCTCAGGAGCCCTTGCTTTCTTGTACGACACTGAACGCATGGGTTCTTGACAACCAGCCCCACTGAATGTAGTTGTCTTTCAGACATGGACGCTACAGAGGCATCATGCAGCTCAAACACACGCACAAGGATACGATTATTGGAATTCGCAAAACATGACAGGCAAGATGCTGGACTTCAAGCTGCAAGGCAGCTTGCAGAGCTCTACCATTCTAGGTCTGGGTCCTGTTGCCAGGTGGCAGGCTCAAGTGTCTTTGCATCCACCTTGGGGGACTTGTTCTGAAGCAGCTCGACATCGTCTTCGTTGATGAGGTCCTTGTGTGCCTTGGCCAGGTGCTCCTTGGTGTCGTCACTAGTGCTGAAACTGTTCATCAGTACAAACCGAACATTGGAATCAAAGTTTTTCCGTGTGTACTTGATTTGCTCTGCAATCAGGTCCAGGAAAGTCTTGTTGTCCTTGACAACCAAAAGACTCTTAGCCTTTTCCAGACCCATAGATGTGCCCAAGCCACCATTGAGCTTCAGCACAGCTGTGGCGGACAGAAGCTCCTGTATATCAAACAGTTTGTCAGAGGCAAGATTCTGCAGCTCATGTACCCAGAGCTCAAGTGGACTTTTCTACCTGCTTGTTGACGCCTGAGGACGTTTTCAGATCCACAAGCTTTGGAAGCTCTGGTACAGCGTCGATCTCCTTCTCGGGCAACTGCATAGATTGAAGCCATCAGTCAGCAGGGTTCCGCTAAATAGGCTGTTCTGGGACCCCAGATCAGATAGCATGACCTACCAGACCAGTTGCTCCTCCTGCGAGCTGATCGTAGTTCATGCGAAAAGCCGCAATAGCAGCCTGGCTTAGGCCAGCATCCTTCATCTTTTTCTCAAACTTGTCCATCTCTGCTAACGATGTCAAAATCCAAAGTAGTCTGCTGCACAGTACTGCCTGACTATATTCTTGTTCGTGATATGACCGGCGTGTGATGACAAGTAAAGCGGTACCCTTGATCTGCACAGAAAGGAATTTCAAGTCGGGCGTTGGGATCCTAAATTCCTCTAATCTAATCACTAGAGGCAGCAGAGTGCAGGTCTTCCATGGTAGACTGGACCTCACATACACATTCACAAGCATGCACTGATCTGTAAAGCCTGGTCATGTGTCTGGATCTACCAGATTCTGATTCAGTATGCAATCATGCTAGGCTGCACAATGTGGTGAATGAAGTGTGATGCACTGCAGAGTATACACGTACTTTCATGAATAATGATCAGGATGAGTAGAAATGCTGGCATTGACAGCTGCTCACATGTAGAGCAGCTCTACTAGAGCTGACATTGGAGGTTGTGTCAGTTGTACTCGTTCATACCAGAGAGGCAAACCTTGCTGACACAAGTCATATACGTACAGTGCCTGTGTCTCGAGTGAAACCTAGCGTGTGACCACGTGATTTGCACATTGCATACTACCATGCACGGGAGTGAACATCTGTAGACCTTTGCCTTGGCAAATGGCTATAACAGGGTCCCAATAGCCATTGTGATCACGATAGCATAGGTCTGCTGTATATGTGTACACATGTGCATGAGCTTGGCAAATCACTGCTGGCAGCTAGCTAGTCTGAGGCTCATCCCTATAGGGCTACACAAGATACTGAGGTCATGCATGTCACCACCCAAACTCAGGGCAGCAATAGAAGCATCAAACATCACCTGCTGCAACCAATTTGCCGTTCACAGCTGTTAATTGCGTGGCTTAGCTTTTGCTGCAGATTCTGCACATCAGGCCCTAAGGGTTGCAGGTGCATTTGCATAGCGCTTATGTGGTTTCTGGTTGTGGCTGTGTGTCACAGTGTGACTTATGCCATGGCAAGTTTTGCTTTCTCATGTCTTTGCAGCATGCAGCTTAGTGCGCCAATTGCTCAGAGATCAGTTATTGTCCCAACATGCAAACATTGGCTGTGTGCCCAATTGCACTGAGCCAATACTGTGTATAAGCGTCACCCTGTAACATGTGACTTGCAGTTCTCAATGTACCTCCATCTGACATCATACAAATGGGCGTACTTAAATGATTTGCACATGCTGTCAACACATCCTGCATTATTTGTGTCATAAGCAGGTCAGGTACAGGGGTCCTCTTGACACAAAGGCAAGAGATATCAGAACCATGGCTGTCATGTTTTGAAAGTATTGTGGAGCAAACTAATGTGGTGCTAAGGCTGCAGCTTTTGTGCAGACTACAGTCCAGCTGGTCAAACAAATTTGCAAGCCAGAGCATCTGTAGCGCAAGTCAACAAATTCCGGTTGAAGTGACTGGAATATGGTGCCAGACCAGTTAAGATGGCTGTGCAAGACTTCCCTGAAGTCTTGTCCCATGCAGCACGGCTCTTGCTAGCTGCAGTGATTGTGTTCATGCAAGAAGAGGCCAGCTGATCTGTGCCTGGAAGCTGTTTAAATAAGCTTGCCAAGCCTGACAGAATGGCAGGCTGAGCTGCAGATGAACGCCAGTTCATGAGCATCTGCAAGAAATCAACATTTTCAGCCTATTTTGGGTGTGTCCCATCATGTTTCAATGCATGCATCACACCTCTCAATTGTTATTTGACATGCAAACATGATACATGATATGGAAACCTTCACCAACACTGATTTACAGTTAGCCACAAAAGGGCAAGCATAGTCATGCCAGTGAAACATAGCAACAATTGTTGCAGCTAGACAAGAAGAAACAGAGAGGGACATCACCTTTGTATGTCCTGTCATGGAATTACATACACACTTGCAAGTCTGCAAGGAAGACTACAGAGATGAGTGCTTGCACAAATATGATACATAGGTCAGCAACCATTGGGCCCCGGGGCAGGTACGTATAAGCAGATTGGGATGAAGCTTTGATGATGTGGCTGGGATGTGCTGGTCCAGCGGACGGCATTCAGCGGACGGCATCCAGCGAACGGCATTCAGCCACTTCAAGCTCCTTTGAAGAGGATCTTCTTGGTCCGTGGAGGCTGGTACTTGCTGAATGGCTACTCATTCAGCATGTCATGTTTCCTCCATGACATGCCACTGGCCCAGGCACAAGTTTCCACCTGTGCATACTTCCCCAGGGGGTACATGTGACCATGTTCTCGTGCTCAAAATCACCTGTCATTGTCCTTGCACAGCCTGGTGTTCAGCAGTGCCAACATGCTTAGCTTTACCCCAAGATGAGCCAGATGTGACATGTGCATGGCAATCGATGTGTGTCACCAGTGGTCAACAAGTGCAGTCATGGAACTTCATCTGCCAGATGTTATCTGGCACAGACCTCCTGCAGAGCAATGGACAGACTCAAAGCTGAAGTCAACATACCAGTACATACGATTCATGTTAATATACACATGTTTGCCCATGAATATCCAGAGCGAGAAGAGACTTCTCTTCAAATGACACAAGCTGCAGAAAGTTCAGGTGTCTTTAGGGTTTACCACCAGCCTGCGAGGTTTTTCTTTGCATGCAAAGCAGGATAACGTGTAGCTTTGGATGAAGCTGCTTGATCAACTTTGTTTACTAAAGCAAGTTGCAAGTATCTTAGAATCAATGTGCTAGAAATTATATGACTTTATCTCTTCGCTGTACCGTAGTGTCTGTGACCGCTTATCCAATGCAATCTAGGACTGTGTATGTTTGTCTCTCTCAGAGGAACTCAGAGCAAGGTCTTACTAGGGCGACAGTGCATGGGGCTGGCCATGGGTCATAAAACCGCACGTGGCGCGGTCCAGATTTATATGCGAGAGAACGACTGACGTAATCTCCTATGCCTAAAATCACTTCGAGCACGACACAGTCTGCCAAAAAGTTTCGTTGATCTGCACACATTGCGCACCTGTCGTCGTTTGTGACAACTAAAATTTATCATGACTGACCACAGTCTGCTGTCTTTTACCCCCACCAAGCACTCAGAGAGCAAGACTCACAAGGCTACCGAATGGCAAGGAAAGAAAACAATCCAAGTTAATGACCATGCCTTGCCACTCCTTACAGATCAGGCAAGACGCTGGTGTGCTTGGTCATGACGTTCATTGACAGCTGTCAGGAATTCATCAGACTCTTGCACCTTGCAGCACGACGTCATGCTCAAAATCACTGCGACGGCCATCTGCGGCTCAGATTTGCACTTGTATTTGAACGCCATGCCAGGTGTGCACTGCGTTTTCAACTCGAGAATATGGCAGAACTTTGATTTGATTTTGGTTTGCTTTGAAGCCGGGTCTCAGATCTATGTTTTGCATGCATTGACCTGCTTTTGCAGCAATGCTTTTTGTTGTCAGCTCAAGTTCGGCGTTGCAGGCATGAAGAAGGGCGATGTTCTTGGCCATGAATTCATGGGTGTGGTCGAAGAGGTGGGCTCAGAAGTCACCAAGTTTAAAAGGGGAGACCGTGCTGTAGCCAGTTTTGAGTTGGGCTGTGGACAGTGTATATTCTGCAAGCATGACCAATTCAGCAGTTGTGACACAACCAACCCAAGGTGAGCGTGAACATGCTTTGTGCTGGCTGTGGCATGCTACAACATGTTGACACCCTGTTTGATGCTGCAGTACAGCACAAGGAGACCTGTATGGAGACAGAACGGCTGGGTTCCATGGTTACTCACATTTGACAGGTGGCTTTGACGGTGGACAGGCAGAGTATGCTCGTGTCCCATTTGGTGAGCAAGTTCTGCTACTTTGAACCACAATCGTCAGCATGTCACTCCTGATGCTGGCCTTTTCATCAACTTTCTGTGTTGTAATCTTGTAGGAAGTGCCTTGCCACTTGCATTCATTAAAGAGAAGTTCCATGCTCAACACTTATCTGATTTGTAGGTGATTTGAACTTGATCAAGGTGCCTTCAGACTTGTCTGACAACCAGGTTCTGTTCTTGTCAGACATCTTGGCAACAGGCTGGCATGCAACAGAGCTGGGCAATGTTCATGATGGCGACTCAGTGGCCATCTGGGGCTGTGGCCCAGGTCAGTCTTTCTGGCCTTTGAGTGTCTTGGTGCACTTGTATTGCATCACATTCCCATGGGTGTCTTCCCACACAGCGCTGGTTCCATAGCTGCTGCACAGCAGCTGTGTCCAATCATCCAGCCATGTAGCTTGATAATACAATATGCAGTATCTGCTGGATGAAGACTTCTTTGTTTGTTTTGTTGCTGCAATGATGTTCCTCTTGTAGTACATTAGGTCCCCACTTGTGCATACAGTGTGATCATTTTGTTTGTTGGATTAACCTTTGGCAGCGATGATGGCCTGTACAACTTGTGTAGCTGATTGCCTCTGTGAATCTGCAGTTGGCATCCTGGCGGCTCAATGTGCTCACATTCGTGGCGCTAAGCAGATCATCATGATCGACAACCAGCAATACCGGTTGGACTTTGCCAAGTCAAAGCTGCCATACTTGGAATTGCTCAACTTTGATGACACTAAGGATGTGGTCAAGTCCTTGAAGGAGATGACTGGCTATGGACCCGATGTGTGCATTGAAGCTGTGGGCTTCCACTACACCAAGACCTTGGCAGACAAGATTCAGATGGCACTGATGCTGGAGACTGACCCAGCTTCCATGTTGAATGAGATGATCTTGGCCTGCAAGAAGCGGGGCAGGCTCTCCATTGTGAGTGCTTCTCAGCTGTATGTCTTTGCAAGGATTGTTGTGGGTTCTGGTATGCCGAGTCTGCTTCACACCTGTCTGTAGAGTTATGTTCAAATGTGCCTGATGTTGCCCAAGCAGTGCTGTTTTGATGCCTTGATATGGCTCTAAACAGATTGTATTGTTGCTGCAGGTTGGTGTTTATGCTGCCACTGTCAATGGGCTGAACATTGGTGCTTTCATGGAGAAGGGTCTGTCGATGGCTGCTGGACAAACTCCAGTGCAGGCATACTGGTTCAAGCTTTTGGACTTGATCAAGGAGGGCAAGCTGACACCAGAGATGGTCATTACTCATGAGCTGCCCCTGACAGAGGCTGCACATGGATACAAGATCTTCAACGAAAAGACTGACAACTGCGTGAAGGTTGTCCTGAAGCCAGGAATGACTGCCTAGACCAATTTGCAAGTAGTGCCGAAAAGACTGACAACTGCGTGAAGGTTGTCCTGAAGCCAGGAATGACTGCCTAGACCAATTTGCAAGTAGTGCTTCAGCCATCTCAGTGTTAGAAGTCTTTTTGTTCGTGTGATCTGTCACAATTTTGTGTGCCAATCTTGTGTTGGCTGCAAGTACTGCTTTTGTGCTGTTCCTTGCCGCTACAAGCAAACATCTTGCGTGTATGCTGTCAAAATATGGTAGCAGCTTCTAAAAACTGCCAATTTTATTGCAACAAAAGGGTTCATGGTGAACGTTATAGCTCTGGTGATTCCTTGATGTAAGTGTGCCAGCTTGTCTTCACATTGCTATGGCAGAAAGCATATAGGCGTGATATGGCATTGCATATCTCTCCCGATGGCTATGCACAAGCTCTGTGTGCTGCACCAGTCAATGTATCCTCCATGGGCAAGTGCGCATTGCACATGATGGTTTGGTGGTACGCAGTCCTGAGTCCTGCTGCTGTGCCTATATATATATATATATTTGCTTACACCGTGACCTGACTTGGTGCTCAAGCTCAGACGTTTATAATTCAGCTTTCAGCAATATTGCTTGGTCAGGCAAACGGCTAGGAGCACCTTGCTGTTGCATGACAATGCACTTCGTGCCTACGTATGAAACGCATGTTTTGTCGATTAATGTCGTATATTTTACAGGGCTTGAATGCATGTTGTTGTGTAAGAGCTTGTCAAAGTCCAGCTCCTGCTCACAATCTCTCGCCAGTGCAAAATTGCGAAGTGCTTTTTCGGATACAAAAAAGACTCTGTACAGTACGTCTCGCGCATACGTGTGCATTGAAAATGTCGGCTGCTCCTCTACAAGGCGATGGGGAATCGTCCTACAAGGCGATGGGTTCGGAGCGCAGCTTCAATGAGTCATTTTGGCGCAATACACATGGTTACCACATGTTACACGTGTCGTATCCCGCTGATGCATGTGAATAGCTTCCCCGCCGCTGCACAAAACGCATGAGGGGTCACGTTGCTGTAACACGTGGAAGCCGTCTAAAAGTCTGTAGTACATTATGCCCAGCGCAAAAGACATCCTCGTCACCAAAAATGACACATGCGCCCTTGCGAAAGCTCTCGTGAATCCATGTGCAAACGGACTCAAAGAATGACTTTGGCGGGCAGATGAGGCATGCATATGCATACTACCTTTATGTACAGCTAGAAACTAAATCAGACTAGCCACCGTAAGCCCACTCCCAAAACAAAAGACCCAGCCTTGTCTGCGAATTTGCCGATCCGCATGCAGTCCCAACATCCTCTGAGGCCACTCGGGCAGGCAGCTCCTGCTTCTGAGGCGATGGAAGCAACCCCTGCCAACGCGGCTGCACGGACAAGTCAGGGCTTCTTGTCAGGCATCGGCAGAAGCGCGTTCACGGCAGTGCCTCCAA
>JAABUK010010417.1_pt1 | contig 12414 bp, 11 predicted proteins | sample 5559141 | NCBI WGS metagenome assembly JAABUK01 (sample SAMN10711869, study PRJNA513367) | rock metagenome | isolation source: Antarctica rocks | place: Antarctica: Victoria Land, Pudding Butte nord | collected 2016-01-03
ACATGCACGTCCGCGACGGGCGGCGCGCGGCCGTCCGCGCCCACCTCATCGCGCGGTACGGCGCGTTCAGCACCCTGCTCGACGCCGAGGAGGCGATCGCGCGCGGGCTCTTCGGTCCCGCCACGCCGGCGGAGCGCTCCCGCGAGCGGATCGGCGATCTGGTCCTCCTGCCGCACGAGAATTACTACTTCCACGACTATCCCACCCCACGCCGCAAGGCGCTGGACATGATCGGGCGACACGGCGGCCTGACGCCGGAAGAGATGTTGGTGCCGTTCCTGGCGGTACGCTTGAAGAAGTAGGCAGTGGTCAGTGGCGAAGGGGTGCTGAGCGCACCGCCAGCAGCGCGCCTTTCTGCCTGCTGCCTACTCGCCCCTACGCGCCCGGAGGGCGCAGTGTGGCACGTAGACACGGCGACGACCGAGGCGATCGCGGTCGGGGCGGGGATTCTGGAGACTGGGAGCGGCGGAGGCCCCTACCCGAACAGGCCGCATTTGCAGCGGCTATTGCGCGAAGGGAGGGCACCGCCGACGGTCGTCGCGCCGAACGAGGTGCCGGATGACGCCTGATCGTGACGGTCATGGGGATGTGCGCGCCGACCGTCGGGATCGAACGGCTGGCGCGGCGCTGAGTGGACGGTCGCGCTGCGGACGCTCGAACGGCACCTGGGGCGGCGGGCCGATTACCTGGTGCCGGGCGAGATCGGCGGTGCGAACGCGACCCGCCCGCTCGTCTGTGCGATCCAGGCCGGGCTGCCGGTGATCGATGGCGACGATATGGGCCGCGCCTTCCCGGAACTCCACGCTGAAGACCTTCTCGATTTACGGTGTCAAGGCGACCCCCGCCGCCCTCTGCGACGTGCGCCACAATACCGCCACCTTCCCCGACCTGCCGGACACCGCCACCCTGGAACGCTACGCGCGCCGTGACGATCCAGATGGGCGGCCACGCCGGCCACGCTTTCGTGCCGATGGACAGCGCGGCGCTGAAACGTTGCATCATCCCGCACACCATGACCTCGGCGCGCGACCTCGGCGCGGCGGTGCTGCGCGCCCGCCAGGAGCAGGCCGACCCGATCGATGCCGCGCCGGGGGTCGGCGGCGGGGGTCACATCTTCGCGGGGAAGATCGTGGACGTGGAGCGGCGCATGGCGGCGGGCTTCGCACGCGGCGCGGCGCGGCTCGCGGGGCGTGGGTCGTGGCGCGCGACGACGCTGACGATCGACTTCCAGAACGAGAACCTGATCGCGCGCCGGAGGGACGGACACGGCGAGCGGCGAGATCGTCGCCGCCGTCCCCGACCTGATCTGCATCGTCGATAGCGAGCGTGGCGCACCGATCACGACCGCGGTGCTGCGATACGGCCTGCGCGCGACCGTGCTCGGCAGCCCTGCCCCGGCCCTCCTTCGCACCCCGGAGGCCCTCGCGGTGGTCGAGCCGGGCGCATTTGGCTATGCGGTGGACTATCGATCATTGCGGGCACTTTCGGCGTCGGGGGCACCGGCTGACATATACCGCCGTGACCATCGTCACGGAATGGACTTTGCGGTAAGCGCGTTGTGGCAATAACGTCGTAGGACTATATATGTCCTGTAACGTTGCCGTGCCGAGCGCGTACATGCTGCTCAACGGGCGCACGGACGAGCGCGACGACGAGCCTGCGGGGGCCGAGGGGCTGCCGGGCCGAGGAATGGATGGATGGACGGTGCGATAGGTGCCACGCTCGCACGCCTGGTGGCGATGTTCGGGCTGGTGCTGCTGAACGGCTTCTTCGTCGCGGCGGAATTCTCGCTGGTCAGCGTCCGCAAGACTCGCATCGACCAACTCGCGAATGAGGGGAGCGCGCGCGCACGGCAAGTCGGGCGCGCGCTCGAACACCTCGACCTGTACATCGCGGCGACGCAGCTCGGTATCACGATGGCGTCGCTGGCGCTCGGCTTCGTCGCCGAACCGGCGATCGCGGCGTTGCTCGAGCCGTTGCTGATCCACATCCCCTTCCTGCATGGCGAGGCGGCGATCATCAGCTCGCACACGGTGGCGCTGGTGATCTCGTTCGCGATCGCCACGTCGCTGCATATCGTTTTCGGCGAACTCGCACCGAAGAGCATCGCCCTGCAGCGCACCGAGGCGACCGCGCTCTGGATCACCGTGCCGCTCGACATCTTCGCCAAGATCTTCCGCCTGCCGATCACCATCCTCAACAACATCGGTAACGGGGTGGTGCGGCTGATCGGGCTGCAACCGAACGGCGAGCATGGCGGAATCCACTCGGTCGAAGAACTCGAACTCCTGGTCCATTCCTCCCGCGAGGCGGGCCTGCTCGAAGAGCAGCAGGAACAGATGGTCTCCGGTGTCTTCGACTTCAGCGAGCGCCGCGCCAGCCGCGTGATGACGCCGCGCACGGAGCTGCACGCCGTGCCGGTGACGATCAGCCTCGATGACCTGACGACCGAGGCGGTGGAAGGGCGACACTCACGGCTGGTCGTCTACGAGAACGACCTCGACCATATCGTCGGCGTCGTCCACGCCAAGGATGTGTTGCGGACCCTCTCGCAACGCATCAGGGCCGCCGCCGGCGACGGCGTGGCGCTGCCACCGTTCAACGCGCGCGACATCCTGCGGCAGGTACCCTTCTTCCCCGAGAGCCTGCCGCTCGATGAACTGATGGCCGCGCTACGTCGCCAGGGCGCGCAGATGGCGGTGACGGTGGACGAGTTCGGCGGCACGGCGGGGATCGTGACGCTGGAAGATCTGCTGGAGGAGATCGTCGGCGAGGTGCAGGACGAGTTCGACCAGCGCCAGGAGACGATCGTCGCGCAGCAGGATGGCAACTACCTGATCGACGGCCTGATGTCGGTCGAGGAAGTGGACGAACGCTTCAATCTCGGCGTGGAAGAGCCCTTCTACGAGACGCTCGGCGGCTACGTCTTCGGGCAGATCGGGCGTGCGGCCAGCCTCGGCGACGAGATCGCCGCGCCGAGCGGACGCCGCCTGCGCGTCACCGAGCTGGATGGGTTGCGCGTCGCCCGCGTCCTCCTGCTCACGCCCCCGCCAAAAGAGGAAGCGGCCGATCTCGTCCCGGCGGCCCAGGCATGAGCAACGCTAGTGACAGCCGCGGCGAAGGGATGGCGATGAACCGGTGATCGATCTCGATATTGTACGGTCCATTGCAAGCATCATGGTGATCAACCTGATCCTCAGCGGCGACAATGTGGTCGTGGTCGGGATGGCGGCGCGGCGCCTGCCCGCAGCGCAACGCCGCCAGGCGATCCTCTATGGTGCCGGGGGGGCGATCATCCTGCGAATCATCTTCACCGTGCTCGCAGCGCTCTTGCTGGATGTCCCCCTGATTCAGGGAATCGGCGGGTTCGTCCTGTTCTGGATCGCCTATGGCCTGCTGCGCCAGGGGGCGGACGAACACGCGGTGACGGAAGGGTCGAATCTCTTCGAGGCGGTACGCACGATTGTGATCGCCGACGTGGTCATGAGCCTCGACAATATCCTGGCGGTCGGCGGCACGGCGCAAGGCAACATCCCGCTCCTGATCTTCGGTTTGGCGCTGAGCATGGTGCTGATCATGTTCGGCAGCAACGTGGTCGCCACGCTGATGAATCGTCTCCCCTGGCTCGTCTACGTCGGTGCGGCGATCCTGATCTATACCGCCGCCGAGATGATCTTCAGCGATCCGATCACCGGTCGTTTCCTACCCGATCAGCGCTGGCTCGAGATCGGCACCATCGTCGTGCTGATCGCGGCGATCATCGGCTTCGCGCACTGGCAAAATGTACACCGGCGCAATGGTAACCCGTTGCGCCGCGACATGGCGGCATAACCCCACAACGTTCCCCCGACCGTTCGTGACACCCTTCGTGAGATGAGGATTCCGATGTCTGCACCCCATAGCGACCCGATGGACCGCTCCCAGCAAGCCCCCCCCAACCCTAACAATGGGCGCGACACTCGCCCTCGCCCGCCCGGCCCCGAGGAACGGCGTGGCGCGACCGCGACCAACAAAGGGAGCAAAAACGAGACGCCGAAGCCACCGACGCTGATGGACACGCTGCGCTCGCCGCGCTTCTGGATCACGATGGTGATCATCGGGATCCTCTACTTCTTCCTGATCCCGCAGGTCTTCCCGACCAACAGCGATCGCGTCACCGTCTCGTACACCGCCTTCCGCGATCAGGTGACAAAGAAGAACGTGAGCGACATCACCAGCCAGGGCGAGACGATCCAGGGGAACCTTAAGCAGGCGATCCCCGATCCGAGCCCGGCCCCGAACAGCAACAGCAGCACGACCTATACCAAGTTCACCACGCAAATCCCGGCCTTCGCCGATCAGCAGACACTGGAACCGCTGCTCGCCGCGAACGGGGTGCAGATCACGGCACAGCCGCTCGATTCGGGGCGTTCCGGCCTGCTCACCTTCCTCTTCACTTTCGGGCCGACGGTGCTGCTGATCATCGGGATCATCTGGTTGACACGCCGGGCGACCGCGAGCGCGGGCGGCGCGGGCGGGGTCTTCGGCCTCGGTCGCAGCCGCGCCAAGCGCTACGATGCCAACACGGTTGAGGCACGGATCACCTTCGAGGATGTGGCGGGGATCGATGAGGTCGAGAACGAATTGGTCGAGATCGTCGACTTCCTCAAGAACCCGGAGAAATACTCGCGCCTCGGCGGCACCATGCCGAAGGGGGTGTTGCTGATCGGCTCGCCAGGCACCGGCAAGACGTTGCTCGCCCGCGCCGTGGCGGGCGAGGCCAACGTCCCCTTCTTCTCGATGTCCGGCTCGGAATTCATCGAGATGATCGTTGGCGTCGGGGCATCGCGGGTCCGTGATCTCTTCAAAGATGCGAAGGAAGCGGCCCCCGCGATCATCTTCGTGGATGAACTCGATGCGATCGGGCGCAAGCGCGGCGGCGGCAGCATCGTCGGCGGCAACGACGAGCGCGAGCAGACGCTGAACCAACTCCTGGTGGAGATGGATGGCTTCGATTCCCGGGAGGCGGTGATCGTCATCGCCGCCACCAACCGCGCCGACGTCCTCGACCCGGCATTGCTGCGCCCCGGCCGCTTCGACCGCCGCGTGACGGTCCAGGCGCCTGACCGGGCGGGCCGCGCGGAGATCCTGAAGGTCCATACGCGCGGCGTGCCGCTCGCGGCGGACCTCGACTTGAATGAGGTCGCCTCGGAAACGCCCGGTCTCGTCGGGGCCGACCTGCGGAATCTGGTCAATGAGGCGGCGTTACTGGCGGCGCGCAAGGGGCGCGATGCGGTGATCGGCGACGATTTCGTGGAGGCGTTGGAGAAGATCGCGCTCGGCGCGGAACGCAAGCTGACCCTGGCACCGCAGGAACGGCGCCGGGTCGCCTACCACGAGTCGGGACACGCGCTGCTCGGCCTGCTCCAGCCGGAGGGCGATCCGGTGCGCCGGGTGACGATCATCCCGCGCGGTCAGGCGCTCGGCGTGACCCTCTCGGTGCCGGACGACGACCGCTACAACTACAGCGAGGGCTATCTCCGCGCGCGCATCGTCAATGCCCTGGGGGGACGCGCGGCGGAGCAGATCGTCTATGGCGAGATCACAACCGGCGCGGAGAACGACATCAAGCAAGTGACCGAACTGGCCCGCGCGATGGTCACCCGGTTCGGGATGAGTCGCGAGATCGGGCTGATCGCGCTGACCGGCAACGAAGAGGGGAACTACCTCGAGAGCGGCTTCGGCGGCTCAATGACCCGCGCCTACAGCGACACCACGGCGCAGACGATCGAACTCGCCACGAAGCGGATCATCGATGAGAGCTACGTCAAGGCGATCGATCTGCTGACCCGCGATCGCGCGCGCCTCGAAGCGCTGACGGAGATGCTGCTACAAGAAGAGTCGCTCAACGAGGACCAGATGCTCGCGGCCACGGGCATCAGCAAGCGTCGGGTAGGAAACAACCCGATCGCCGCTAATCGCTGATGCCAGACGCCGATAAGGGGGCGGGCGGGGGCATACGGTCGCCGTCCGCCCCCTTTTGTGCGACCCGGCGACCGGACGCGAGAAAGGCAACAATTTCGCCCTTGACGCTACCGGGTCGAGTGACTATACTAACCGTCGTTCGCCCGCTGGCCGAGGTGGCGGAATAGGCAGACGCGCTAGCTTGAGGGGCTAGTGCCCGCAAGGGCGTCAGGGTTCAAGTCCCTGTCTCGGCACCAATGGGATGGGCAACACGGGTGGCAACCCGTATGGGCATGGGCGATTAGCTCAGTTGGCTAGAGCGCCTCGCTTACACCGAGGATGTCGGGGGTTCGAGTCCCTCATCGCCCACCCCCCTATCCCATCCCGCGCGGCGATACCAGCCAAGGTAGCTCAGTTGGTAGAGCATGCGACTGAAAATCGCAGTGTCCGGAGTTCGATTCTCCGCCTTGGCACCACGGTTTCCCAGGTAGAATGCGAACGAAGAGCGGCACCGCTTCTATGAGCGGTGCCGCTGTTTGTTAGGGGTAACGAGACGGTGGTGGCATAGGCCCAATCGTTCAGGAAGCGGCGCTGCGAAGCGTGCAGAGCAGGCTGAGTTACAGCTGTGCCTTATCATGGTTGGGTGGTTGGCCCACGCCATCCCGGTACTCCGTTGCTTCACCGCCCAACAACGGGCCGGACTCGCGACACAACACGGTATGGCCCCGACGCCACCGCTGCACGCCCGCAATCTTACATTCTTTTTACAACGTCCCGACCGGGATTTCGCACTTTCCCGCCATACTGTGTGCGGTGACGAGGCGGGCGCACACGGCGCGGTGGACACGGCCCGACTCGCACCAGACAGCAGGAATTGCGACGCAGTCAACGAAAGGGAACGCTCATGTTGCTCGGGATGTCGAAGATCGGGGCGGGGATTCTGGCGGCGACGTTGACGCTCGGGGGTGGCTCGGCACTCGCCGCGTCGGCACACGGCGCGGCGGCGGCGAAGGCCGCGTCGAACGCGGCGGCGCGGTTGGCGGCCTGCCAGCAGTATCAGACGCAGCTGGCGCAAAACCTGAAGATCACCCTGCCGCAGTTGCAGGACGCGCAGAAGCAGACGAAGAACCAGGCGATCGATGCGCGCCTCGCGGCGGGGACGATCACCGCCGCCCAGGCGCAGGAGGCCCACGCTCGCGTCAACGCCGGGACGGGAGCCTGCGCCACGACCGCTGGCACGGGCAAGGCGAAGGAAGCGCTCCTCAAAGTCAGGAAAATCGAGTTGACGGCGGTCGCTCAACTCCTGAAGATCGATGAGCAGACCCTGATCACAGATCTGCGCGGCGGCAAGTCGCTGGCGCAGGAAGCAGCGGCGCACAGTGTCAGCACCGACACGCTGAAGGCAACGATGCGAACGGCGCTGAAGACCCAGCTCGACACGCAGGTGCAGAGCAAGAAGATCACCCAGGCGCAGGAAGACAAGGCACTCGCGGCGTTCGACAAGCACATCGACACCCTGATCAACCGCATCGGACACGCGAAGAAGTAGCACCGCTAGCGCCGGGACTGCATCGACGCCCCATGCAACGGTCCGATGCAGGCGACCGAGGGGCGATACCGCACGCCACCCCATCACGCGCCGGGGCCGGTCGCGTCTCACATGATCGAGACGTGACCGTCCCTGGCGTGTCTACCTGATACCGCTACTCGGCCACCTGGTGTAATGCTCAACGTACCAGCAGCATTCAGCGCGCTCGTTCCGGCATGGTGACGAGGGAGCACAGCGACCCGCAACAAGGCGCGCGGCTCAATGCTCCAGGGTGAGCGCCTGCGCCTCTTCGATGATCCGTGCACCGGGCATCCGGCCCGGATCGTAGCGCCGCACCGTGCCGATCAGCGGACGACCGCCCGCGCGCATGATCGCAAGATTGTGCGCCGCATGGCTCGTCCAGCGCTCGTCGATCAGCGTCGTGGGATCACCGGCAGCCAGTGCCTCCGCCGATAGGCCGAGGTGCTCCGACCAGAGTTCGAGGCGCAGGGCGCGCGCCACGGCGGCATCCCGCACCACGGCATTGAGTTCGGTGTCGCCGATCAGGCCACGCTCATTGAGATTCGCCGAGCCGACGATACACCATGCATCATCGATGATCGCAACCTTGGCGTGCAGATAGATCGGGTGATAAGTGAACGCACGTTGTCCCGGCCCGATCCCACAGGTGTAGGGACAGTAGACACTGACCAGACCCCGGCCAGCATCCGCGTCGCGCAAGCGGGCGACGTGCTGATCGTTATCGAACTTCCCATCTTCGGCCTGCGCGGGGAGCACCAGCACGATGCGAAAGGCCGGATCGGGCGGCTTGGCGAGGAGTGCCAGCAGGACATCCATGACGCGCGGTGACCAGAGATACTGGTTTCCCAGGTAGATCAGCCGCCGCGCGTCGCGCAGGGCCTGCAAATAGACATGGTGGATGCCGAACTCGCCGCGCGGGGCGAACGGATAGGTGCGCGGCGGGATCGTGCGCACGATCTGCGCCGGAGTACCCCAGGTGGGATCGAGGGCGGGGGTGCGCGACGGCGGCAGGGCCTCTGCGGCAACCGCGCCCCACCGCTGCCGGAAATTCGCCTCGACATCCGCGACCGTCTCTCCCTGGAGGCGGAGTTGCACATCATGCCAGTTCGGCCCGACCCGCAGCGGGTGGGCGGGCGTATCCCAGCGATCGCCCTGATAGGTGGTCAGGTCCATGCCGCCGACATAGGCGATCTGCCCATCGATCACGATCGCCTTCTGGTGCTGGGTGTGGGTGGGCTGGGAACAGCGGTCGAGCACATAACGCAGATCCCCGACGACGCGCAGCATGGTCTCCTGGGCCGCAGCCGCGACCGTCGTCGTCGGTTGGAATAGGACCGACGAACCGCTCCAGATCAGGAGCCGCACCGGGAGTCGTTCGGCGAGTTCGCCGAGTACGGCCAGCAGCCGCGTCTCTTCGAGGAGGGCCGTGGTGCCACGTCGTAACGGCAGTTCGGGCGTGAAACACCACCCCGCGATGTACACATAGTGTCGCGCGGCCAGGAGATCGGCGTGCAGCGCGGCGAAGAACCGTTCGCCATCGACGAGCGGGAGCACGCGGTTCTGCGCGCGCGGCGGCGTACCACCGACGAACCAGCGCGGATCAGCCCCCCACCATGCCGTGCGCGCCCGGTCGCGCTGGGCGGCATCGGCGCGGCTGCGGTGCAGCAAGCGCCATGTACGCAGGCGCGCGAAGGGAGCGAAGAGCCGTCGCGCCCGGTAGCGCCAATAGATACCGAAGGGTCGCCGTCGTCCCATACTCGAACCTCGCATGATCGCGCCCACCGAACCGATCGCGCCGCGCCGGTACGTCGCCGCCAGCCCCGCAGTGAGAGCCCGACCGCGCACCGTGAGCGACGAGCGCTGTGGGTAGCACGATCAAGATTGGCACGAAGCGTTACCGTGACGATCCGATTATGGCGTCGCCACGTCTCGACTGGAGGTGCGATACGTTGCCCCGCCGCAGCACGTACCGCGCCAGAAACACCACGCCACCAGATCAATTGATCGGCAACGCCTCATAGATCTCGACGGTGCCGGCGACGGCGGTGCCATAGGTGGTGAGGTGCGGGCAGCCCTGCGCCAGTTCGGCGGCGGCGGCCAGATCGTCGGCGGAGAAGATCATGTACCCCCGCAGTGCGGAGGGGCCACCATCGCTGACCGCGCCGCCGGGGGCCACCGCCAGCGAGGGGCCGAACGGATTGCCCGGATCGACCGCCGCCCGTCCCAGGCCGCCGACCCAGCCCCGCCACGCCTGCATCAGCGTGGCCCGGTCGGCCGCCGCGGTTGGCGCGCTGCCACCTTTATAGACCAGGATGTACTTCGTCATCGCCCTGCTCCTTGCTCCGTTACGCGGGTGGTTGGCGACAAGTACGTCGGGGCAAGCGTCCCACTGGCGACAGTGTACGGAATTGCTGCGCCGATTTCGAGTCGGCGTTTAGTCCAGGTAGCCCCGGCAATTGGCACTACGGGAGAGCAGCACCGCGCCAAACAGGGGTATACGGATGCAATACCGCCCCAGCTCAGGATAAACCGGTCAGCTAGCGACCGCCGTCGTCGGTCAAGTACGGATGCAGATACAATACTACTCCCCGGCTCAGGGTGAGCCGGGGGGGCTACTGCGTGCTCGTTATTCGGATGCAGAGCAATGTGCCGGTTCTGTTGTCACAGCATCACGAACTAGGAGATCGATGTCGTGTTCGCCAGGTAACGCTGCACCGACAACACTTTCGATTCGGTCGTCGATTCCTTGTCGGTGCGCTGGTCGATCTTGATGATCGTGTAGCAGCGCGAAGCCCCCGCCGCCAGCACGGCGTTGTGCATCGCCCCGCACGCGGCGAGCACATCGGCCATCTCGCCGACCAGCGTCGTCCCCATCGCGCTCAGGTCGTGCTCGATCTGCGGGTAATCCGCCAGCACGCGCACCGCCTCGGCGATGATCTTCCCCACGCTCGGCGTCGCCGTGCCGACCGGCACGACGGTGATCTCGGCCATCACTGGCATCTTCGCCTCCCTTGTAGTCCGCTATCGCCCGCCATGCGGCGGGCAATCCCTCACCATATTACAATAGCGGTGCGATAGGGGAGGGCCAACACCATGAGTTTCAGCGCGCTCGAAGGGCGTTACAACGACACCGTCTACATCGACCTGATCGAGGCGCTCGACCCGGAAGACAATCCGTGGACCGTGGCGATCATCGACCTGCTCCGCGTGGGCGAGGTCTCCGACGGCCTCTACATGGCGGCGGTCTTCGCACCGGGCCGGTTGATCCACCGCGCCGCGCCGGTCTGGTCGCTGCCGGAGGCGCGCGTGCTCGCCGATCAATTCTTCACCGAGATCGTCTCCGGCGCATTCGTGCCGATCGCCTACGCGATCAAGCCGCTCGTCCCATTAGCGGAGGATGCGCGGGCCGACGAGGACGAGGACGACGAGGCGGAACGATCGTAGAGAGGCGCCGCGTCCGCTAACCCGCGCTCGTACGCTGGCAGATACCTCAGCGCGACAGCGGGATGCGATGGACGATCCCGTATGACCCACCGGCCTCATTGTCGCGCGCGACCAGCGCGAGTTCACCGCCGCGCAGGGGCTCGCGCAGCACATGGGGGAACTCGGCGTCGAGCAGCGCCCGTCCGCGCGACCAGCGCTCCGGGTCGATCGCTTGCGCGAACGTGAGATGGGGCCAGCGCTGCTCGCGCACCCGCGTGACGCGCTCCCGCCGGGCACCATCCGGGCCAGCGGCGGCGACCCGCGCGGCCGCGAAGAGGCGACCGCGCAAGGCCATGAAGGCGGGCGTATCACCGAGCGGTACGAGCAGATGCTCGCGACCGGGCACGTCCGCCCGCACTTCGAGGGTGAGCAGGCCCGAGCAACGCCACTCCTCCAGGGCGTCGATCAGCGCGGCGGCAGCGATCGGCGCGGAGTCGCCCGGCTCATCCTGAATCGACCAGACCAATGTGACGTGCGCGGTCGGGTAGTCGAGCGCGCGGTTCCGCCCGATCGTCTCGGCGAGCCGGGCGCGCGCGGCGTCGTAGGTATGGCGTTGCGCCTCTTCCGGCAGGAGATGGAGGATGTAGCGCATTTGGACTCCCCAAGCGATGAGCATACAATCGCGTGCAGCAGCGCCGCACTTCCCCAGCCGGGGATGATGATACCAGCCCGGCCGCACCCGAGGACCCGCGATCTTCCAGCGGGTAACGCCGAGCGGGGCCGGGCTGCACGATACGGCGCGGCCCCACCCGTCGCCGCCCTGATGCCAGATCAGACCGACCCGGCATCAGGGCTGCGGGTGTATGTGCGGGCGTGGCTCGGGGCACCCTTCGCGATCATATTCCTGCTGCTGGCGACTGCATAGCTCCTCACTGCGGGGCGCGGGGATGCCTGCCACTGCTTCGGTGCGACGCATGCGAAGCAGTGGCCGGTTGCCCTCGCGCCCTTGGGCTCGCACTGGGGCTGCTGTGGCTGACCTGGCCGCAGGATCCAGCCGCCTTATTACCACCCTGGGGGGCGGGAGCGGGCGAGATATTTGTGGTGGCGGGGCTGAGTCTGGCCTGGACGATTGCGATTACCCTCCTCCACGAAAGGTGGAGTCTTGCCCGGTCCGTACCGACGATGGCTTCGCCTATGGGTCGGGGAGGGAAGGCTAATGAGCACTGAGTCGCTATTCACCGCCAGTTATGCGCTCCTATGGTTCCTTATTGTTGCCAGGCGATACTGGGGGGCGGTTGGCCTGCCGCGCCCCTTACAGGCGGTTTCATAACCCCGTAAGCCACAACGAAAATGGCTTCTATGGCACAGATTTATGGCACACCTCGGGGTTATGAAACCGCCGCTTAGTGCGCCATTCCTCAGATACGGTAGACAAAGGCATGGCGCAGGACGCGCGGTGGGCGCTGGGGGCGGCCCCA
>JAABUK010010418.1_pt1 | contig 12413 bp, 8 predicted proteins | sample 5559141 | NCBI WGS metagenome assembly JAABUK01 (sample SAMN10711869, study PRJNA513367) | rock metagenome | isolation source: Antarctica rocks | place: Antarctica: Victoria Land, Pudding Butte nord | collected 2016-01-03
CCCTCAAGGTGATCCTCCCAAGCTCGGTCTTCAGGACTCGACAACCAGAAGAATCCCTGCTCAGGCGGACAGTTCAGCGGCCCCGATCATCGGGGCCGCTGCTGCTACATGCACAATCCGGGCTAGGAGCGCTGACCGAAATTACGAGCGAACGAACAGACGTCGCCCGCGGGCGAGGCGCGACTCGTGCAGGACCCACTATGGGGACCCGCGCCAGCCGGCAAGGAGGCTATCGCTTTCACTCGCGCCCCGCAGCTCGCATCTAGGACGGGTCGCTATATGCGCATGCCATATGTGTGTCTTACACCTAGGCTTAGGAGCTATAGGTGAGGGGGACGGGTATGCTCGGCCGTGTGCCGAACGGCGGCGCTCAGCCGTCCTCGTGGTCGCCCGCACGACACCCGGATGGAGACAGGAGGCCGATGGAGAGAACGACAGCAGGAGATGGAGCCGGTGCGGAGCACTGGCCCGGGGGAGGTGCGACCATCCTCGATGACGCCACGCCCAGCGAGGCGCGGTCCGTGCAGCCGGTCACTTCAGCGATCGTCCTCGACGATCCGACGCTCGGCCTGGTGGAACGCATCCTCCTCGGCACCGACGCCACCGTGGTGCGCCTGCTCGAGGTCTGCTTCCACGAGGTGATCTGCACCGCCCAGCTCTCGCAGGTCTGCACGCCGGCGCTCCCCACGGACGCCGAGCTCGAGCTGACCGGCGACGAGCGCATCCTGCGCCGGAAGACCCTGCTCCAGGGGAGCCGCACGGGACGGACCTACGTCTACGCCGAGTCGGCGGTCGTCCTCGATCGGCTCGAGCGCGGCATGGCCGAGGCCCTGCTGTCGACGTCGGAGACGATCGGCCACCTGCTGCTCGCCGACCGGGTCGAGTCCTTCCGGGAGCTGGTCCGCGTGGGACGGATGCACGCCGGGCCGCTCGGCGACCGGTTCGGCCTAGACGGCGAGGACGAGCTGTCGTGTCGCACCTACCGCATCATCATGGGGGGACAACCGGCCATGCTCATCACCGAGTACCTCCCGCCGTCCACCGCGGCACCGGAGGATTGCGGTCCCGCGGAGGCCCGAGCCACCGAGGGAGACGCTTGACCCACCGCAGGTCGTCGGCGAAGGGCGGCCCGCCCAGCATGTGCGCATCGACGAGCTGACCCCCTCCACGCTCATGGCCGAGGCCGCGGAACGGGCCGGGAGCGACGATTGGGGCGACCCTGGGTTCACCGGGCCGCTGGCCCTGCTCATCGAGTCCTGCCGCGCCACCGGCCGCCTCAGCGCGCTGGGCTGGGGCGTCCTGCGCAGCGTCCTGCTGCGCCACCTGCGTAACCGCCTGGACCTCCAGGCCCACCTGGCCCGGGGGCCCGCGGCCGCCGGGACGCCTCTCGGCGACCCCGTCGTCATCACGGGCCTGCCGCGTACCGGCACCAGCCTGCTGCACGGCCTGCTGGCCCAGGATCCCCGCCACCGGTACCTGCGCCTGTGGGAGGCCCTGCGCCCCGTCCCCAGCGCCGACGGCACCGGGCGCGACGAGGCGACGCGGGTGCGTCACGCAGAAGTGTGGGTGGAGCGGTTCTACGCGATGAACCCCGGGTTCCGCACGGTGCATCCGCTGACCCCCCGCGGCCCCGAGGAGTGCGATGCGCTGCTGCAGAACGCCTTCGCCAGCCAGCACTTCGACGACATGTTCGACGCCGAGAAGTACTCCCGGTGGTTCTACGGTGCCTCGCTGGACTCGGAGTACGCCTACTACGCGCTCCAGCTGCGGCTGCTGGGCGAAGGGCGCTCCGACGACCGGCGGTGGGTGCTGAAGTCCCCCGGGCACATCGCACACCTCGACTCGCTGCTGCGGGCGCTTCCGGGCGCGCGCGTCGTGCACTGCCATCGTGATCCCGCCCAGGCCGTCCCCTCCTATGCGAGCCTGATCCTCGCGGCACGCCGGCCCAACACCGACGAGCTGTCGCCCCCGCGCGTCGGCGAGCAGGCGCTGCAGCGTTGCGTCAGCGCCCTGACCCGCGCGCTCCGGGTGCGCGACGCGGCGCGGGAGGACCGCTTCTTCGACGTCTCGTTCGAAGCGCTGGTCGCCGACCCGATCCGCACCGTCTCGCGCCTGTACGAGTGGCTGGGGCTGGCGCTCGATCCGCCGGCCCAGGCGTCGATGCGCCGCTGGCTCGCCGGCCACCCCCGCGACCTCCACGGCGTCCATCGCTATGAGCCGCGCGACTTCGGCCTGTCCGCCGGCCGGGTGCGGGACGCGCTCGCCGGGTACGTCGACGCCTTCGCCCCGCTGCTGGCGCGTTGACCCCGCGGGCTGGCTGCGCGCGCTCCGCGGCGCAGCGCGGCGGGCCTTCAGCCGATCACCCCGGCCTCGCCGGAGGCGCCGTCGACGCGCACGAGGGCGCCGTCGGGGATCCTCCTGGTCGCCTCGCCGGTGCCCACCACCGCCGGTATGCCGTACTCGCGAGCGACGATGGCGGCGTGCGAGAGCAGCCCGCCGCGGTCGGTCACGATCGCGCCGACCAGGGGCAGGATCGCGTTGAACGCCGGCGTGGTGGAGCCCGTGACGAGCACGTCCCCGCGCTCGACCCGGCCGAGCTCGGAGGCGCTGCGCACGACCCGGGCGCGGCCCTCGTGGGTCCCCGGACTGGCGGCCAGACCGCGGACCGTGCCGCCCGTCCCGGCCTCCTGCGCCTCGCCGGACATGGCGCCGACGTAGGTCCGGAAGGCGCGCTCGGTGCGCGCCGCTCCGGGGGGCAACCACCCCAGCGGCGGGGGCATCGACCGTGGGCCGGGCAGGACCGCGGGAACCTGGTCCTCGTCCGCGGAGAGGCGGTAGCGCCCGCGGGCGGCGAGCTCCTCGCCCGAGGGGTCCGGCGCCCCCTCCAGCAGCGACCGGATCTCGGCGTAGCCGGCCTCGACGAGGTCCTCGGCACGCTGGATCGCGCCCGCCCCGGCCAGGCGCTTCCCGGCCGCGAGGATCGCCCGCCGCGTCAGCCCGCAGGCCCACACGTCGCAGTAGATGGCGCGCTCGTCGCGCAGGCGATGGGTCGCCCGGGCTTCGGCCAGCAGCCCGTCGAAGGCCTCGCGGCTGTCCCGCGGCACCGCTGCCCGCACCTCGCGGGCGAGCTCGGCGGCCGCCCCGGCATCGGCCTCGGCGGTGGGGTCGCCGCCACCGCGCCCGCGCTCGGCTGCGGCCCTGATCGTCTCGACGAGCACGTGGGGCATCTCCAGCAGGCAGGGCTCGCCCACGTCGGTCCCGCCTCCCGCGCTCCAGCAGCCGACGAGCTCGACGTAGCGGGAGGCGGCAGAGCCCACCGCGCCCGGCCTGGACACCAGGGCGGCGAGGATCGCCCGCGGTTCCGTGTCGGAGAAGACGCCCGCCGCCGCCGGGTCCTCGCGAACCGCCCCGGCCAGTCGGGCGAGCTCCATCGCCGCTCCGAGCGAGAGCGGGCCTGCTCCGGATACCAGCCCGACCAGCTCGGCGGGCGAGCGGCCGGTCCACTCCCCGGCCTGGACGAGGAGGTCTCCGGCCGGGATCACCGGCGCGACGTTGAGCCGGTGGTGCTCGTAGACGGCCCGCTGGAGGTTTCGCCGGCAGCGCTGGAGATGGGAGAGCAGCTCCCCGTCGGGGAGGCTCGCGGGGTCCACCGCCTGCAGCCTCATGTGCTCGGAGCGCATCTCCGGCTTGGTCTGGTCGTCCCACCGCGCCACGTCCTCGCGCCAGCGCCTGTCCTCGAACACGCCGGCACTCGTCGCCAGACGCTCGGCCAGCGCCGGGGTCGAGCCGACCAGCTCATCCCAGGCCACTCGCGTCAGTCGCTCGCCGGCGTCGCGCAGGGGGGCGATCGGCCGGGGGCAGAGGTAGGCCCAGCCGTGCACGAATTCCCATTCGATGTGGCTCATCAGCAGCCCGTAGCGCGCCGTGGCCTCCTGGAAGCCGCGCCGGGCCGGCTCCCCGAACAGCTCGCGGGCGAAACGGCTGGCGGGCTGAGGGAAGTGGGCGGTGTCGAGCGTCCAGGTGCCCGGACCCGGGGGCTCGAAGGACGGCGAGGACCCGAGAGCCGAACGCACCGGCGGCGAGGGTATCGGCGGGCAGCCGGATGAGCGCCCAGACGAGCCCGGTCGCGCTCGCCGACGCCGTGGACCCGAACGCGTTCGGCGGCAAGGCCGCACATCTGGCGGTGGCCGCTCGCGCCGGGCTTCCCGTCCCCCCCGGCGTCGCCGCACCCTGGCTGTTGGTGGACGCGGTGACCGGCGGCGAGTCCGACGCCGTCTCCGGGCTCGCCGCGGCCGCCTCCGCGCTCGGGAGCTTCCTCGCGGTCCGTTCCTCGGCGGTCGACGAGGACTCCGACGCGGCGAGCTTCGCCGGCCAGCACGCGAGCCTGCTGAACGTCCCGGGCGCGGGACTGGTCGACGCCGTCCGGGCGGTGGCGCGATCGGCTCGGGGCGACGCCGCACTGGCCTACCGCCGGCGTCTGGGCCTGGCCGAGGAGACGGCCCGGATGGGCGTGGTGATCCAGGAGATGGTCGACGCGAGCGTGGCCGGCGTCCTGTTCCGCCCCCACCCGGTCACCGGGGCGGACGAGATCGTGATCGAGGCTACGTGGGGTCTCGGAGCCACGGTGGTCGACGGCCTGGTGACACCCGATCTGTTCCGCCTGGACGTCGAGGGGGAGGTCCTGGAGCAGCGGTCGGGGCTCAAGGAGCTCGAGATGGGGGCCACCGTCGGCGGCGGGACGGCGACGCGGCCCGCGGACCCCGCTCGTGCCCGCGAGCGCAGCCTGGACGACGGCCAGCTCGCCGAGCTGCACCGGCTGGTGACGAGGTGCAAGGCGGTCTTCGGGGGCTCTCAGGACCTCGAGTGGGCGTTCGCCGGCGGGGTGCTGTGGCTGCTTCAGCGCCGTGCGGTGACACGGGGAGGACCACGGTGAGCGCAGGCGCCGAGGGGCCCGGCGTACACGGGTGCTCGGGGTACGATGGCCGGCAGGATCGCGCCACCCCGAGCGAGGAGGAGACCAGCATGGAGGGCGACGAGAACGGAGCCGGGGCCGCGGTCGTCCGGCGGCTGCACGAGGCGTTCAACGCACGCGACCGCGACGCGCTGCTCGGCTGCCTCGCCGAGGACGTCTCGTGGCACGTCGCGGGCGACCACCCGCTCGCCGGCACCTATGCGCCCCGGAGCGACCTGTGGGAACGGTACCTCGAGCCGCTGTGGCCGTCGCCCGCGCGGATCGACGGCGGAGAGGTCCGCGAGCACGGAGAGCACGTGGTGGCGCTCGAGGCGGCGATCCACAACTTCGGCGAGGGCGAGCGGAGCTGGGAGACCGTCGAGGTCTTCCGGGTCGAGGGCGGCCGGGTGGTCGAGCGCACGGAGTTCACCTCGGGCCAGGCGGAGCTCGATCGGTTCCTCACCCGCGGGTGCGCGGCCGCGCCGCCGGGCTGAGCCGAGGAGTATGAGCGACGAGGGCGTCACCCTGCCCGGCCTGCTGCGCCGGGCGGCGGCGGCGCGGCCCGATCGGGTCGCGGTGGCCGTCGCGGGCGGCGGGCGCCTCACCTACTCGGAATGGGAGCGCAGGTCGGATGCCCTCGCGGCGGCCATGCGGGGCGCCGTCGATTCCGGCGACCGCGTGGTGCTGCGGTTCGATGCCGCCCGCTGGACCGATTACGCGGCGGCGTACGTCGCCGTCCACATGGCGGCCGGGGTGGCCGTGCCGCTCGACGGCGCCCTGAGCGCGATCGAGGTGCGACGCGTCCTGCGCGACTGCGAGGCCTCGGCCGTCGTCGCGCCGCCCGATCTCGCCCCCGGCGGGCTCTCCGTCCCGGTGTTCGACGCCGCGGAGCCCGCCGACGGGGGTTCGGACCGGGCGCCCGCTCCCTCCGTCGCCCCTGCGTCCCTCGCGGAGATCCTCTACACGTCGCGCCCGCTGTCTGCCCCCACGCCCGTGGCGCGCTCCCACACCGCCCTGCTCGCCGGTCCGCAGCTCGGCGGGGATTCCCCGGCGACGGCCACGCCGCTGCTCCACGCCTTCCAGGTCGGCACGCTCGCCGGCCAGGCGGCGCTGGTGGCCTGCCTGCGGTCCACGGCCGTCCGCTCGGTGGCGCTGCCGGCGTTCGACCCCGAGCGTCTGTGCGCCTTGCTCGAGGCCGAGCCGGCGCCCGCCTGCGGGCTGCATCCCGCCGCCGCGCGGGCTCTGTTGGACTCCGGCGCGCGCGCGGGCCACGACCTCTCCCGGGTCGGGCGCCTGATCCTCGCCTCCGGTCGCGTCGCGCCGAAGCTCCTTCTGCGTCTCGTGGCTGCCTTCCCCAGGGCCGTGCTGCTCCTGGCCGACGTGCTCGGGCATCCCCGCGGAGGGCCGGTCTACTTCGCCCACGATCGCCGCCGTCCCGGAGCGCTCGGGCGTCCGGTGGGCGGCGGTGCGGTGTGGATCGCGGGAGAGGGCGGGCAGCCCGTGGCGCCGGGTGAGCTCGGCGGCGTGCGGGTGGCCGCCGCCGAGGAGACCGGGCGAGTGGGGGGCAGCGACGGCGCCGCCGGCGATCGGCTCGGCTACGTCGACGGGGAGGGCTTCCTCTACGCGGTCGGCGGGGGGCACGAGGTGGTTCGCCGGCGGGGGATGCCCGTGCTGGCGGTCGAGGTGGAGAGCACGCTGCGTGAGCATCCGGCGGTGGTGGACGCCGCGGTGGTCGAGCGCCCCGGTCTCACGCTCCTGGCCGCCGTGGTGCTCGATCACCCGGTCGGCGGAGCCGAGCTGGCGGACCTGGTGCGCAGCCGGCTGGGTGAGGACAAGACGCCGGACGCGGTCGTCCCCGTGGACGGCCTGCTCCGGGACCGCACCGGCGTGCTCCTGCGCGGTCGCCTGGACCGGCTCCTGGGAGACGTCCCCGAGCCCGCCACGATCCGCCCGGCGTCCTCTCCGGTGCGGGAGATCGTCGCCGCGGTGTGGGCGCGCGTCCTGCGCCGCGAGGACGTCGAGCCCCACGAGGACTTCTTCGAGCTGGGCGGCGACGCGTCGGCCGCGGCGACCGTGCTCGGCCTGCTCGAGGACGCCTGCGCGGTGCGCGTCTCGCTGCCGGACTTTCTCGCGGCCCCGACGGTCACCGGGCTGGTCTCCGCGGTCACCCGCCTGGCCGCGCGCGACGGCGCCGCCCTTCCCGCCGCGCCCGTCGCCTTCTCGCAGGAGGGAATGCTGTGGCACGAGCTCTTCGCCCCCGGCTGTCAGAACCTGCCGGGCCTGGCCCGCCGCTACCACGGCCCGCTCGACGTCGCGACTCTGCGGCGAGCCCTCGACGAGATCGTGCGCCGGCACGGCGCGCTGCGCACCGGCTTCGAGCTGCGCGACGGTCGTCCCGTCCAGGTGGTCCGGCCTCACCGCCCGCGCGAGCTGGCCGTCGCCGGCCTGACGCACCTCGCCCCCGACGAGCGGGAGGCGGAGATCGAGCGGGCGGTCACCGACGCGGGGCGCCGGCCCTTCGACCTCCTCGTCGATCCGCTGTTCGAGTCCACCCTCCTGCGGGTCGCCGAAGACGACCACGTGCTGGTGATCCGCACCCACCACAGCGTCTTCGACGACTGGTCCGTGGGCGTGTTCCGGCGCGAGCTCGCCACCCTGTACGCGGCGTACTCATCCGGGGACCCGTCGCCGCTGCCCGAGCTCCCACTGCAGTTCGCGGACTTCTCCCGGCGCCAGCGCGCGGCCCTCGCCGGTCGGGCCGGCACCCGGGAGCTCTCGTTCTGGAGGCGCGAGCTGGCGGGGGCCCCGTTCGCGACCCAGCTCGCCGTCGGCGACCCGGAGGCGCCCGCGGGCAGCCCCCAGGCCGCCGCCGCGCCCGTCTCGCTGACGCTCGAGGCCGAGCTCGCCGAGCGGCTGCGCGCGCTCGCCCGGCGCGAGCGGGCGACGGTCTTCATGACCGTGCTCGCCGCCTTCGGCGTCCTGGTCGCCGGCCACACCGGGCAGGACGACCTGGTGCTCGCGACGGTCGTCGCCAACCGCAATCGGAGCGAGCTGGAGGGGCTGATCGGGTGCTTCACCAAGAAGGTCCCGCTCCGTCTGCGGCTCGGCGGCGATCCGACCTTCGCCGAGGTGCTGGCGCGTACACGCGGTGCCCTGCTGGGCGCCCTGTCCCACCAGGACCTCCCGTTCGAGACCGTGGTCCAGGACGTCCTCGGACCCGGCGCCGCCGCCCACGGGCTGGTGCCCAACCTGGCGGTCATGTTCCAGGGCGTGACCCCCCGACGGGAGCTCGTGCTCGGCGACGACCTCGAGACCGTCGGGCTCGAGACCGCCAACCGCGCGACACGAGCGCACTTCGCGGCGGACGGCGAGCGATCCGGGGGCGAGGTCCCGCCCCTGCCCTGGGGGGCCGGCCTGTACGCGGGCACGTTCGTGATCATGTCGCTGGACGAGTCCGAGGGGGGGCTCTCCTGCACCGCCCGTGGCGCCTTCCACGAGCCGGCTGTACGGGAGCTGATGGAGAGCTTTCGCACCCTGCTCGCCGCCGTCGCCGCCGACCCCGCCCGTCGCGTCTCCGAGCTGGCTCTCCCCGACCGGGGGGCGGGCGCGGAGGTGGACCTGGGAGGGCTGCGGGTCGAGCCGGAGCGCATCCGGGCGGCGCTGGCCGCCTGCCCGGGTGTGGACGACGTGGAGGTGGTGCTGCGCCGCGGGCAGGGCGGCGAGCCCCGCCTGGTGGCCCACGTCGTCGCCGTCGGACGGCCGCCGACCCTGTCGCAGCTGCGCAGCTTCCTGTGGACGAGGTTGCCCGGCTACGCGTGGCCCTCCGCGCTGGTCCTGGTCGATCGCCTGCCGGCCGAGGAGGGAGAGGAGACGGCGAGCGCCGAGGACGGCCAGGGGCAGAGCGCCGTGGCCGCCCTGTGGGCCGAGGTCGTCGGGGCCGAGGACGTGGCGCCGGAGGACAACTACTGGCAGGAGTTCTCCTTCCTGGAGGCGCTGGCGCGCGCGCGCGACCAGGGCATGGCCGTGCCCGGTGACGTCGTCACGAGGAACCGCACCATCGGGACGCTGGCGATCGCCCTCGAGGCGGTCCGGCGTTCCCGTGCGCCAGGGGTTCCGGGGCCCGCCGTGCGCCGCGAGCCGCGGCATTGCCCCCCCGGCTAACCTCGGATCCCCGCAATGAGCGCCGCCGCCCTCGCCCCCTCGCTCCAGGGCGCCTGCGCGCGCTGGGGCTCCCGTCCGGCGCTGACGCACGGTGGCCGGACCCTGACCTACGCGGAGCTCTGGGAGCGCATCCTCGCCCTCTCGGCGGCGTACCGGTCGCTGGGGATCCGCCGGGGAGACCGGGTGGTGTGCCAGCTGCCCGTGTGTCCCGAGCACCTCATCGCCGCGGGGGCCGCGTGGGCGAGCGGGGCGATCCACGTCGGCGCCCACCGCGATCTCACCGGGATGGAGCTGGCGGCGCTGGTGGAGCGGACGCAGGCCGCCGCGGTGGTCCACCAACCGCCCCCCGGCCTCGCCGAGCCGCTCGCCCCGCTCGAGACGGTGCGGGCCGCGCACCCCTCCGTCGTGGCGATCGCCCACGAGCAGCGGGCGCCGACCGGCGCGCACTCCCTCTCCGAGCTCCTGGCCTACTCCACCCCCGCGCCGCCGTCCACCCCCGACGACATCGCCCTGCTGCTGCTCACCTCCGGCACCACGGGAAGGCCGAAGGCCGTCATGGAGACGCTGCCGGCGCTGTGGGCCAAGATGCAGTTCTTCGCCGACGCGCTGACGCCCGGGCCCGACGACGTGCACCTGATGTACCTCCCGATCAACCACGTGTTCGGGCTCAAGCTGACGCTGATGGCGCTCGCGAGCGGAGGACGGGTGGTGCTGCTGGACCGCTACTCGCCCCGCGTGGCGCTACGGCTGGCCGACGAGCACCGGGTCACCATCCTCCCCGCCACCCCGACCCACCTGACGCTGCTGCTGCGCGACCTCGACGGCCGGCGGCTGCCGGCCCTGCGCTGGATCGCGTCCGCCGCCGCCCCGCTCCCGCCGGCGCTCGCCGAGGAGGCCTACGACCGCCTGGGCGTGGAGCTGATGCAGGTCTACGGGTGCAGCGAGGGGTTCCTGACCCTGACCACGGACCCCGAGGACATCCGGCGGGGAACGGCCGGGCGGACCGTGTTCCGGGGACCGCCGGGCAGCCCTCCCACCGGCTCGGTCGCGATCCTGGATCCGCAGGGCCCGCGGCCGCTGCCGCCCGGGGAGGTGGGTGAGATCGCCTACGGGACCCGCCGGCCGGTGCGCTTCTGGGGCGAGCCGCCGGCGGGGGCCGACGGCTGGTATCGCACCGGGGATCTGGGGTCGCTCGACCGCGACGGCCGGCTGGCGGTCTCCGGACGCTTGAAGGAGGTGGTCAACCGGGGAGGGCTCAAGGTGCCCTGCGCAGAGCTGGAGGCGGCGCTGGCCGCGCATCCCGGCGTCGCCGAGTGCGCCGTGGTCCCCACGCCCGATGCGGTCCTCGGGGAGGCCATCTGCGCGTGCGTGGTATCCCCGGGCCGGTCACCGACCCTCGCCGAGGTGCGTGCGTCCCTCGCCGGGCGACTGGCCCGCCACAAGCTTCCCGACGAGCTGTGCGTGCTGGACGTGCTGCCGCGCTCCGCGCTCGGCAAGCTCGACCGGTCGGCGCTCGCCGCCCTCGTGGTCACCGCCGACCTGTCCCGGGAGCGGCTGCGCGCGCGCGGGCAGCGCAGCCCCGCCGGTCAGCCGGGCGCGTGACCCCGCGCCGCCTCGTCCCGCCGCGAAGTCAATACCCCGCTCGCCGCCCGCGGCCCGAGGCGCGCAACCGGGGCCCGTAGGGCGCGGAGTCGAGCCAGGCGGCCGGCCGCTCGGCGCGGGGGGCGAGCGTGACCGCGACGCGGCGCCTGGCCCGCATCCACGGACTGCGGCCCTGGATCGCCGCCAGGGCCTTGGCGGCGGCACGCCGGTTGGCCAGCGCGGCTGCGCGGCGGTCCTGTGCGAATCGGTCGATCGCCGCCCTCGCGGTGTCCGTACCGCCGGCCCGGTGGGCGGTCTCGATCGCCGCGGCGGCGCCGGCGGCGTCGGCGATTCCGGAGTTCATCCCCCGCGCGCCGAACGGGGCGAACAGGTGCGCCGCCTCGCCGACGAGGAGCACGCGGCGGGTCTCGTCGCAGAATGCGCGGGAGACGACCTGGAGGAAGCGGTAGGTCGAGACCCACCGGATCCGCTCCGCGTAGCGCTCGCCCAGCACATCCCCGACCCACCGGCGCAGGCCGTCGCCCCGGTCGAGCGCTTCGGGGTCGTCGTCGCGGCGGCACTGCAGGTCGGCTCGCCATCCGCCCTGGAACGGCACCAGGAGAACGTTCCTCCCGCCGACCGCGGGATGCTCGTAGTGGAAGATCCGCTCGGCCGGCCGGGGATGGTCGGGATCCTCGTCGACGTCGACGATGACGTAGGCGTGCTCGGACCGGCTCCCCTCCATCCCCACCCCGATCGCCCGGCGCGTGACCGAGCGGGCGCCGTCGGCGCCGATCGCCCAGTCCGCCGTCCAGACGCGGCCTTCTTCCGTCGTCGCCGTCACCCCGGCGGGGCTCGCGGCGATCTCCCGCACGGGTTGGTTCCAGGCGAGCTCGACGCCCGCTGCCCGGCACGCCGCGATCAGCTGGCGCTCGATCTCGGCCTGGGGCAGGCTCGTGAACGGGGGTAGCACCTCCGGCGCGGGCGGCGGATAGCTGCGCGCGAAGACCTCGCGTCCCCGCCACAGCGTCCGCTTGGCCGACCACACGAGGCCTCGCTGCGCGAGCTCCGCGCCCAGTCCGGGCCGCATCTGCTCGAAGAGCTCCAGGGAGGCGCGGTGCGTGTAGATCGCCCGGCTTCCCGGCCGCGGCCCATCTTCCTGCCGGGCCTCGAGCACCGTGGCCTCCATGCCCCGCGCCCGCAGCGCGAGGGCGCAGGACAGCCCCACGGGGCCCGCCCCGACCACCAGCACCGCTCGCCCCGTGCCGCTCGGGCCCCTGGCCCCGTCGCGACCGGCCATACCCGCAAACGACCCTTACTTGCCGTGCGACTTCATGTCGTGCGACATCTTGCCCTTGGCAGCCACCTTGACGGTCAGGGGGACGGAGGCCCCGCCGACTCCCTTGCCGGTCACCAGCTTCCCCCGGTAGGTGCCGGCCATGCCGAACCTGATCGGCACCCGGTAGCGGCCAGGGCCGACTTCCTGGCCCCTGGCGGTGTAGTGCATGCTCGTCATCCCCACCATCGCGGTGTTGACGCAGACCTTGGCTCCCGACACCGGGCGCCCGTCCCGCGTCACCCGCAGTACGTGCTCGGTCTGGTCCATGCTCACCTGCCCCTCGAACCTCCCGGAGTAGGAGCCGGCCTGGCCGGTGGCCGGCGGGCAGCCCTTCCCCTGCGCGGTCTGGCCCGTCCCCTTGTCCGAGCTGCCGCAGGCGGC
>JAABUK010010419.1_pt1 | contig 12413 bp, 9 predicted proteins | sample 5559141 | NCBI WGS metagenome assembly JAABUK01 (sample SAMN10711869, study PRJNA513367) | rock metagenome | isolation source: Antarctica rocks | place: Antarctica: Victoria Land, Pudding Butte nord | collected 2016-01-03
AGCCTGGAGCGCGGCGTCGTCTTCGCGTGGTGGCCGGGTCATTCCACCGGGCGCTACGCCGGCAGCACCTGGTACGCCGACACCGCGTTCGAGGAGTTGCGCGCCCGCTGCGTCGGCTACCTGAACATCGACTCGCCCGGTATCCGTGGGGCGTCCGTCTGGGACTGCCGCTACACGATGGGCGAGGCCGAGGGCTTCATGGAGGACCTTGTGCGCGAAGTGACCGGGCAGGCGGCGAACCCGCGCCGCCCGTTGAAGGCGGGCGATCAGTCGTTCTGGGGGGTCGGCCTCACCTCGCTCGGCGCGTTCCGCATGTTGCCGACCGACCACCCCGACCGCAAGGCGGTCGGTGGGTGCGGCGGCGGCTGGTGGTGGCACACGCCGGAGGACACGCTGGATAAGGCCGACGCCGAAGTCCTGCGCGGCGACACGGAACTCTACGCCGCCATCGCCGCGCGACTCGCCCACGATCCTGTCCTGCCCTACGCCTTCCCGACCGTCGCGCGCGACTTCGCGGCACGGCTGACGACACTGATGGAGGAGAGTGGCGGGCGCTTCGACTTCGCCCCGGCGCTCGCCGCCGCCGCCGACTTCGAGGCGGTGGCGACCCGGCTGGAAGGGGCGCGGCGCGGGCTGCTGGCCGGCACCGCCGCCCAGCGCGCCGCCTGCGACGCCGGACTGCTGCGCCTCTGCCGCGTGCTCAACGCGGCGCTCTACACCATCAGCGGCGATTACGATCAGGATCCGGCGCTGCAACTGCCGCTCCTCCCCGGCCTGAGCCGCGCGGTCGCCCTGCCGGGGCTCGATCCGGCGAGCGACGCGGCCCGTTTCCTGACGACCCGTCTCCTACGCGAGCGCAACCGGGTCGTCGATGCCCTGCGCGCGGCGAGTGACGAGGCCACGCGCCTGATCCGCGAATTGGAGGTGACCCGATGACCGCCGACCTCACCCCGCTCGCCGCCCTCCCGGCGGTCGCGCGGGCCGAGTGCGCCCTGCTCGCCGCGATCGATCCCGACCGGATGATGGCCGATGTCGCCTATCTCAGCACGCTGGCCCGGCTCGCTGGGACCGCCGATGAGGCGGCGGCGTTTCGCTACCTCGCCGACGAATGCCGCAAGGCCGGGATCGAGGATGTGCGCGAGGAGTCGTTCGACGCCTACCTCTCCTTCCCGATCGCCGGCACCCTCAGCGTGGATGGGCTCGGCCCGATCCGCGCCAAGACCCGCGCCTTCGCCGTCTCGACCGCGGGACAGGAGCTCAGCGGCGCGCTCGTCTTCGTGCCGACGAAGGGGGGCACCGCCCTCTTCAGCGGCGACGGCTCGCGCGATTACGACGATATCGATGTGCGCGGCAAGATCGTGATCTCCGATCGCGGTCGCCCAGACACGATCCTGGCGGCGGGGCGCGCGGGGGCGCTGGCGCACATCCACTACTGGGCCAGCGACGAGGACGCCATCCACGAGCAGATCACGACGACGATCTGGGGGACGCCCACGCCCGATAGCATCGGGCGGTTGCCGACGATCCCTTCCCTCGGCGTGACGCGCAATGACGGCCTGAAGATCGTCGAGTTCGTGAAGAACGGCGGCGTACGGGCGACGTTCAGCACGGTCGTGGAGACCGGTTGGCGGCGGATCCCGATCCTGACGGCGCAGATCCCCGGCACCGGGTCGGACGATTTCGCCTTCCTCAACGGGCACGTCGATTCGTGGTACTACGGCACGACCGACAATGCCACCGGTAACGCCTCCTGCCTCGAACTGGCGCGGATCGTCTCGGCGAATCGCGCCGCACTGACGCGCGGCGTGCGGATCTGCTGGTGGTCCGGCCACTCGCAGGGGCGCTACGCCGGCTCCGCCTGGTATGCCGATCAGTATTGGGAGGAGCTGCACGACCACGCGATCGTCAACATCAACATCGACTCCCCCGGTGCCAGGGGGGCGACCCGCTACGAGGTGATCACGATGGCGGCGGAGACGGAGCAACTCGGCACCGCCGTGGTCAAGGACCTCACCGGGCAACACGCCGAGGCGGAGCGCCCCACCCGCGCGGGCGACCAGTCGTTCTGGGGGCCGGGCATCCCGTCGCTGTACATGCTCCTCTCGAGCCTGCCGCAGGAGCAGTGGGCGGCGGTCGGCGGCTGCGGGATGAACTGGTGGTGGCACACCGAGGCGGACACGGTCGAGACGGCCGACCGCGAGGTGTTGGCGCTCGATACCAGCATCTACGCCGCCACGATCGCGCGGGTCTGTGCGGGGCCGGTCTTGCCGTTCACGCTGGCGGAGTCGGGGCGCGAGATCGATGCGTTGCTGGCCGACTACGCGCTGGAGGCCGATGGGCGGCTCGATCTGGGAACCGCGCGCGCCCGTGCGGCGACGCTGATCGCCGCGCTCGACGATCTCGATGCCCGCGCGGCGGCGGCGATCGCGGGCGATCTCGACCCGACGGGTGACGAGGCGGCGGCGCTCGTCGCCGCGCAGAAGGGGGTCGCGCGCGCGCTGGTGCCGCTGCGCTACACGACCGGGGAGCGTTTCGGCCACGACGCTGCCATGCCCGCGCCCGCGCTGCAAGCGCTGCGCGATGCCCCGACCCTCGCCACGCTCGACCCCGAGAGCAGCGCGGCGCGCTTCCTGCACACGGCCCTCGTGCGGCGGCGCAACGCCGTGACCCAGACGTTGCGCGAGGCCACCACGGCGGCGCTGTCGCCGCTGGCCTGATTGCGGACAACGCTTCCGCGCCATGCGGGTGTAGCATAGAACGGTGTGATACACGGATCGACGATGAGGAGATGAGGATGGCGGACACGATGACCCCGGCAGCGACCTGGCGCGGCGGCGAAGCCGAGGCGCAATTCCTGGGGGCGCTCAACACCGATGTGCCGTGGGCGCTGGTCAACGAGTTTACGCAGTTCGTCCGTGAGGCGGGCACGGAGGGCGAGGCCAGGGCGGTCGCGGCGATCACGAGCCGTCTCGATGGGTGGGGCGTCGACTACACCGTCCATCGCCCGCGCACCTACATCAGTCTGCCGCGCGGCGCGACCGTCACCGCCACGCTCAAGGATGGTACGACGCACGAGTTCAAGGGCACGACCCCCGGCTTTGCGATCCCGACCGGCGAGTCGGGGATCACGGCGGCACCGTTCGTGGTACAGGTGGGGCACGCGACGAGCAGCGGCACCCTCTTCGCCGACATCAGCGCGGCGATCGCCGGGATCGATCTGACCGGGAAGATCGCCATCCTGGACTCCCTGCCGATGCCCGCGCGCGTCCGCGATCTGACGACCGCCGGGGCCGCCTCTGCGGTCTTCATCAGTCCCGGCAAGAATGTCCACGAGGGGATCTGCACCCCGATCTGGGGTTCGCCCGACCTGGACACGGTCGATCAGTTGCCGACCCTCAGCGTCGCCGAGGTCAACAACCCCGACGGGCAATGGCTGAAGGAGCAGGCGAGCGCCGGGAACATCCAAGAGCTGGTCGTCCGCACGAACCTCGACACCGGCTGGCGCGCGATCCCGATCACCGTCGCGGAGATCCGTGGCGCGACCAACCCCGACGAATTCGTCCTCGTCCACGGCCACCTCGACTCCTGGGGCGAGGGGATCGGCGACAACGCCACCGGCGACGCGACCCTGCTCGAACTGGCGCGCGTCCTCCAGGCCAATAGCGGCAAGTTCGCGCGCAGCGTGCGGATCGCCTGGTGGAGCGGCCACTCGCACGGGCGCTACGCCGGCAGCACCTGGTACGCCGACGCCTTCGGTATCGACATGATCGAGAACTGCGTGGCGCAGGTCAACATCGACTCCCCCGGCTGCCGCTGGGCGACCGAGTACCGCGACCTCTCGGTGATGCCGGAACTGGTCGGCTTCACCAGCGCCGTGATCGGCGACATCACCGGGCAGAGGACCGAGGCGGAGCGCCCCCTGCGCGCGGGCGACTACAGCTTCAACAACCTCGGCATCTCCGGCACGATGATGCTCTCCTCCACCATGCCCAAGGCGGTCGCCGCCGAGCACGACTACTACGCGGTCGGCGGCTGCGGCGGCAATATCGCCTGGCACACGGTCGATGACACGATCGAGATCGCCGACCGCGAGAACCTGGGGCGCGACATCGGCGTCTACGGCGCGCTCGTCTGGCGGCTCGCCAACGCCCCGATCATCCCGCTCGACATCGCCGCCGCCGCCGCCGACCTGCGCGGCCATCTGGCCCGCTACGCCGCGCAACTGGGCGACCGCTTCGACCTTGGCGCGGCGCTGACGGCGGCGGACGCGCTGATCGCCGCCGCGACCGCCTTCCAGGGGAGCGCCACCGTCGGGAGCGCCGCCGATGAGGCGAACGTGGCGCACAATCGCGCCATCCTTCGTGCGGCGCGGCAGCTGACCGCGCTCAGCTACGCGCAACGCAGCGCCTTCCGCCAGGATGCGGCGCTCGATGTCCCGCCGATCCCTGACCTCGCCGCCGCCGTGCGCGCGCTGGGCGCGGCGACGCCGGGTGGCGACACCGCCGATCTGGCCGAGGTGTCGCTGCTACGCGCGCGCAACCGCACGATCTGGGCGCTGCGGGAGGCCGCGCGCGAATTGCGGTAAGCCAAAGATAGTGTGAAGGGGCCGGGGCGATCGCCCCGGCCCCTTTTGTGATTACTCAGCGGTGCTCGCCTGCTGTGTGGTGTGTTACGGAGTCAAGTTCGATCCGAGGAGGCGACCGAGGTCCGGCAGGGAGGCGCCGTTACCGGTCGCGAAGTAGGCCCCGACCACGAGGCTGAAGATCGCCGCGAAGACGCCGATCACCAGATAGACCGTCTTCTTGGTCCCGGCGGAGACGAAGCCGAAGGCGGAGAGGGCCGCGACCAGCGTGTTGGATGCCAACAAGCCGATCGTGAAGAAGAGCAAGAGATACGAGCCGGTCCACTGTGATGTCGCCCCGGCGACGCTCGCCAGCAACAGCGCCTGCGAGCCGGTCTCCGCGCCGACGCCGTGCAGGAGGCCGATCCCGAACGCGGTGCGCGGGCCGTACTGCCCGACCATGTGGGTGTGGCCCGCCTCTTCCTTGCCGCGCAATCGTCGCCAACCGGTGCCGATCAGCGAGAAGACGACCATCCAGCGGCTTTGCAGGCGGAAGTCGCTGCCGTAGCGCCAGAGGGAGTAGATGATCCAGAAGCCCAGGAGGAGGAGCGTCACCCCGACGACGCGCTCCATCAGCGGATCGATCCAGGCGGGCAGGATCTCGCTCACCCAGAGGGCGAGCAGGCCGAGGATCACCACCATCGAGGCGTGGCCGAGCGCGTAGAAGGTGGCGAGGAAGATGCCATCGCGCGCTTCCTTGCGGCGGGTGCGCGAGACAGCGCTCGCCGCTTCCGCCGTGGTCACGCGGCCCCCGCTCGGCGCGGGCAGTGTGGCGGTGGTGGCACGCCCCGTGCCCGCCGTTGCCATCGCGGCGGTGAGGGTGCCCCCGCCAGCGGCCTGGGCGAGTGGTGCATTGTTCGTCTCTTCGGTGGTCACCACCGAGCCGGTGATGTCGGTGATCGCCGCGATGTGATCCCAGTCGATCCCGTGGCGCAATCCGAGGGAAAGCCCCAACCCGGCCAGTGTGAGCAGCCCCAGGTCTGCCATTGTGTCAGTCCTCCTACCTCTCGACGGCCTTGCTTTCGTCACATCGGCTGCGGCGGATGCGGACGTTTACCATCCGAGACGCGGCGTGATGAGCGCCCATGCGGTCACGACCGGTCGCAATAGTGCGACGGGAGGGATCTTGGACGAGCAAGGGGAGCAACGGTGACGATGCGGATGGGGGCATCCCGCGCCTTACGGGCCGATCGTACATACCTAGTATAGCAATCGTATGCGCGGGCGTACCGCCTCCAGCGCGCCGTTAATGTGCTCGGGATGGCGCAATAACAAGTGAAGGGGCCATTTGCCGACAGCTGTCGAAATATCCTCAAGAAACGGCGCTGATCAGCGCCTCGATCAGGGTGCGTGCCGCCCGACTGAGGTAGCCGTGCCGCCGCTGGATCAGTACGACCGGGATCGTCACCTAGAGTTCTGGGAGAGGGAGCGCGCGCAGCGTCCCCAGGTGCAGCTCCTCCTCGACGCTGCTCGCGGGGAGCAGGCCGAGTCCGAAGTCGGCCTCGATCAGCCGCTTCTGCGCGGTCAGGCTATCGGCGACGATCAGTTCGGCGTCCTCCAGCCCGTAACGGAGGAGCCGCCGTTCCAGCACCCGTGCGAACGGCTCTCCCGAGGAGCGTGCGCCGACCGGGAAGGTGATCCAGGGGATGCCGTTGAGCGCCTGTGGGCCGTCAGGCGTCGCGATCACCAGCGCGGAGTGGCCGGCGCAGACCGCCACCAATGCCTCCTCGCGAACGAGGCGGGAGCTGAGTGTGGGTTGCGAGTCGTGGAAGTAGCGTAAACCCAGGTGGGCTTCGCCGCCCTGCACCAGGGCGCTCACCTCGTCGCTCCGCGCGGTGTGCAACGTGAGCTGAATCTGGGGGTACCCCCGGCGAAACGTTTGGAGTTGCGCGGTGAGCGGCGTGCTCGCCAGCGTGCCCACCAGCGCCAGTACCACCGTCCCGCGCTCCTCATGCGTCAGCGCACGCACCGCCTCCGCGCCATCGCGGGCGGCGGCGAGTAACTGTTGGGCGTGGGGGAGGAATGCCTGCCCCGCATCGGTCAGGCGCGCGCCACCGGGAATCCGCTCGTAAAGTGGTGCGCCCAACTCGCGTTCGAGCAGTTCGATCCGACGACTGATCGCCGGTTGCGAGCGGTGCAATGCCGCAGCCGCCCGCGTGAAACCGCCGGTATTGGCGACGGCGATGAATGCCTCGATCTCGATCATCTCCATATCCATCAGTATAACTGATGCCGTTATGTATCTCTATCTATTGGCTGTATGGATACACGACTCGTATGCTGGGGATGAAAAAATATCCCCCGCTATGGCATGGTAGGGTGCTGAGAGAGAGGGCTAGACCGATGGAACTGCCGCACGATCCGATCGCCGCCGTGACCCATGCCGATCCCTATCCATACTACGCGGACCTGGTGGCGCGGACGCCGTTCTATCGCGATGACGCGCTCGGTATGTGGGTCGCCACGAGCGCCGAGGCCGTCGCTGCGGTGCTGACCAGTGCGGCGTGCAGGGTGCGCCCACCGACCGCGCCGATTCCCCAGCACCTGCTCGGTACGACCGCCGCCGAACTTTTTCGGCAGCTGATCCGCATGAACGACGGCGCGGGCCGCTGCCCGTTGAAGCGCGCGGTGGTCACGACGCTCGATGTGGTCGATCCTCGTCAGGTCGCCGCGCGCTCTGCGCTGTGGGCGCGGCTGTTGGCGGATGAGTCAGGGGCGACGATTGCGCCCGAACGTCTCTCTGCTTTCGCCTTCCGCCTGCCGGTGTACGTCGTCGCGAGCCTGCTCGGCATCCCCGACGCGCAGTTGCCCGCCGTCACGGCAGGGGTCGGTGATTTCGTGGCGTGCCTCGCGCCGGGGAGCGACGCCGTACAGGTCGCGCGCGGTGTCGCCGCCGCAGACGCGCTCCGCGCCACGTTCCGTCTGCTCCTGGGCGACGGGCTCGGTGATCCGACCGTCGGTTTGCTGGCAGACTTCGCGCGCGCGGTCGGGTTCGCCGGTGACGCTGGTGTGGACGCCGTGATCGCCAATGGTATCGGCCTCCTCTCGCAGACGTACGAGGCGACAGCGGGACTGATCGGCAATACGCTCGTCGCGCTAGCGACGCACCGCGCCCTGTGCGCGCGGGCGCTGGTCGCGCCCGACATCCTCCCCGCGATCGTGCGGGAGGTGCTGCGCCACGACCCGCCCATCCAGAATACGCGCCGTTTCCTTATCCGCGATGGGCAGATCATGGGGCAGTCGTTGCACGAGGGCGACGCGATCCTGGTCGTGCTCGCGGCGGCGAACCGTGACCCGGTGGCGAACGCCGCGCCCGCGCGCTTCGAGCCGTTCCGCGCCGATCGGCAAACCTTCACCTTCGGCGCGGGGGGACACGCCTGTCCCGGCGCGGAACTCGCGATCGCGATCGCGGCGGCTGGCGTCGCACACCTCCTCGCGTCCGGTTTCGCCCCCGAGCGCCTGTGCGGCACGGTAGGCTATCGCGCGTCTGTCAACGCGCGGATTCCCATATTCGCGGCGGTGCCGACCATCGACCAGTTGCCAGCGGCCTGAGCACAGAGAGTGATAGAGGGAGGGGTGATGATCGCGGTGATTTTCGAGGTCTGGCCGGGCACGGGACAGAAGGGCGCGTATCTCGACATCGCGGCGCAGCTTCGGCCGTTGCTCGATGAGTACGACGGCTTCATCTCCATCGAGCGCTTTGCTAGCCTCACCGAGCCGGGGAAGTTGCTGTCGCTCTCCTTCTGGCGCGATGAGGAAGCGGTCGCGGCGTGGCGCGACCGCGAGGCGCACCGTGCGGCGCAAGATCGCGGACGTGCCACGATCTTCGCGGATTACCGCCTGCGGATCGCCGACGTCGTGCGGGACTACGGTATGCGCGATCGCGAGCAGGCACCGCCTGATAGTCGTGCGGTGCATGGGTAGGGGCGGGTGTACTCAGGCGTTCTGCGTAACGCCGCCAAGCCATTCTTACGCGCCGGAATGGCGCGACAACCCGACTGCCCGCTTGACAGATGCGCGGAAATTCGTTACCTGTCCCTTATATACCGTCGCTCCTCGCCGTGAGGTGGTGCCCGCCGTGGGGCGAGCGGAGATGCGCGGTAGGGGGAAGGGAAGGACGATGCTGCGGTTTGCCTACAGCACGATCAATTGGGGCGCGACCTGCGATCTGCCCGTGGCGCTGGCGGAGATCCGCGAGGCCGGATGGGGTGCGGTGGAACTATTCGGCCATTCGCTCGACCATCTCGGTTCGCCTGAATCGTTGACGGCGGCGCTCGATGGCCTCGCGGTGGCGACCCTCTTCGGCTCGGTGGCGCTGCCGATCACCGCGGAGCAGCGGGGGAAGCACCAGGCGTTGATCGCCCGCGCCGCCGCACTCGGCGCGGCGGCGTACGGGATCGTCGGGGGGCAGCGGCTGCGCTATCGCCCGCCGACCGGCGCGGAATACGCGGCACTCTCCGCCTTTCTGGAAGAGTTGGCGGTCTATGGTGCGGCGCGCGGTGTGGCGGTCTCCTACCACCCGCACACCGGCTGTACCGTGGAGACGGCGGCGGAGACGGATGTGCTGCTGCGCGGGACGAGCGCGCTGCGCCTCTGCCTCGATGCCTCGCACATCGCGCTCGTGGATGAAGACCCGCTGGCGACGTTCGAGCACTTCTGGGGCCGGATCGGCTACGTCCACCTCAAGGATTGGGCGCGCGGCAAGTTCGTCGAACTCGGCCAGGGGACGATCGGGATCGATTTCCCGGCGCTGCTGCGGGCGTTGGAGGCGCGCGGCTACACCGGCTGGGTCGTGATCGAGAATAGCCGCAGCGATGTCTCGCCGCTGATCAGCGCGCGGCTCAACGCCGCGTACCTGACCGATCTCGGCTACGCGATCGCCGCCCCGCTCGCCCCGGCGGGGCAGCGATGACCCTCACACTGGCGCTGATCGGCTGCGGCGGTATGGGGTGCCGCCATCTCGTCGGCTTCCAACGACTCCGCGCGATCGGCAGGGCCGATCTCCGGTTGGTCGCGGTCTGCGACCCCGATCCGGGCAATGCCGCGTCGGCGCAGGGGCGGGCGCGCGAACTCCTGGGCGAGGAGCCGCAGGTCTTCGCCTCGTTCGCCGACCTGCACGCCGCGCTCCCCGACCTCGACGCGATCATCGTCACCACGCCGCCCGATCTCCATGCGGCGGTCGGGATCGCGGCGCTCGAAGCGGGCGTTCACGTCATGGTGGAGAAGCCGATCGCGCTGACGATCCGCCAGGGCCAATCGCTGATCGACGCGGCGGCGCGGACCGGGCGTAAGCTCGCCGTGGCCGAGAACTATCGGCGCGACCCGATCAATCGGTTGGCGAAGGCGCTCCTCGCTGCGGGCGTATTGGGGCGCGTCTATCTCGGTGTGCAATCCTCATCCGGCTCCGGCGAGCGGGTGATCATCACCCCCTGGCGACACCAGCGGCAGTCGGGCGGCATCGTCGTGGATATGGGGATCCACTACACCGATCTCCTCGAATACTTCCTCGGTCCGCTCGCAGAAGTGGTCGGGATGAGCGCCCAGATCGACGAGCGCCGCCGCGACACGAACGGGGTCTGGCACCCGGTCGATGCGGAGGATCTGTCGGTGGGCGTGGCGCGCTTCCAGAGCGGCGCGCTGGCGAACTGGCTGCTGAATCTCGCCGGGCGCGGTGCGGGGCACTTCGCCCGGATCTTTTACGGCACGCAGGGGACACTCGCCGTGCCGCGGGATCGCTCCGGGCAACCGCTGACCCTGACGCTGCGCCGTGACGGGCGAGACGTGGCGCTCGATGAGGCGGAGCAGTTGGCGCTCGTCCCCGATTTCGCGCTCGACCCGACGACCGCCGCTCTTTTCGGCGGCGCTCGACTGGCATCCTATGCGCTCGATTTCCCCACTGTCGATGCCAATCTGCTGGCGGTGGAACTAGCCGACTTCGCGGACGCGATCCTCGCGGACCGTGCGCCAGAGGTCGGCGGCGAGGAGGGCCTGCGTGCGCTCGCCGCGATCTACGCCTTTCTGGAGGCGGAGCGCGCGGGCGGCGCGGTGGCGATCGACCGCGTGTTGCGCGGCGAGGTGAAGACGTATCTGGATGAACTCGACGCCCCGACGACGGGCGCGTGATCGCGGCGCGGGTGCGCCGCCGAGGGGGATAGGGATGACCGCGCTCGGGTTCGGTTTCTGCGTACCGCTCTTCGCCGCGCCCGGCCTGCGGCTCTTTCGCACGCCGGGCTATGCCGCGCTCGACACCGCCACGACGATGGCGCTGGCGCTGACCGCCGAGCGGCTCGGCTATGACGCCCTCTGGGTGGCCGATCACCTGATGCTCGGGCGGGACGAGGCGATCATGGAGGGGTGGACGACGCTCGCCGCGCTGGCGGGCGCGACCCGGCGGGCGCGGCTGGGGCTGATCCATCAGGCGCACCCCTTCCGCCACCCGGCCCTGGTGGCGAAGATGACCGCTACGCTCGATCAAATCAGCGGCGGGCGTTTCACCTACTTCCTCGATGGCGGCAATAGCCGACGGGAATACCTGGCCTACGGCCTGCCGTGGAGCGATGACGCCGACGAGCGGATCGCGCGGATGGTCGACGGCCTGACTGTCACGCGCGCCCTCTGGGCCGCGCGCGCGCCGGTGACGATCGGCGCGGGCGACTATCGGGTGGTCGATGCGGTCTGCAATCCGCCGCCGCTCCAGCAGCCGGGTCCGCCGGTCTGGTTCGGCGGGGTCCACCCGGCGATGCTGCGCGCGTGCGCCGAGCATGGACAGGGGTGGAACACCACCCCCGTATCGGTGGCGGGCTTGCGCGAGCATCTGGCCGCGCTGGATGGTGCCTGTGCGACGGCGGGGCGCGATCCGGCTACCCTCGCCAAAAGCCTGGAGATCCAGGTGTTGATCGCGCCCGACCGCGCCGCGCTGCGCGAGCAATTGCGGGCGATCGCGGCGATCGACCCGGATGGGACCGCGCCCGACCCGGCCCTCGCGGCTTTCATCGCCGGGACGACCGATGAGACGCCGCCCGCGCTGCGCGAGACGACGCTGATCGGCACCCCTGCCGAGGTGACCGCGCAGCTCCGCGAGTACGCCGACGCCGGGATCGACCACGTCATGCTCTGGTTCCTCGACGCACCGAGCGCGGCGGGGCTGACCACCTTCGCCGAGGAGGTCTTCCCGGCATTCCGAGAACGGGCGGGCTGATCCTGCCGCAACTGGCGAGCGGGGTGTTGCGCTGTTCGGGAATCGCCGTCCTGGTGGTAGCGCGGGGGCCACATCCCGCGCTCCGTGGGTAACTGTGCTGCGAGCGATGGGAGAGAACCGTGACCGCAAGCCGCCCGAAGGTGCTCCTCGCCTTCAATCAGCATGTCTATGAGGACTACTTTCGCCCCGCCGATCGGGAGCGCCTGAATGGGTTCGCCGAGTGGGAATGGCTGCCGATGGTGGGCGGGCAGCACTTCGGCCCCAACGATGACGAGGCCGCGCGCGAGACGCTGCTCGCCCGGATCGGGGAGGCTGACGGGCTGGTCGTCTGCCACGGCGCGCCGCTGATCGACGCCGCGATAATGGAGCATGCGCCGCAGTTGCGGATCATCGGGGAGCTGGAAGGCGATCGCTTCGCGGCGCGGATCGATCTCGACGCCGCCTGGGCGCGCGGTATCCGCACGGTCGATACGACGCACGGCTCGTCGTATCCGGTCGCGGAGTGGGCGCTGGCGCTGATGCTGATCTCGTTACGGAATGCGGGCGCGCATTTCCGCAAGGTCATCCAACATGAGGAGTACCGCAACCCGCAGG
>JAABUK010010420.1_pt1 | contig 12413 bp, 26 predicted proteins | sample 5559141 | NCBI WGS metagenome assembly JAABUK01 (sample SAMN10711869, study PRJNA513367) | rock metagenome | isolation source: Antarctica rocks | place: Antarctica: Victoria Land, Pudding Butte nord | collected 2016-01-03
TTACGGGCACCTTGCTCCGCACATACTCCATGACCTGCTCCGCGGAATGCCCTGCAGACACAGCACAGAAAAAATCCGTCAGACGCTTGACGGATCTGCCGAAAAGTCTATGGAACAACACATGTGCCCAGCATCGCGGGCGCCAGCCATGGATGGTGACACAGAGCGGAACGGATGATGGACACTGATTTCATCCAGTCTCTGACCTGGCAAGTGTCTGAAGTTGATGGTCAGGTTGCCGGTCTGCGGCAGCACATTGTGCGCTGTGCCGGCGCTGAGCACCGTCATGGCTGCGGTCGTGCGGACCAGCGCCGCCGTGTCCGGCTGAAAGGCCAGCAGGCGTCCCAGCAGGGCGCCGATCACCCTGAGACGAGCACATGCGCTTTTCAAGCGCGGTAACAATGGAACGGAGACAGCTGCTTGCATCACAGCAGACGCTTGCATCGCACAGTGAACCCATCTACAATGTGGCGTGTGACATGGAAAGTGTCACAGCGTCGCAATACCTGTTCTTACATTGCCGCAGCAGCCAGCCGAGGATGCGCACTGGCGCAGCATCCGCCAGTGCCAGCAGAAAGTCCGTTACGGGGGGCTGCAGCCACAACGACTAGGACTCGCAACTTGACAGCACAGCGGCCAAGGCCTGAAAGTCAGCAGTCACACAGCTGTTGCAGCGCGCCTGCAGGTGGATCCGGGGAGGCGCTCTGTCAATGGCAGTCATTACGCGCGCCAGAATCGCTGCCACCTGAAGAGGAGTGTGCGGCACTGTTGATCGGCTGTCATGTTTTAGAGCTTCAACTGCTTTGTGGCATTGATACTTCTGGTCACTGCAGCGCCAAGCAGAGCACAGCAACAGCTCCAAGAAAGCGTCTGGCCACTCACCGAGCTGCCGTCGACTGGGGGCATTGCAGCATGGCCGCCAGGCGTCGCGGCCTTCACCTGGATAACGCTGTAGTCCTGCGGGGCAGCACAGCTTTCAGAGTCCTGCCGCCGGCAACAGAAGCGCGGTAGTGTGCCCTCGTGCTGTGATGCATTGGGTGCAGCCGGTCCAGCGCCACCAGACATCGGGCAATAATAGGTTTCCACCCTGGTCTTACAAGAATACGAATACTGATAAGAAGTGATTCGTCAGCTTCACCTTTTCTGCCGTGCCCACGATCGCCACTGGCGTCGACGTCAGCGGCGGCATCCCGTCTTCAATCACCACGCCGCCCTCGTCCAGCACGAACTCGAGCTTAACGTTTTTGGATTGCAAGTGCTCCACAATCTCCGAAGCGCCGTAGGTGCCGCCCACCTCCTCATCGTGGCCGATCGCCACATACAGGGAGCGCCGAGGGCAGAACCTGCAGCAGGCGGCGCAATGAAGGGGCTGGCCAGAATATGAGGTTCCGAAAAAGACTCCTCTGAGCTTCAAAGTGGCAGCAAGGCGTGGACGAGAAACGATGCCATGTGCGTGCTCCTGACATGGCGCGAGCGCCAGCTTCCTTACCCTTCCTGCAGCAGCTGGTTCATGGCGTGCAGAATGGCGATGACATTGTTCTTGAGGTCCAGCGCGCCGCGCCCATACATGTATCCCGCCTCGCTTTCGCCGCCGAATGGCGGGTGCGTCCACTTTGAGGTCTGCGGGGGATCAGACAGTTCTCTGCCCCGCACTTCCATTGGGCAACAACATCAAGATGACAAGATTCGCGTTGACACGGTGGCAATTCTGTTGCTTGCCTGCGGGTCCTCATCCGCCGGCACGACATCCAGGTGGCTGAGCAGCGCGGCGGGCTTCAAGGACGCGTCGCGGCCCTCCCACAGGATCAGCAGGCTGTAGTTTGACACCTGCCGGCCTTGTCAGTACCTTGTCAGAGCAGGTTGGGTGGGAAGCACGCTGCAAACACAGCACCAGAGCAGCCATTATAGCAAAATGCGACAAGCTGAATCAATGCACCAGTTGGGCGATGCCAATGTAGACATTCAGACGTGCGTTCTGCCGTTCCGCACGCACCGTAGTGACATGCAGCCGCTCCCAGATGGCAGGGTAGGACCGCCGCAGATGCTGCGCGCAGCACACAGGCGCCATTCGACACCATTTTATGCACCACAATAATTCATGCATGGCCACGACCAAGTTGGTTGCAACATGAGCTGAACGATGCTCTGGCAGATAGAAGTAAGGCCGTGCAAACCGTGCCAGACCCACCTCATGCGCCTGGGAGAACGCCTCCTGGCCGTCCACCGACACATGATTTGCCGCGTCCAGCGAGCAGATGGTCCTGTACTTCAGGAAGCCTAAGAGGTGTTGCTTGGCTGCGTCTGCATCTGTCACGTTTATGTGGATTGAAGGAAGCTTCACAACGCCCCCAGGATTCGGCGCGGCGAGCAGAGCCATGACACCAAGAAGAGCAGCAGCGAGGGTCCAACCCAATCGACCCATCAGCAGTGGTCACGCCTGATTCATCATCCAACATGCATGTGCAGCCATTTGTGCTCAAGCTACTGGTGGCACGACGAGCAACGTGTTGGATCTGATCTGAGAATCGCCTATTATGAAGATCTCTAGGTTTGAACTTGGGAACTTGGCAAGCAGCCTCACTTGAATATGTGCAGCATTCATTGGACAGAGTATCCTTGCACGAAACCTCCCGATCATCACTGACATTGTGCTGCACTTGCGTGCTGTCCCACGGCCGAACTGGGACAGGACATCGAAGCGAATCTGAGGTGTTTTGAAGGCATCCCGTAAGCATTGAACCCAAACTTTATCTGCTGTTCTTTGAATTGCTGTTTGCTGGCGTAACTGCAGCCAGGCACCTCGAGGGCGCCCATTGTCAAGCCTCCCAGGCACTGCCGTCGCGCTGCCGTTGCGGCAGAGCAGGCATGACTGAGGAACATGCGTCGCTCGGCAAGCTGGCTGCCACCGCCGGCCTGTCAGCGCTGGCGGCCGCGGGCCTGACGGCCGCGTGGTTTCGCAGCCGGGCTGCAGCCGTAGACGCCGGCAACGCTGCGCCGGGCACTGCCGATTGCAGCTGCAGAGTGCAAATTGGACCGGCGAAAGGAGGGCAGCAGCGGCAGCAGCCCAAGCGGGACCCTTACGACCCCCTGCCACGTATAGAGTGAGAAGGCATCATCAGTCACATCGATTGCATTGCATCACAGATGCTGTCACAACGTTGTCGAGCGTCCACAAGCGGCATAAAGTGCGTGGTTGGTTGCCGTGTCCAGACGTCTTTCCGATGACATGATGTTTTCGTGCAGGTACCTGTCATGGGACGACTACTTCATCGCCCTGGCCTTCCTCAGCGCGCAGCGTTCAAAGGATCCCAACAAGCAGGTCAGCATGGCGCCTGCTCTCATTCCAACAAGCGGCTGCGGCATACTCGCATGTGCGCATCGCTTGCAGTGAACTTCCAAGCCTGGCTTCCGACGGAGTTGTGAGCGCCGAAGCCAATCCAAACCCCAAGTCGCTGGTGGCTGCAGGTGGGTGCCGTGCTGGTGAGCCAGGACAACATCATATTGGGCATCGGGTACAACGGCTTCCCGCGCGGCTGCCCGGACGCGGACCTGCCGTGGGCCAAGTGCTCCCACGACGGAGACATCCTGGCCACCAAGTGCGCACTCGCTCCTTGCGCACTCAGCACCTTTGTCTGATAAGATCCGACATGTCTGTGTCTGCTGAATTGGCCCCATCCTTGCACACTCATCAGGCTTCTATTGGCTTGGACGGAACTTCCGCACTGGCCCCGTCTGATACGCTGCCGCAATTGATGATCTGACGGTCAGAACCCGAGCGCAGGTACCCTTACGTGTGCCATGCGGAGATGAACGCTGTGCTGAATAAAAACACGGCGTCGCTGGCTGGAGCGGTGAGCACCGACGGCAATCTATTGAATGTTTTGCATTTGTTCCTTTGGTGCAAACTGATTTATAGAGGGCAGGACTTCACCAACACTTTGAAAGGCCAGCTGACAGGGAGCCCTCGATAAATGCAGAAAATATATGTGACCATGTTTCCGTGCAACGAGTGCGCCAAGCTGCTCATCCAGGCCGGCATCAAGGAGGTCATCTACTTTGAGGTGTGTTTTGCATTTGCAGTATTCTGTTCAAGGTATGTCCGTCTTGTCCACCGTTGGGCATCTGTATGCCCAAGCAGCCCTGCTGCCGCTGGGAATGATGCCGTCAGTCACAGCGGCGTCCAGAGCCCGGTTGGGTCCTGCAAGGTGCAGCTGAGTTCACACAATCGTCCCTCATCGGTCTTCTGCTTCAAGCAGCGTTCAGCTTACATGTGGTGTGTGAACAGGCCAAGAACACGACGGCAAAGGATCTGGCCGCCCACAGCGGCATGCAGCCGGACCAGGCGTACATCGCCTCCAAGCGCATGCTGGCAATGACGGGCGTGCAGCTGCGACAATACCGGCCGCAGCACCAGATCTCGCTGCAGATGGGTCTGAACAGGGTCGATTTGAGCAGCAGGGTGAAGTGAGATCGGCAGGCTGCGGCGTGCCAATTCAATTTCCGTTCGCAGCTTGGCCGAGCTGCCGGCATGATGGTGTCTGGCGGCAACAAGAGTCAGAGCGGCAGGCCTGCTGCATGTCTCCCCGGCAGGCAAGCATGACTGAAACTACATAACCCGCATGTCAGGGCTGAATGAATGAACGAATCGGCTCTGCAGGTTTTCCACACGAGTGAACTGCACAGCACAGTGGAAGTCCAAACAAAGGCGCGCCGAAACCAGCACAAGCAACGCCTTGGTCATAAATCAACGCGAAACACCCACCAAGCATTCTTGTACAAGCAAAATCAAACCAAGATGAGACAGTCATTCCAGAAGCAATGAAAGTGTCATGTCATGTCTCCAACTGCGGTGATGGTATCAGCATCAAAATTGCGGGTCAGCGCCCCGCCCGGTACCAATGAACTCCAATCAACGCCCGGCTCACCACCCGTCACAACCTTGTTCAGGTTGAACGGGCCAGGCTGCATGGCAATATGTCAGATGACTCTTGGCCTCTTGGCTCGCCGCAGCCTGCACACAAGATTGATCACCTCGGGAAAGGCATTTTCCTGGGTGCAGGTCTGTTTGTGCAGGTTTGTTCGTCTTGTGCAGGATGAAAGACAGGATCACACTCACGTTCCTAGGTCTCCGAAGGTCACATCCTCCCAGTCGTCGTCGCTCATCATCCACTTGTCTGCTGCCGTCCGCATTTCCGTGTCTGTGGGGGTCATGGCAGGCTGTGGCTGCGCAGACGCCTGCACACAGAGAGCAGGACAGGACTCAGCAACGCGAGCGCCGGTCGCTGTCGACGTTTCATTAGAGTAGAGGAAAGCAGCGGCAAACTAACGTTGTAATACCTCTGGAGAAGACTGCAGCTGCATGGGCACCACGTCGAAGAGCGCGCCACACGGTGACGAGGCCCCGCCGACTGACTCCGGCGACGCGCTGCCGAGTGACGCGGTCACCGGCGTCGCCGCTGCGGCGGCCCTGCAGAGCTGCTGCGGCGTCACAGGCTCCAGCGCCTCGCGCAGGCACAGGCGCGGCGGCGCCGCGACCAGCTGAGCATACTGCGCCGCCGAGCACAGCTGCCGGCAGAAGCTGGCGCCGTGGCCCGAGACGTGCAGGAAGGCCGCGGCGACAAGGCCGCTGCTGAGCGGGCATGCCCTGACCTGCAGCCAGCGTCATGGCGGCATTGAACACCCGCGCAATCAATGAAACCAGCCAGTTGACTGTGAGTTGCTTGAACAAGAGCCCTGGTTAGGACCACTGATGGGACACTCTGCATTCATACGCATGCACAGAAGCAGATGACACACCGCTGGGTGGATGTCCAGTGCGTGCAGCTCGTCCCGGCTTAGGTGTAGGATGCGCACGACGCGCGCTGAAAATGCAGGGCGCAGCCATCAGTAAATGGCGGATGGCTGATGACACATGTCGCGAAAGGAACTTGCATTTGTCATCATCATTGGGGGGAACCCACAGCACACGAGCGCTGCAGGAGCACGGTTTGTCTGGCCTGAGGGAAGCTCACTGAGGTAGGTGGCCATGTCGGCGGCTTGCGTCGCCGTGTGACAGGCCAGCCACTGGGTCAGAATGTTCCAGGCCTCAATTTCCGAGTCCACCTGCAGCCAAAACGAGGCTGACACCCGTTAGCTTGCAGATTTGGGAACCATGCCGACCGCATGTTGGCTTGCTGCACGACGAAGTGATGCAGCCCAGACTGTACAATCGCGCGCCCTGCCTGCCCACCTTCAGGTGGTCGCTACTCAGAATCTGCATCAGGTCGTCCTGCGGCAGCAACTGAAGCTCGGGGCCGAGCTCCAGAGGAGCGTCCAGCGCCACATGCAGGCACCTACTCTCCAGCGATCCCCACGGCTGTTCTTTCGCCAGCAGCAGCAGCGAGACGCAGTTGCTGCTGTCACAGATGACATCCTGCAGCAGTTGGTCGCAGATGCGGCACACTGCTGCTGCCTGCATGCACGATAAATGACACATCCGTTATGAAGGACTCTTGCGGGGCCCGTCAGGCTCACATGGTGTAGCGGTAACTGCACGAGTGTCTGTCCAGAACAGCACCACTATTGTCTCATCTGCTACATACCGCCAAGCCAACAGTAGGATTGATGGCAATTACGCCCACCTGCTGCAGGGAGGTGCAGCACACGAGCTTCATGAGCGTGGCATTGTACCACACATCACTGTGCGCGCCCGGAAATACGGCTTCCCTCAGCATGTCCAGCACATGGCGGCCCTCCGCTGACCAGCCGCAAGGCCACACGTGGGAAGGCTTGTCAACGTCCTGCGATTCAGCATTCAACCAGCAGTCACAACACAGGATGTTGGACCTGCAGGGAAGTCTGTCGCCACCTCCAAATTAGCGGGTTTGCCTCTGCAGGAACTTCTATCGCTGCCGCCAAACGCCTCTCCGTGCTTGCCAGTGCGTCGGACGAACCTCGAGGACGAGCTCCGCGATCTCCGCCAGCGCATCAGGCACTTCCGTTGTGGCCGGCAGGACCGTGCCTGTCACGCAAGGGAAGGGTCACTGCTGTGCCGTACTGCACGTTGTGCACATCGGCATGTGGTGCCGAGCAGGACCTGTCCTGGAAACTTCCAATAACTTGACACAGTACGCAATGCAACACACGAGACATTCGAGCAGTTGGCAGCAACAGCCTCACCGGCAACGCTCTCCAGCAGCGCGGCAGCTGCGGGCAGGCAGGCCTTGGTTGTGAGGGTTCCGACAGCAGCTGTGAGCTCACGCGCCTGCTGCACCAGGCTGATGTGCAAAGCCCAGCGGGACACGGGCTCGAACTTCATTACAGCCGGATCTCCAGTCAGGAAGCGTGACACTCCTATAGCAGGGGTTTTCCGGTCAACGTACTGCGCGCGCGTCTTGTGCTGCGTGCCTGAACGCAAGCGGAGCTTGCAGGACGGCCGCAGACTAACTGACAGCGACAGTGCAGCACAAGTGCCGCAAGCTTGAGCCAGATCAACAGCTGCACCTCACCTGACTTGCGCCAGCTAACAACACATCCGAAATTGTGCGGAGCTGTCGACAGCTCAGCATCACGAAGCAATTCGCTCAGCTTCTTCCTCTGCTTCTCCGACTTCCGCTTCACGTAGTCTTCTCACTCCCCCTGGGGCGTTCTCGACACTTTCTGCGCGCTCACCGTGACTTCAAGACGTTTTGTGCATGCTTGAAACTTCGGGCATGTCTAGAAGTGCAATTTAATACCACTGGCACAGCCGTCAAGCTGTCCGTGCATGTGAACTTTCCTCGAAAGCTGTTTGATGACAAGGGCCTGAAGGCCAGCCTTGCCTCTCGTAGCCAGTTCACAACAAGTGCAGACAACTTGACTGGCAGCTCCCAACTGGTCATTGCCTCCTAGGCAGGGCCGGGAGCCGCATCGCAGCATGGTCGAGGCAGACAAGGAGGCAGACAAGAAGGTGGAGCAGCCCAAGGAGGATGGGGCCGCCGCGAAGAAGCCCAAAAAGAGCAAGCTCGATGAGAAGGACGAGCTGTCCGATGAGGATCAGGCCCTTAAGGACAACCTTGACCTGATGGTTGAGCGTACCAAGGACGTCGAGCCCGGCATCCAGGCCAACGCCCTGCAGGTGCTGCCGCAGAGCAGCACATAGCCTGTGTTGTCACTTCTTGTTTACCAATTGAATCAATTCTGATGCAACTGAGATGCAACTGAGCTGGACACCAAGCTGATATGCACAGTCGCGCAGCATGCCGAATGCACCCGCTTGTTGCACCCGCAGGCCATTGCCTCGGAGATCAAATCCGCGACGACGTCCATGACGTCCGTGCCCAAGCCGCTGAAGTTCCTGCGGCAGCACTACGCGGGGCTGAAGGCGACCTTCGAGGGCATGCCAGAGGGCGCCAACCGTTCGGCGCTCGCCGATGTGCTGTCGGTGCTGGCCATGAACTCCGGGGCAGAGGGCGCGCGAGAGAGCCTGCGCTTCCGGCTAGCGGGCAGCCCCGACCAGGTCAGCGCCTGGGGTCACGAGTACGTCAGGTGAGGAAACGTCCTGCCACCTCGGCTGCGGCACGTGTCCAATGGCATGCTGAAAGGTCTTGTCCCTCATGACCTGTAGCGGTTTAAACATGACGCAAGCTGCTGCTCTGTTGTGTCGAGGCCATTCTCTTGCTCCGCATGCCAACAGGCAGGACCCTCCACTGGCTTTAAAGCACTTCGTTATCAAACCTTGCTTCCTGCTCTGCGCCAGGCATATCGCGGGCGAGATCGGGTCGGAGTGGCAGGAGCGGCTGGAGTCGGACGCGCCGACAGAGGACCTGCTGACGCTGATCCACCAGATCGTGCCCTTCCACATGGCGCACAACGCCGAGCCGGAGGCCGTGGACCTGTTGCTAGAGGTGAGGGTTTCCACAGCGCCCGAGGGTTTTGCAGGCGCGACCCCGCTGCAGCCGTGCGCCAGGGGCGGGCGCGTCTGCATGGGCTGCACGCTAGGACGGACGACCGCATGGGAAGCCACGCCTTGATTCGAGACAGGCTTGCGCCATGCAAGGGTCGCATTTCGATGCGTGGGCCGGAGGTGCATGGACGGCCAAGATTCGGCATGCCATCTCGCGACATGTGGCACATCCTTCGCGTCTTGTCCACTTGAGGGTTTCCCACTTCCGGCACCAACACAGGTGCAACAGCTGCCGTCGCTGGAGCAGGGTGTGGACGAGGCCAAGAAAATTAATTGTCGCGGCGCCAACTGCTGTGTCCTCATCGTACTGAAAGGAACACCGGATGGCCCACACAGGTGGAGCAGATGCCGTTGCTGGTGCAGTATGTGGACGAGGCCAACTACACGCGCAGCTGCCTGTACTTGGTGTCCACCTGCGCCTACCTGCCGCCGCCCGACGACCAGATCGTCCTCCAGCAGGTCCATCAGCTCAAATATGATGATTTGCTTTGCAGGATAGCACCGCCTTGTTTTTGCCTCTGCCTCTGCCTCTGCAAGTTGCGTCAAGAGATGCTGCGCAGCACAGGATGGCTTCCAGCTGCATTCGATGCCCATCGCGCCGAGCCGTTGATGCCCCGGACTATGTCCTCGGGTGCTGCCGCCTCATGCCAGAAGCGTGTCTGCAGGCGTTTGAGATCTACCTCAAATTCAAGGCGTACCCGGACGCGCTGCGGGTGGCGCTGCGGGCAAACGACAGGGAACTGCAGAAGCGTGCCTTCTCCTCATGCGGCGACTTCCTCGTCAAGCAGCAGCTTTGCCACAGCCTCGCCCGCCAGGTGGGGAACGTTTTCGCCAGGAGCCACGGTCAGAGGCTTTCACCTGTGATCACATCGTCTGCCGAGGCTGTTGTCAACATGAGAGCCTCTGCAACTTGCTGCCAGACATGCTGAGAATGCTTTGCCCTGCTGAGGCGCACCGGCCAGACGTTCAGCATCGTGGCGGTGACTATGGCTGACCACACATGGAACGCGAGTCATAAATAACATTCAACGAACTCCGATGTAGGGGACGGCACTGGACCCCAAGGGAAGCGCTGCGGCGGCAGAGAATCAGGAGCAGCGCGCCGCCCAATACCAACATCGGTCAGACAATCCAACAACGCATTTCATGGTGCAGGGGACGACGTTGAACTTTGAGGAAGGCTCGACGGCGGTGGAGGACGAGGAGCAGCGCGCCTCGCTGACGGCCATCATGTCGAACGCGCGCGCCTCGGAGCGCTTCCTGGCCCTGGCGCGCGACCTGGACGTCATGGCGCCTCGCACCCCCGAGGAGGTTAGTGCCGACTGACATACTTGTATCTCGTGGCATCTATGCTTGCTCTAAGGCATGCTGCATGATCACGACGCCGCCCAGCCGCTCGCAGTGGCACACGGCCACTTTGCATGAGCTGCATGTGTGCCTGGCGGGCTGGTGCGGCCCAGTTCGAATATGTTGTGATGCTTCGCCAGCAATCACAACTTGAATCACAACTTAGGGTTTGAACAGCCTGGGATGTTCACACCACTGTCTGCCGCGGTGGCAGGTGTACAAGTCGCACCTGGTGGAGACGGGCGGCGCCAGCGGCCCGCAGTTGGACAGCGCCCGCGCCAACCTGGCCAACACCTTCGTCAACGCCTTCGTAAACGCCGGATTTGGCCAGGTGCGTCGTGCCACAGGTTGTTGCCGGCTGCAGCGCGTTGCAGCGTGCTGAGATAGAGCTTATTCGCTGGCATGAGCATCTCCGCCATCGGACATGAACAAGCTACCTATGTCAGTCAGAGCACGAACTCATGAGCTGCACCAGCTTCCCTTCACAGCAAATTTCCATCCTGGCTTGAATCTGCAGGACAAGCTGATGACGGTGACGCCGGAGAGCGAGGGCAGCAGCGGCGACAACGTGCACTGGATCTTTAAGAACAAGGACCACGGCAAGACGTCTGCCACCGCCAGTCTGGTGCGTCTGGGCCCGTCCTGACGCTGCAGCTGCAGCTGTCTTGCATGGCAGCGAGAAGAGAAGGCACCCGTACCAGAGGATGAGAACAACGTCTGCAGCAGAGGTTCTGGAGGAGCAGTAACAACACGTGACAACCCGCCTGCAAGATACAATGCAGCTCACAGATGTGTTGATGCTGGAGCACAAACTAACCAATCAGCTAAAGCTTGAATCCTGCCATGCGACAGGGCATGATCACGCTGTGGGATGTGGAGGGGGGCCTGCCACAGCTGGACAAGTACCTGTACAGCAACGACCCCGCCGTCGTGGCGGGCGCCCTCCTCGGCGTCGGCATTGTCAACGCCAGCGTCCGGGTGCGCACCCGCTGAAACCCTACTGAAACCCTACTGAAACCCTACTTACCATGCTCTCGCCTTCTCTGCTGCATCGTGCGTATGCAGCACCCCCTGGAGTGCATGTCCCTTGTGCCGGCAGTTGCAAATAAATTTCCTGGTCGCAAGCCGCACCTGTGCTTTGCCTTGCATACCTGAACGAAACATGATACGACACGGCAAACGCATGACGTCGACCCTCCGCAGGACGAGTACGACCCGGCATTTGCGCTGCTGTCGGAGCACGTCAGCGCGGCGGATACCAATGTGCGGCTGGGCGCCATCATGGGCCTCGGCCTCGCCTACGCCGGCACCCGCCGTGAGGAGGTGACACCCCAGCCTTATTGTAAAGCCCTTTCGACCCCTCGATCCTTCGTATGCCGAATGCTGACGATTCCTGTTGAAGCAAGCAAAGCAATGTGCGTTGAGCACATTGCTTTGCGGCTGGATTTGGAGAAGCAGACGGCGTGGAGCAGATGTTTTGGTGAAGGTGCAGCTTGGGTCAAGGCCTACATCAGGCTCGGTGCAAACCCTGAAAACTGTCCGTTGCAATGCGCCTGCAGGTGCGGGAGCTGCTGGCGCCGCTGGTGACGGACAACGACGCCAACATCGAGGTGGCGGGCTACGCGGCGCTGTCTCTCGGCCTTGTCTTCTGCGGGGCAGCCGAGGAGCAGTGCGTCGGCGTCGCGCTGCAGGTATATGTGCATCGTAATCATGGAAACGGAATGGAAACGGTGAACGGCGTGAATAGTTGTATGCGGCACTGCCGAGGAGCAGTGCATCGGTCTCACGCTGCAGAAAACGATTTTATGTCTCTGACAAATTATGCAACTCCGCCTGTTGGCGCTGAGTCATGCGGCCTACCAGTTTGCAGTCGAAGCCGAGGAAATGGCTGATGGCATGCAAGGGGTTGTGGCATGCTTGATTTTGCACATACACTGATGACCATGGCAAATCGGGGGTAATCGGGGGTGGCGGGGCAAGCCAGGAAGATTTTGCGCTCAGTGTCGTGACACGCGCAGCTGAGGCATTGTGCCCCAGAATGCGGCCCCATTACCGCAGCCTTGGCTGATGACACCGACTGAAGTAAACGAGGTCTCTCGTTATGTGTGGACCCCAGGGCATGTCTGTGTCCAGGCGCCGATGT
>JAABUK010010423.1_pt1 | contig 12412 bp, 10 predicted proteins | sample 5559141 | NCBI WGS metagenome assembly JAABUK01 (sample SAMN10711869, study PRJNA513367) | rock metagenome | isolation source: Antarctica rocks | place: Antarctica: Victoria Land, Pudding Butte nord | collected 2016-01-03
CCTGGCTGGCAGTTCCCCCTAGGTGATGGGAATTTGCTTATTCTAGATCAATCCAAGACGAGAAGGACGGGGTGGGTTGGTCATTTGTTTGGTAAGGTGCCTTCGGATTCTCATGAGCCTCCGGGCTATCAAGCCTAGAATGCTAACCTTCGGGTCTTAGGATTCGTCGAGACTGATAGAGAATTTGATGCCCTTCATGTCCCTCAGAGTGGGGACGGCGCCGATCAGCACGAGGCCGTAGACGCTGGGCAAGATGGGGCACCCGACAAGGATTCTGTAGAGCTTACTGAAGACCGACCTGCAGAAGCCGGCACCGCAGAGTCAACCTCAGATGCCTCAACGTCCAAAACTCCCACCAAATCCCCCAGTGCAAAGCAAAGATTGGTCGCAGACGGCGTGGAATTCATCGAGGAGGATTTGGAACCACGCTTACCGGAGGATAAGTTGCAGACTTACTACGTAATTAGTTTGACATGGTGTGCTCACAAAGGTTTCAGAGACTAGAGTCAGGACTTGAGACTTGGAGGGAGTCACCTCGATATAACGATATGCAAGCCTGGATGGATTCATTAGAGTAGGTCTTGAGGATAAAGGACGGCTGGCGAGCTGCCACCTAGAAGCAAAACACAAGGTATGTGAACAAGTCTAGTCGACTGCTTCACTTTTAGCTTCTGTAGCTGTGGTGTTCAGCGTGCTCGTAACAAACAATTACCACTAGTATGAGAATCTAAAGGAGATCAAGCTGTAAAGCAGCAGAACCAATGATGCATCCAAATTCAGCAGTGTACACCAGAGCGATACCCTGCCGAGTTTTGTTCAGCTCTCTACAAATGGAAGCAATTTGCATTGAATTATAAGTTCTCCATCACAACTTGACGTCAAACATCTGGATTCCGATCATGCCTCCACGCGAACCCGGGGAGACTTGCATGCTACTTGTTGACTTTCCCCTGATCCCATATCCAGACTCTGTGCCAACAAGTCCAGTAGCGACTCCATCAATGCACCTTCTCCCATACCACTTCCACTTCGATCTCTGCCCTTCATTCCGAATTTCAGCGCTATAAGCCTCCTAAAGCTACCCTCATCCTCGAAATCCACCCGCATTATCCGCCGCTCCCTGATCTGCTCGATCAACACACTAATCTATTCAACAAAGTCTGGAAAATGGGCCCAGGTATGCACTTCCATGTTCGCAGCCATCCCCAAAATTGAACTCGGCCTACAACGTCCTGCCCTCCCGTCAAGTTTATATACTGCCCAAACGTGACCTTGTTGCTATTCATCCGGCGTTGGTAGTGGCGCACTCGAAAAATCGATGTTTTCAAGTTCATGGTTGAAAAATCCAGTCAAGGCTTGCGGACTCTTGGGATCGCACATCTCGGTGGGGCTCGTTGGTGCTCGTGGCTATTTGTTTTGGTCACACTAGATATGTCCGTGCTGATTTGCCCAGCGGAACGAGACGAGGATAGCTTTGTGGGGAGCGCGGAGTGGCGTTTGCTGGGCAATGGAGAGCACACATTGTTCGGGGCTTGTGCATGTCTTTGAGGCATATCTCAAAAAGGAGAGCTATCTTCCCATGGTTCTGATGACGAATTGTGAAAGCTCCCGATTTGAGGACGGGAGCTGTCATCGGTTCACTATCTCTGAGGACCCTTCGTTTGAGATTTTGGTAGGGAAAGAAGTCTTCGATATCAAGTGAAGCTGTCCGACAGCTTGCTTGAAGTAGAAGGTGCACGTTACTTAGTCTATGTCGCACAAGTTGGAGCGGGCTGTCACTGGGAACTTGATCAGCAATATTCTAGTGGGAGGAAATGGGATCTCTTAGGATTGCACATGATATTGACAGGGAACACCGGAGAATTTAGAAGCAGTTACACCAGACCCGGCCCAGTGGTGGGTAACTTACGATATATCAAATACCCATACTGCTATGAAGTGGAAAACCCTGAGGAAGTCGGAGGGATACTGGGAGTCAATTCCCGGCCAATGGTTTTTGGCTGGGCGGCTTGAGTCGTCCGTCTCCCAGGTCGAGAAGTCAAACGGTGCAGCCATAGAATATGAATGACTAGACTTCCCTCTGGGGAATCCCTCTGGGAAATTTGAATAGTAGGAATTCGCCATTTACCTTCATCCCTTCGATGATTGTGAAAAATACCCGCGATGCGGACTTGCAGCGGATGAGGAGCTCTTGGCTTGCAATCGCTGATAGGCCTGCCCTCTAGGGGTCTATCTGAAGCCTTAAGACCGGACTACGGAGAGGACTAGGCCCAAGACCTCTACCCCGCCTCCCCGCCTGTTGTGCCGAGCCTCGAGCAGTGTGCCGGTCACCACAGCTCATCCAGGCAATCAGTAGTCGCCTGCCAGTTCAAAGCATGATTCCTTGAGTCGTCAATATGCTCTCCTCACATAAATCTGTGATGCGTCGAGGACTGCACCGCTCGCCGGCCAAAGGTGTGACTTTAAAGTCAATAGTAGCCACGACCTTCAATTCACGCTTTCCTCCAGAGACATCCCACCTCTTGGGCAAACGCAATTTCTCGTGGGGAGCGAGACACACGTTGGGCTCGAAACATGCTGGCAAGGTATGGAAAGGTTTCAGCACCCACGATAATACTCGGTCCCGAAAGAAGCTCTATCGAGGGTCAATCTGGAACGATCACTACGTTCTCCATCCCCGCCCATACCTCCCGGTCCAAGATTGGCGTCTGACAAGCTCCTTGGTAAAGACCAGTACCGCCCACACAAAAGCAGACAAGGCCCCTGCATCGAGCACTAAGAGCAAAGGGAAGATGGAGGAAGACTGGTATAACAACTACCAACAGGAGAAGAAGAAGAAATACGATGATTTTATGAAGAGAATGGAAGATGATCCGATTGGGATGCTTTTTGGCAGGAGATGGGCAAGTTGGATTGATGGTGCCGAGGCGAAGCTGGCAAACGCTTCAGCTTCAAGCGCTCAGCGAGGCGATGTCCCTGGAAAAAGCCAAACAACATACTGGGACGGCGGGAACGAACGCACGACAATCAGTGTGAAGCCTCCAGAGGAAAAATACGCTGACGAGCAGCCACAATCTGGTACTGTGGGCGATCAAACTCTGGAACGAGATTACGAAATTGACCCCATCACAAACCGCAAAGTCCCCAAGCCTCTTTCCAGATCGAAGATGCCTCCTATCACCACAGTACCTCCTACGACGAATGTAGCACCCAAGGCCAATACATCTGTCATACCGGAGACATCTCCTATTTCGATCTTCAATGGGATAGCCTTGGGCCTAGGAACTAAGGAAAGCTTCGACATTCCCGTTAGACGCTTTGTACCTCATACGAACAGTTCGTCACCGACCTCGCAGACCAAGCGCGAACAGACGAGTACAGTAGCTGAGCTAGAACGCCGTGAGACTACATGTTCTCAACGACCAAAATCTTGGCTTGCGCAGGAAGGCTTTGGTCTTGAGCGAGAGATCAAAATAGATGCTCAGTCACATATTTCGGTGGATATCAAGCCAAAAGCGTCTGATCCAAGAATCGAGAGCGCTCTTGATAGACATGTGCAAGCTAATAACCCAATCAAAACAGAGAGCAGACGCCTAGGGCTCCAGTACGACCCTACGGAGAACACAGCAGAAGATATCGATCTTCTCCGGTCTAGTGACGTGAGAGCATCCGCAGGCCTTCGAGGTAGAGCTCCCAGGGAGAGCGACGCAGAAAAGCGTGTACGACAACAAAAGCTTGAGGAGGACTACGAAAGCCGCCGTAAACATCGTGAAATTCGGTTGGCGCAAGAAGTGGCAGCGAAAAGACCTCAGCAAACTTGGGAGTCGAGGGAATCCGCGCCTAAAGAAGCCCCATCCGAGTCTATGTTGAAACTGAGAGCCTTGAAGCAGAGATATGATGGAAACAAAGCCACAACTACTGAATGGGTGAATGAGATATCGGACGTCGAAGCAACTCCAGCACAGAAACCAATAGAAAGCATCAAGCAATCTGCGGTGGCTGCGATCACTGAAAAGGCGAATAAGATCAAGGCTCAGATCGTGCCTCTTAAGGCTAGACTTGATGCGGTGAAAGCAGACTATGATGCCCTCAGGCAGCGGTGGCTTGATGAGAAGCATAGAAAGGAGGAAAAGGCTGCAAAGAGGGCGCGCGTTATGCACGAAGAGGAAGTCAATGCTCAGAAGGTGGCTATGAATGCCATGGAAATGCATGGTGTTGAGAGTACCAGCAAGCGTAACGCAGCCGTTGCTGATGATATTCGCGGCATAAAATCTGGCCATAAGCCAACCCGTCGGCAGCTTCAGAGTCTGCTTCCAGGCGAAGGGGACATGGCTAGTAACGTGCACGAATTTGCGAGTAGGGATCGCTGGTACAAACAAAAAGCGCCGCATGCCAGCGATAAATCAGACGCTAAGCTCCAGCGACTCGCCAAGGATAAGGCACTGATACAGGAAGTAAGAGGCATCTACGAAGACACTTATGGGATAATTGATACAAACCATCGCCAACCACCTCAAGGCGAGGAGGTGCCGAAGCCTCTGAGCACTTCCGAGACCCAAGCATCTACTACTTCCGGTACTTCCCTCCCACATACAGACAGTACGAGCTCATCTACTTCAGCCAGTTCACACCGTCCCTCAAGTGCCGAGAGTTTACAGCCCTGGAAAGCCTTCCACGCCTCTCTACTGGGCAACGATCCAAGCTCTGACCCTCTTGCCATGATACAGAAGCTGTTTGACGAACTTCGTCAGGGACAAGCTTTCGTTCAAGAACGTCATACTTCCTCCCAGCATTACGAGGTCTTGGCCATCATTCAAAAGCTTTTCAGCGAGCTTGGCCAAATACAAGCAATTATCAAAAGTTATCGCACTAACGTCAAGGAAATGTCCAGCTCCGAAGAGTTTGCCACGATGTTACAGACTGTGCGACGGGCATGCGAACAGTCAAAGGGTAGAAGTCCAAAGGGGGCAGGGAAAGTAGCAACCTTCGGACGTGACGTTTCTGGTGCGGATGGTTCTCCCAAATTCAAGGTCGATCGTTCCCTCGAGTCCACATATTCCGAACCGCTCACTATCTACCGCATTTTGGCCTTCGATTTTGCCAAGCAGGAAATCGTTTCCTCGAAGGCTACTTCATTAGCACCGTTCCAACCACTCCTCCCTGTCGAATCACTAAAGCTCCTCAACAATCCTGACAGATTCCTCCCAGACGTTATGACCTTGCACAACATGGGATTTACTATTGTCGCGGGAACGAGTAATGCGGTTGTATTGCAGAAACCTGCAAACACCCAAGAATTTGACGACAGCAAGCGTGAACAGGTCATGAAAGGCATGGACTACGTCGATTCGACGAGCGTTCCTGATCGGATTGCTGGTGCCTGTGGTCCGCATATGACTTGGGAGGACAACAAAGCCATGCGTGACCAGCAGCACGAGGGCCCTTGTGCCCTAGTCCCACCTTCGTCAGCTTCATCATATCCACCCAATTCTGCTAGCCCTACATCGTCTACCGCAGGGATTTGCTCGACCGAGTCGGCTGCAATTAAACCAGGAGAGCACAAGCCAGCTGCACCGTCACCGGCCAGTATTATGCCATCGAGCAACAGGGTGCGTAGAGAGGAGGCAGTGTTCTCTGGTCGCTCTCGGCCCAACTGGGAGGAGACCGAGAGAAGACGGGCCTCCAAGAAGCACAAGCGCGCCGAGAAGCAATTCAAGAAGTCCAGGCTCAAGAATGTTCTTGTAACGGGAATTGTCACCGCAGTTTCCTGCTACGCGGTCGGCGTGATCAGCCAAATGATGCAGCATTAGAGGAATTGGGCCTTGGGAGCATGCAGGATGGGATGGTTTTACGGGGGCTTTATGGTGGTGCATCAGGGTGGGCGGTCACATATATGATGAGACGATGCGGGATGGATCCATGATTTATGAGTAAGGAGCCTGGCACTGCCTGATCTGCTTAGTATCTATATAGACGGTCGACTTTCGGCTCCTGTTACTCTATTCGTATGGTATGAATATATCTTTCGCCTTCGATAGATTCATGTTGTCCCTTGATGCCTTTGCAATGTTTGCTGGGAACCCTTATGTCGTCTAACCTCTCCTCTACGACCCGTCTCTTGTCACCCAGGACCCCCTCACATTTTCTCGTCGGTGCGATTGTCATTAATGTTCTTTCCCACCTGCGTTTCCTATCTATTCCATTGCATCATGGTCAAAGCTCTGCAAACCCATCAGCAACGTATCCCTGTAAGGCGCGTCGATGCAATATTTTCTCCTTTGCGAACTCGTCTTGGCTGCGGCTACTATGCAGAGCGCAGGAACTCATGGCCTAGTTGTGGTGTCTCTGGTAAGCAGGCAGACGTGACAGCCATTTTCATCTCGTATAGACCTGCTATGTTCTGTGCAAGGTCTCTTCTCATCCCCTGGAGCAAGCAACAAGGTCTTGACATCTGTATCCGCACTGAGAACACCTTCCCACCACAAGGAGATCAGTCTCTACCTAATCACACATTTGATACCGAGATTCTCATTTGCAGTCCGTAGATTATGAATACCACTGCCAGCTCATCGCTAAAGAAAGTCCAGTACGTGGAGGTGGGATCTCGCTGTCGTTTTCTATGGCTTCAGAGTATTCCTGGCCGTGATCCAATCGATGATGAATGTACTGTTGGCAGAAGGGTTCAAGGGAGAACCACGCACCGCTATTGGTGTAGCTTTTGTATCTTGGTTGCCACAGTTGAACTAGATGGTGAATCAGAGGGATAAGTAGTATATTTAGATAGCAGTCGTGTTGCCTCGTGCCATTCGATGCAAATCAACGAGACTGATGCTGGGAGTAACTGCTTCGGCTACTGGAGATGCATGCGTGCGAAAGATATTAAGTAAGTAAGTAGCGGCGTCGTCAACGCTGTCAAATCGGAACCACGTGGGTCGGGGTAGGCAGGCAAGCTCAGCCTTTAGCTTCTTTCCATTGTTGCGCCGTTTCCCCAACATTCTGATCCACTCTGCAGCATGTCAACCATGCAAGCGGACTTGACTCGGTGATACTCACCTCGGTCGAGCAGATGCATTTATATTTCAAATTCTAAGCTAAGATCAGTGACTGTTGTTCTGAATCTCGTCTGACTTCCTCGAATTGGAAACAATTGGTAAGTACATCTATACTTCTCACATCACACTGTGAGTTTGGGATAGAGCTAGCAGCATTATGCGGATATCAGCCTTTGTACGCTTTTGGCAATTGCTGGCTTCACATCGTCGGTTGTTCAAGGCTTAGTTTGGGTTCTTTTAGCTGGTCGTCGTACTATCGTCAGACAGTTGAGGACTCCAAGGATTATGTAATCATGTTTAGGAAGCCACAATGGCACAAAAAGCCACGAGCGAAGCGAATCCTTTGTGTTGTTTCAAGACTGTGGCCATCTGGAACGCTTTAGCTTGACAATGTTGCGTGAGGGCTACCAAACATGCAGAAAAAGCGCTGACGGCGCCTTGTCGATGCTGGCGGTTACATACACGATGTAAGAGGTTACTGAAACACTTCAATGCAGCCTCGGCAACGGCCCATTGTGTGAGGAGCAGCTTGCTCAGTGCTGAGTACTTGCGCTATGATCCGCGCATCTCCAAGCTTTGTGGACCCCAACATTCCTTGGTTCTATACGAGATGGGTTGCACACCATGGTCGGCGACATATTTGCGCAAAAGATTGTGAATGAGCATGTGACGAATTCCGAGAGAGTATCAGACCATGAGCTGGAGGAGTGGAGGAATTGGGAAGGTAGGTAGGGTATTGTAAGTACTTTACTCAAGGTAGGCTTCAGACTGGTTGCGCTGCCGCTTGCTGCGCCTTGAACCGGCGAGAAATCAATCACCAAGCAGGTCGTTTCCTACTGTGCACACCTCACGAAGACCTGTCTGTGTGTTGCCAATGCTCTCTGCTTGATCGTTTCGCATTCTTGACAATCATCTCTCTCCCTCTCTCTTTACTTTATGCTCGTCGAACAGTGCTAGAGGGGCCAGACCTTAGCATGCTCCGGCTTGTCCAATACGTCGGCAATGATCCGAGAACAGTGCTCTGCTATTGGTAAGAAGGAAGACGTTATACTCACTCGAGACTAGCTCACCGGGCGGATAAGGACTGTGATCATCTCGCTGCTTTTCCATGCGGTACCTGGCTAGCGGCGACCGACCTTTTCACGAACCATGATTCCTTCAGTCAGCGACCACGCAATCCGAAGTCTAAAGCCAACGGCCTGGCGCATCTTGGCTTCAGGGGGAGCAGAGGGCAACAACACATGCATCGCAGACACTCTCAACCGCCATAGAAGATGTCTTTCACATAGACGTCCTTTGCGCTCGCCGGTCCTTGCAACAATGATTGTCTCCGCCTTGATCGATGGGTAGCAGCGCTTCCATACATAGCATACTCTCACCTTCTAGGCCTAATTGGAGGGTTAGCCTGCTCCTTTTGCACATTTCCCTACCCCTGTAGATTGGACCAATCCACGGCTCACATGCGTGTGAGCCGCTATTAGTCCCCTACTTCTGCCTTTCGCTCAAGCGGCACTTTACCCTATTGAGATTGGCTGACTAGCCTTCCGCTCCCTCTCTTTCATTTCGCAATCTCCAACCAGCTGTCCGTTCTTCCTGTCACTCACCAAGTCGTCGCTCTCCCACGAAATCCCACCCCGTCGCCGGCGCTCTTCCATTCAATCTGGCTAACAACAAAAGTGCACATATCCGGAAGGCACTGACAGTCGACATCCCGACGCTTTCGAAGGATCAGCAGGAGGAACAGCCAATCTTACCGACCAACCACCCAGTCTAAAAAGAATCCAAAATCACTGCGACAGTACGGTCGTCCACGCTCTTTACCTCCCTCGACTGTCTCACACGCTCGCTTTCCGACCTCTTACAGTCGCAATATTTGTCAATTGTGATTTTCTATTGACGTTGGGATACGTGGGACAATCACCCTTCCTAGAACCTGTTTGGCGCTTCGGCAGTCCCTTGCATCAATCAACAGGATACTCTTTGGCAGCCTACGAATTCCACACTGAAGACCTTCGATTCATGAAGTATTCGTGAGATAGACTGCGCTCAATCTTCGACAAAAGTGGGAATGCTTTGTTAAAAAGCCACGCGCCAAGAGTCCGCTTTCGACATATCAGATGAAGATGCAAATATAGCAATACAGAACAAGCTACACCGGCAACTAGAGACAAAGAGTTCAATTCTCCAGACAAAGCTCGTCACCGCAGGCAGGCTTGGTTCGGGCATAGCTTTTTTGATTATAGGATCTGGCGAATCCTCAAGAAACATTTCGGAGGAAGAGGTCACCATCGAAGGCCTATCGAGGGCTATAGACACCCATTTCAAGGCTCTGTAGTCGCTTTTTGCTTCTTGGGCCTTCGGTGCCCTTTACACTCTTTTTCAAGCGTTTCCCATTCGTCTTCACTGCGAAAGGTGAGTTTCACCCTGTACAGCAACGCGCTCACACTTGAGATTATTCACAACCATGCCTTGGCTGACACATTCTTTCACAGTCACAATCTTATAATCCTGACTTGTCAAGTTCACTCGTTTCACACAATCCTGACAGTAAGTGCCGCTATGAATGCCCTCTACACTCGAGAGAAGTCAGCTAACCCTGCAATAAGGTGTCGCTTTCACAAATTACGTTCTACCTCAGTAATAATTGCTGAACGCCTCTTATTCTTACACATATCAATCATGATCCAGAGATCTTCGATAATCTTTGCGGCCTCGTTAGCTGTGCTATTTACACTTGAACCGACGCTGAGTTTTGCGGCTGCTGCACCAGCCCATCATCGAGATGACACCGAAAGGCCTCGATTCATGAAAAGAGAAATCAAGCGTTACCTTCCCTTGTCGAACACTACCACTTCCAATGGACCAAATCCGCCGTTCGGCGAATCATCCTCGAACCTCGAACAATTAACTCGTACATTGACCACACCTCCTTTATCAGTGACCCCCGAGGTAGTGCCAGAAACCACCGCCGCTCCTGCGACTACACAAACGACTGACCAAGGAGTGACACATGACGAACAATGGTCTCGATCGGAGTTTCCGCAATCGTTCCCGCAGCAATCACAGACACCACCTACTACAGCTACCATACCAGCTACCTCATTACCACCGAGCTCCAACAGCGAACAACCAGCAGGAAACCCAACAACTAGTGCTAGAATCACTGATTCCGTCACACTACCTGCCACCTCGCCGCCAGTGATGTCGAGGACTGAGGGAGTAACAACAAGCGCGACAATACCCACCGTAAATCCCGAGACGAATGCTTTGCCCGCTAGTTCGCTGCCAGCGACTTCGAGCATTATTGGAGTAGCAACGAGCGCAACAATACCTATAGCAAATACCGAGTCTAATGCTACGCCCACCAGTTTGCTGCCAGCGTCCTCGAGCATCGTCGGTGTAGCTACAAGTGCAACAATACCCACAGTACACACGGAGTCCAATGCTTCGCCCACCAGTTTGCTGCCAGCGTCCTCGAGCATCGTCGGAGTAGCAACAAGTGCAACAATACCCACAGCAAACACTGAGTCCAATGCTTCGCCCACTAGTTCGCTGGTAGCGACCTCGAGCATTGTTGGGGTACCAACGAGCGCAACGATACCCATAGCAAACACTAAGACTAATACTCCGCCCGCTAGTTCGCTGCCAGTGACCTCGAATATAGTTGGACTACCAACGAGCCCGACAATACCCACAGCAAACACCGAGACCAATGCTCTACCTACTACCTCACCACTGGTTAATACTAGGACTGAAGGAACAGCATCTGGAGCGACTACACTAGCAGGTATTTTGGAGACGAGTAGTCCCGTCGTAAAGAGTCTACCGGGATCCAGCGAAATTGCTGGTAGTTCCCCGTCCACATTAGCCCAGTCGCTTGTTGGTCAATCCTCCGCAATAACACCATCGGGCCATAGTGGGACTCCGTCGGTTGCTGGACAAAGCTTGAGTCAGCCAACTGCAACTCCGGTCGCCGGATCAACTACAAATGTTGGTGATCAGACTACGACTGGAGGTGTCACTGTACGCACTGCTTCTTCAGAAAGTCAGACAAATACCGGAATGGCAAGCGGGACCCGATCAGCAGGCGAACAGACAGCGCAGAGCGTTACACCACAAAGCGTCCCTCCGAAGACTCAACCTGGAGCAACACAGCAAAGCCAGGCCACTCAAATCTCTGCACCTGAGCTGTCAAACACTCCGGTCGTCTCTGCAGTGGAACAGTCAATCTCCAGTGCAGGCCAGCAAAGTGCAATTGGGCAGCAGACCCCAGCGAGGTCGATTGCACTTGGAATCACAACGCCATCTACGACTCAAGAGCAGCCACTACACACTGCAACAGCATCGGTTGCTTCCTTGACTGGTCCCAGCCAGCTGCCCATCACGCAACCTGGTCAAACGCAAACCATTGGGGAAGGTGCTACTGCTTCACACACAACTGCGCCCTTTGAAGCCACAGGAACAAATACAGCTGCTAACAGTGTGGCGCCTTCCATTACTGCCAGCGTTTTGCCACTGTCTGGAGAGACGATCCAAAGCAGTGTTGGAAATGCTGTGCCATCTACCAACCCTGATACAGGGGTTAATGCGAATACCAAAACTTCCCAGAATGGATTGATCCCCACTCTGAGCGCCTCGATCGGGGCTTCAGTGGGTGCTAGTCCTGTCGCGTCCCTTGTCAGCGTAGCTCAACCTGCGTCGTCCCCTACACTGCTAAATTCTGCTATTCTTCCTACAGGGGCGGACAACAAACCTCTTAGCACCCAAAGGCCAGGAGAGAGCAGTATCCCAGCTAGCACAATGCAGCAAGGAACTTTAAAGGCTGGCGTGTTCTTCTCGGCCTCAGAATCAAATCTTGGCAAGTCTGTCAACTCCGAAAGCGCTGAGGGTTCAACGCCTACAGGGTCAGCATTGTATAGCGCACTGACCAATGCCCTACAAAACACCGTTGGTCCTGGTTCAACGATGCTACCAAATGGGGTTATTGTGCCAACAGCATCGTCCGCGGTCCGAGCAGTATCACAGTCCGTGCAGCAAACTGGGGCAACAGGAAAGCAGAGCGGAGTGACGGATCAGACTGGGGTTCAAGCACAGTCAACTGGGGCAGTCCCGATCGTCCCAGTACCTTCAGTCACTTTACCCGGTGGAAGTCTTGAACCAAATCCATCGTCGGCGGTCATCCCAGTTGCTTCAGTTACTTTGCCAGGTGGAAGTGTCGTCCCGAAACCCTCGGCATCCGCAGTCATTCCAGTAGCCTCAATTACTTCGCCCGGTGGAAGTGCTATACCAAACCCATTGACATCAGCAGTTGTCCCTGTTGCTTCAGTCACCTTGCCGGGTGGAAGTGTCATCCCGAACCC
>JAABUK010010424.1_pt1 | contig 12410 bp, 15 predicted proteins | sample 5559141 | NCBI WGS metagenome assembly JAABUK01 (sample SAMN10711869, study PRJNA513367) | rock metagenome | isolation source: Antarctica rocks | place: Antarctica: Victoria Land, Pudding Butte nord | collected 2016-01-03
TGCTACTGTTCATCATGATACTGTACAGCAACAGCTCAACACACTGTACAACATGTACACGTTGGTGGTGACAATAATGCATGTTGGATAGCGTTCGCTTTCCTGTATGCTCCACAGCCAGATAAGTTGCAAGTTTGTGTGCCTGTACAGTAGCATGATGGATAGTAACATAGTAACATGTTATATGCTGGCCAACTTCGAAGTTGTTCAACGCTGAACATCAAATTCCTGTGTGACATGCCTGAAATACTGAAACGCGTACTTCAGGTCTCGATAACCAGGACATGCCGTCGTCAGCGTCATTAAAAAATCAAATGTTGCAATAATATAATGACCTCAAAAAAGCCCACGGATGCGCAAGCGGGGAATCGAACCCCGGGCAGTTGCGTGGGAGGCGACTATGTTACCACTACACCACTTGCGCGACTGACCAATTTGCCTTTTGACAAAACTATGAAACCCCCGCAGGGAACAAGATCGTCCAGCTAATCTGCATCTGTTTACAATCATAACATCAACATTTACAGGCCTGATATATAGTAGCTGCATGGACACTTCATAGGTGAAATCTGTTGTGGCAAACCTGGGACTGCATGGGACAATGTTGGACTGTCTGATTTTCACAACTGCTGTATATGGTAGACCACGCAAAGTTGAAATTAACTCGCTACACCGGTGATGCTCTGCTGGTTAAGCATGTACTCTTTACAGCTCTTGTTTAGTAGCTGCTGGTAGCATATCGCCTCTTGCCAGCTGCAAGTGAGCTGATGATCTTGCATCTGCATACTTGTCACATCTGGAAATAGAGCTTTAGACTAGACTTGACCGCTGATGGCTATTTGATTTTGTCTTGTACATCCCTGTTTGCAGTCAAGGCAATACTGAAGTTGGCCTCTTGCAGTTGCACAGCTTGCCAGCTTTATTTGACTGGAGCTTGTTTTTACCATGTGGGATGTCATGCAAATTGCAATGGCAATGTACTGAGCCAGCAACATGACGTCCGGTATATTGCCCAATGATTACCATGTACAAAGCAATAACTGCACCAGTCAATCAAACACCAGGTGCAGAGCAATCTAAAGTTGCACTACAAAAGCAAAAGACAATTCATAAACAAATTAGTACACAGTATAGGACATGTTGATGGCAGCGGTGTTCTCAGCAAGCAGCTTGTGAGCTCTGTCAGAGTGCAGCGGCAGGTCCAAGTCCTTGCTCTGCAGATCATGCTGTAGCGTGCCACTCAGAACTGCAGTGAAGAAGTTATCAACAACATCCAAGGCTGCTGCAGCATTCTGCCTACCCCTCCATGCTCCCTGTAACACCACAACAGCAGTCAGACACCCGCTCCAACAAAGCAAAGTTGCTGTTACAGTGCCACTGTACATCTACATGGTCTCAACCTGCTTTGTGAAGGAGGATCATGTCGTGGAGTTTGTCTCATTTGTGCATCGAGGAGATTCTACACCAAGACTTGAGGTGCAAGGGATGCCTAGCATTGGATCTAAGTTGCAAAATTTAGGAAGGCTGATGTGGCAGGCCACACAGGGACTGACATGCAGATGCACCGACCTTGTTTTCTTTGCCTTCTTGCAAGCTGTCCACATAGTCATAGATGTCCTTGCTGGTGAAGTCCCAAAGGCCACGCCCAACAGCCACATAGACTCGGCCATCCAAGGAGCGCAGCAGGGCTGCCAAAATGTCCTCCATGGCTTCCAGCACAGGACCCACCTGCACCATTGTCATCATGCTTATGCTCAAACCTTTTCTCATGCACTGGCACTGTCCACAGCTTATGTATATGGCCGATGCAGTATCGCGCGATGAGAATATGGGTCTGCACACTTGTACTCCTGAATGGGGATCATGCTGTTTTCTTGGCAGGCAGGTTATACCGACAATGCAATCTGCATGCTTGCATCAGTCCAGTACTGTACAGCATCATGTCAAGCAACCTGATGACGGATGCTGAACGTGACATTCTCCAGACAGGAGTCAGCACACCCTATTGGTTTTAGGGGGTTGCTGCTAATTAGTGGGGGCTGAGTGGGCTAGGCCCCTGCTAAATGCATTACATTACTGCACACAGCCCATTTTTTTGGGGTCTGGCCCTATCCGGCTGTTGACCTGATGACGGCAGCCATCCTTGCCCATCTCGTTTTCAAGGGGAGGCTATTGAGTCCAGAACACAGAGAGCTGCAAGCGGGGAAGATGACTGGGTATGTACAAGTAGCAAAGGGCAGTACCTGCTGCTGCATGATGGAGGGAGTGCCGGAGATGCCGTGGCGGTGCAGGGTGGCGTTGATGGAGTAGCCTGGCCTCTGGAAGAGGGCACCAGCAATGCGCTCTGCACAGGCTGTCACCGCTGCAGCATACTCACTGCGCAGCTCCTTCACCAGCTGAGCAAACTGAGCTCCCAGATGAGGACCTGTGTTGGCCAACAGCCCCAGATTAGTCACAATGCATACATCTGTGTCCACTATGGATCAGTTCCCTAGAATCTGCCAGTCATCATTAGACAATGGGCCCGACGATGAAATCAGGACGTGGCAACATGCATCACAGAGGGAAGTGGGGATAAACCTCCAACAAATTTTTGTCGAGGTCAAGACAACCTGGTGTCAGACTTTGCGTGAGCAGTGGAGTAGCACACATACCAGGGCCATCATGGGTGAGGGCGCCAGGAGGGGGTGGGCCGTCTCTGTTAGGGGAGGGGGGCCCAGCATTGGGGCTGCCAGGGCGCTGCCCATCACCAGGGCCCCCACACCAGCGGCTCAGGGTGCTCTGTCTGGGGCACCACTGTCAGCAGCCGCCGCAATGAGTTCAGCAAGATCTGCACAGTGGGTCAAACAACATTAGACCCTTTCCACACCCTGGCTACTGTGGTCCTGCCACCATGCTCCAAGATCCATCAGGTTGCCAAGAACAGTCAGGTCAGCTGATCAACATGTGCTGTTCATAAGATGCAGCAGAGCCAAATGGTCCAAGACAGTGACCATCAGGAGCCAGTCCATAGATTCAAGCATTTGCTGTGGTGTGCTGCATCTCACAAGTCACAGTGGAAGTTGGCAAGGCAATGTAAAAGGTTGGGCACTCACAGCCTCATAAGGCAGCACAGTAGTGGCGCCAGCAGGGGCTCCCCGGGCTGGTGCAAACTTCCAGAGACGCGGCGACTTCTGTGGTGGGCCTGCCACGCCGTATACATTGCTGGCCTTGCGCTGGTGGGGCGGCATGTTGGACATGTGCACCTCCTCCTCACTCTGCAGTGTGCTGTCAGCATCAGCTGTCCAGCATGGAGCTGTTTGAGACTTACTAGAGTGCCGTTGAAACAGTCAACCAACCAGACAAGCTGTAAATGGTGTATCAATGCAGTCAGGAAGCCTGCTATAGATGGTGTACACTACGCAAGGCAGCAACCCACATGAAGAGTGTACAAATGCTACATTACGCATCTGAGACTCTGCACCCTGGGTATCTGAACCAGTGAAGCATAGCAGCTGAAGAAAACAGCATACAGGATTTGTGTTCGGCAGGTGCAGCGCAGCAGGCAAGCATGACATGCACCAGGGGCTCTGGTTTACAGGTAGCAATATAGCATGGCAGGTGGAGGGGGCTGACCCCAATCATGGGTATGAGGCCACACTGGCGGGAGACAGCGGCAGTGGTGGTACGCAGGGCGGCACAGACAGCAGCCTCCAGGCTGGGTCCAAAGCTGGGCCAGTAGGTGATGACTCTCTCGTAGCGCGCCACCTCTGCCTGGATGCGCTGCAGCATCTCTCCCACCAGAGGAGCAATGTGGGACTTGCCTGCAAGAGGAGCAGTGTGTCTAAATTGCAAGTATTACACAGCCAACCCTTATGCATTGACGGAAACACAAAAGGCATACCAGTATTGAGATGCATTGTAGTAGAAGTTGCCTCTCACCAAAGCATCTGGTATCATGCAACAAGCGGCAAATCTTTTCTGAGCTTCATGTGCATCTTGCTTCATGCACAAGATCACAGCTGTATTGCAACCGCAGGCAAGTGCATTACTGCCTCATGTCTGCCTCCCGTCAAGCTGGTTGCAGTATGTTAACGTCACTGTGGAACAGATAATATGATGCAGCTGCTGAGGACAGTGCAAAGAACAGTTGTTATGTAGCTGACAGAGGCCAGGCTAGCTGCATACAACTGCCAATGATAAGGGCTGCAGTCACAGTCATAGGTGAGACAAGTGCTGGGACGAGGCTTACCATCCTCCCCGGTGGCACCCCCCTGGAGGGCCTGGGTGGAGCCCTCCAGTCGGTGGCACCGCTGGCACAAGGCATCCTGGCTGTTGTGGATCCATCGTTCCACATGTGGCGTGAACACCTGGAAGCAAACCAAGCTTCAAAACTCATATCTTCAGCAGCACCACAAAGTCATGAGCAGACTGAAGGTGCCCTGCGCTTGCTTTGAAAGGCACAATTTGTCGTTGTGCAGATTGCGCTGCTGATGTCAAGTTGCAGGCAGTGATTTAAGGCATTAGACATGCAAGCTGGCCAGCAATCAGCGCAGCAGGATAAGCCAGAATAACCACTTGCTCATGTATTGCTTGAGCGGCTCAAGGCCAAGTGCACATAAGTAAAGAAGAGGGACGGGGCTGACCGCGAGGGCGTCAAGGGAGCCAGGGTGGCCAGCGGGGGGCAGCAGGCTGTGCCAGATGAGGAACTCCTGCTGCTGCCCCACTGTGACCAGCAGATTGACTGCTGCTGTGCTGGGCTGGGGGGGAGGGTACTTGTTCAGGGTGTCCTCCAAGGCTGTCAAGTACAGTCGTGTGTACTCGGCAGCTGTCACCTGGTCACACCACACCGTGCTGTCAGATGGGTGATATACACAAAGCAGTCAGCTCATGTGTGGTTGCACTTCCCTGTACACGGACGGAATGCTGGTCTTGTCCTGATGCAGTGTTAGGTCACCCGCAACTGGTAGTTCAGCCATGTGTACATCTTGACTGGTGAAGCAAGGTGCATGAAGGCCATGTTTGAGATTGAGCTCTTGGGTTGTTGCATCAGCACATGCATAATGAAGGAAGGTCAACACCGCAATGCAGAAGCTTGGTGTGCAGACCTGAGGGAGGTTGACAAAGTTGGGCAGGACAGCAGAGTCGTGGATGTGCAGGTCTCGCTGCAGCTCATTCCTGATGGACTGGCTCAGCAGCTCCATGTGGTAGTAGGCTGCCTCTGCATCCTGCTCTGTGCCCGGGCCCACAGGTACCCCTTGAGAGGGGTCATAATGCGGAGCTGTGTCACCCAGGGGGCCCCCAGGCTGCTGCTGACCGATAGGACTTCCTGATGGGCTGGCACTGCCGCGCCCACCTGCACAGTCAGAGTGCACAGTCTGGGCATGCTTTCACCATCAGCAAAGCTAGACACACTGCACGGATGCATGGAACCTGAGGGTCACGCTTCATGCTGTACTTGAGAACAAGTGACTAGCATGCACCAGGTTCATCTACCAGCATGAGCAGAGACAAACACAAGCATACAGACAGCAAAGACAAACAGGCAGGAAGGATGCACTAAGCAACAGAGCTTGTCTGCGGTGCTGTAAGGACCCCCATTGAGGGGGTCACAGGATGCAAGCAGGCAAAAGAGGGAAATGAGCCAGGTGGCATACCTCTGTTGATGGTGGCATCAGCACTGTCAACCAGGCGCTGATACCTGCGGCAGGCGGCCACCTTGAACCTGTCAGTCAGCCACTGCTGGTCTCCAGGCTTCAGCACATCCCTCAGGATGTTGCACAGCTCCACTGCTGGCAGCAGGGCTGGAGCAGGCTGCTCAGCGGCGGCCACCCCTCCATCCAGCAGGCCGCTGGGGGCATTCTCTTGCAAGGAGTAGTAGTTCTCAAAGCAGCGGGCCAGCAGTGCCTCTGTTGCATTCTCCACCCTGGACAGAATTGCCACTTCCTGCAGTCAGCCACAAAGGGGATCTTCAGCTCAACACTCCCATGACCGTGACATGCATGCTTTGCTGGTTTGAAAATGACCAAGCACTGTGGCTTCCTAAAGTGATGGCATTCCTGTGCTCATGTAAGGTCCTGGCTGTAAGCTTATACTGTGATGGTGTACAGGTGATGGCAAGGCAGACAAGGGGAAGCCCTGGTGAGGAGGACAGCAGGCCATGATTGCCTGTGACTCTGTGGCAAAGGCCAGTGATGAGGCAGGGAGTGGCAGAAGCAGAGGAAGTAGTGACCTGAGGCAGCAGAGCTCCTTCAGCCTCAGCCTGCTTGAGGGGCTTCAGCTCATTGCCCAGGATGTCCAGGCACATGGCCGTCACTGTCGCATTCTCTGGCTTGATGGCCCACCGCAAGTGTGCCAGCACAGTGTAGGTCTGCCTGATGCCATAGAAGCCTGCACAAGCCATGACTGCAGGTGTGAAATGCACAGGCAGGCTTTGGCTCTCGGTCTGATGCCAGGCAAGCAGCACTCAACATGAAAGGCAATAATGATAATAATAATAACAACAAATAATAATATTAACGCTTGCCAGCTCATGATGAGCTAGGTACGTGCGGGACAAGTCTTGTCTTTCCAAAGCAGTCTGTCTTGTGCATCTCTATAAGGCAGCAACGCAATATATCTGATGAGTGGCTTCATGTGCAACATGCATCAGCAGAGGGTATGGGTGTGCCAGGAGGCTACACTCTTGCAGAATCTGCACAGGTATTGCCGGTGCTTTGAGGGCATATGCTTGTTGTGCAGAAGGCTGACCTGCAAACTCTGACAAGAGCCACTCCCACTCATCTTGGACTTGAAGCTGACGAGGGCCACACTTCTGGGCCCTCAGTGCTGCGTCCAGCACCACATCATATACCTGCAGTACACCAGCAGGTATCTTGCCATGTTGCTGCGGCCCTCAAACACCATTGAGAGAGAGAACAAAAGGTTCATGCCGCAGCATCAGATGACCAATGAAAAGACAGACCTTGCTGCAGCAACAAATGACCAATGAAACAAAAGAAAAGTTTATGCTTTTCAGCATCAGAATGGGTGCCTCTTAAGGCGGCAGCTTGGAGCCATAGGCCATAGCCCAAAGTACCTTTGTAGTGTTTTAGGCTGGTATGGAAGCATCTTCAATGAACACATGAGAGGTGTCAGCCCACTCAGAAGGCATCAGAGAAGATAGACAGTTTCACAAAAGACCTGCTGCACATGCAGCTTATCACACCTGCCAAGATGTGATTTGCTGGTAGCCCTTTGCTTGGGACACGACTCCCACAGCAAGATCCCTGGTGTGCTCCAGGGGTGGCAAGTAGGCTGGAGAGGGTAGGTAGGACTGTTGGGGTGGTAGCAGGGGCTGTAGCATGGGTTCAGGGACAGCCTGGTGCACCACTGTCCTCTCTTGGCTCGTCTCCAACCAAGATGACAGCAGCACATGGCCCCACCTGCAGGATCATCCATGTTCATTGTGCCTGTTCTGCAGGATTGCTCGTTCAACAGCCTGTTTTTGCTAGACCGGTGCAGTTGGAAGTTTGTTGTGTATATCCATCGTTAGGCATAAGCACGACTGATTCTGAGATGCTCCACAGCTTCAAGAGATTGGCTCTTGCTAGCCTAAAGACTGCTGTGACAGAAAGTGCTTCTTGTTCACCCTCATTAGAGCAGAGGTAGCTGAGTCGCAAACCAAAACCAACGGGCAGCAGACTTACTTGGCACCAGTGTGGTCAAAGACCTGGACCCACTTCTTGCCCGGCACATGGGCATCCTCAGACTCCTTGCCATGTCCACACAACCGGCTGATGAAGCCTGCCTGCTTCTGCTTGCGAGGGCTGCCATGCCCAACCAGAGGCGTGTTATTGGCTGCCTGTACAGTCACACCCCAGTCAGCTTCTGGTCAAGCACTGCTCATCACAGCGCAGGTAGTCACTCACGCCAGCAGCACAGGCTGCTTGCTCAGCGCACAGCATGCAAATCACCAACTGGCAAGCATGCTGTGACACAATATGTTATTCAGGCTCCCAGTCTGAGGAAGATCAGGAAGCTGCAGTAAGATGCCAGTATGGAACATAACAGCAGGCATGCAAAGGCAGAAAGGTAGGACCTGGAGGAGGTCTGCAGCGCGCACGACGCCCTGGGCGACAGGCTCCTGGTAGTTGTGCACCTCCACCAGCAGCTCCTCATTTACCTCCTCCTGGCCCAGCTCCACCTGGTCCCCGCTCTTGCCCCTGCCGCTAGGCTGCACCACTGTCCAGGCTGCTGCCTCCTCTGCGTCACACACAATGCCCCTGTCCGCTGCTTGCATGAAAGACCTTTGGCGTGATGAACATGTACTGTTGCTGCCCTGAATGCATTGCCTTGATAGGCGCACACATAGGAATGCGCCTCTGCCAACATGCTGACAGCTGTTCACGTTGCCTAGTGGCCACGAGCCACTCCAGAGTACTTCAGCCATACAAGTTGCGCATAATAAATGGTGCATTGCAGTGGCTGGCTGGGATGTCCTGCTCGCGCGTGTTGCGCACGCAATCCAGCTGTCAGTCTGGCCTTTTCAAACAGACAGTGTTGAAAGTGAGCCTGTTGGCAATTGCGGGGTGTGAGGGCACACCAGGGGCACTGGCAGGATGCAGGCAGATGTAGAGCTGGTCAGCAGTGCCGGGCACTTTGCCAAAGAGGCTCTGCAGGGTGCCCATCTTCTCCTGCTGGAAGGGCTGGTACAGGTGGCTGCTGACCAGCCTGACAGCGCTGGCCTTGATGACGGGCCGGCCAGGAATGACCTCCATCTGCTGCATGCTCTGCTGTGGACCGTGCTGCGGCGCCACAATGACTGAGCGGCTGGCCTGGTGGTAGGATGGGCTGGGTGGGGGTTCCAGCAGCTCCCTGCTCATGGGTGTGCTCAGGACTGCTGCTTCTGAATCATCCCTGTAGCAGGAGGCTTGTTTGATGCCAGAAAGAGTGCACTGTATGCTTGGTGTAATAGGTACTCACTTGCTGTTGTCCTCTTGCAAGGATGTAGGTCTATTTTCTGCAGGTGCCGCATGTTGGCCAAGCGCCTCACAGCAGGAAGTTGGGTCTGTTTTACCAGGATCTGACAGCAGAAGCAGAAAGCAGCATACCAGAGGATGGTCTGTCCTCCAGGAGGAACGCCAGCAGCAGCAGGCCTGAGCATGAGGTTGTCATTGGCAAAGGCTGCCTTCAGAGGGCGGCAGCCATCTGCCAGGAAGAGCGCCCCCTGCTCACTGGCCTGACCAGCATTCAAGCACACCTGGAACGAACCCTGCAGCCAAGAAAGCAAACAAGGCTGAGATTTACTGTACAAGTGATACTGAGTGTTTGCAGTAGCTGTACACACATTGCTTGCAGAACATGTGACACAGGGTGCAGCTGTTGCTTGTATCTGTTCGCATTTGCAACAAATACCCCAATGCTGAGGCCAAAACTTTTTAGTGGGAAGTGATAATGCAGCAGTGACACCAAATTGCAATGAGCACTGTGTGTGACTTGTTGCATCACATGCATCACCACAAAGCATTCACAAGAAGGGCTTGACAAAATCATCTTGCCTTTCTGAATTCTGACATGACATAGAAGCAGTCTTGCTTGTCAGATGCATTGTAAACATACTGCAGACATGCTGCACAGCACTGACGCTCAATATTGTCGCATAGATGACAGCAGATGGAGGTACAGACAGGTGGCAGGCACCTCATAGGCAAGGAACTTGGCCCAGGCCTCCCTCTTGCCCAATTTCACCAGGTCATCAGTCTGAGGGGCTGCTGTGATGGCACCCTCATTGGGCTCAGCCTTGATGCCTCTGGACAGCTCTGAGGGCGCTGCTGAATGGCGCGGGTTGTATTGGTAGGCGCTGGTGGTGAACATGCTGGTCACAGACCCATCACGAGCATGCCTGCACCACATGCCTTTCTATCAACCACTGAATCAGCTCAATAAGCGTGGTACAGCACAGTGAGATCTTGGCACGCTTGGTGTTCCCCTTAGTAGGAGTATGCTCTTGCACATGTATCATTCTGCATGCTGTGGAATGCTGCGCTGACCGGTCATTCTGCAGCGTGCCGGGTGCATGCTGTCTGAGCTGAGCACCTACACACTGCATGCTGCCGGTGTTTATGGCTTCACCAGTCACATACTTTTCCCATGCCCTTGGAAGGGCACAGCAAGGCAGATCGAGGTGTCTGTACTGTCTCAAGACCAAAGACATGCAGTCCATGCACAAGTCACCTTTGTGGCTGGTACTGAGGCTGCTGCTGAGGTTGGGGTTGGGGCGGAGGCATGGGAGGCGCATTGGGGGGAGGGCTGGGGGCCTTAACTGGCATCTGAGCGTAGCTGGAAGCATTGCCCAGTGGTCCAACACCCTGCATTTGAGGGTAATGAACTGGCCCAGAGCTGACTTGCCACTGAGGGGCCTGATACCCCTCCTCTTGCTTGATGTGAACAATGGTCGGGTAGACAGCCGAGATCTTCTCATCCTGCACATGGGACATAGGCGGTGTAAGCACAGGCAGTCAAATGGGGATACAAACAGAATGCATCAGGGCGCAATATATGCATGTGTTGTTGATCACCCTAATGGCCCCATGGGCATGTGTTTGAGCAGCAGCAACATTGTGTGTGGCAACATTATGGGACTCGACATCTGTGTTGGCTTACCTGATACTGACCATCAGCAGTGTAAGGAGGGATTCGGTTTTCAGCGCTGGCTCTGAAACTGTTGCGTCTTTGGCTGTTCCGCCTGAAGCTGGAGGAGCGTGGTGTGACAGCTTGAGGTTCCATGCGGAAGGATGGATTGCCTTGCTGCATGTCCAGGGGATTCATGGTGACTGGCTGGACACTGTAAGCCACGGTTGATTGAGCTGACGCGCCCTGTTACACAGCACAATGAAAGTGAATACCCTGGAAATTATTGCACACAGAAGCATGAGAACAGCTGGTCAGGGCAGCAGGACAGCATATCACAGCTTGTTGACCTGGCGTGCATTGATTGATCTTGCCCCTTCTATGTTGTAGCTAGATTGTGTAGACCATGGTTCAGCCTACATGTGTCACAAACCAAATAGTCTTACAGTCTGCACTTATGACAGTCTGCACTTATGACACCTATTACACAAGATAGCAGGCACTGGACAGCTGCATCTGGACGACTGGACGTGCACCCACCCAAGACGGCTGCCTGTGGCGTGCGCTTTCGTACTCCTGCGTTTGGCCGACAGACACCTCGGATGTACCCTGCAGTTGATCGATTCTAGACGTTGTCCCTCACTCGTGTGTGCATGGCTGTGCGCTGTGTACGATGATACTGGAATGGAGACAACCGCGCACCTGATACATTCAGCGCCCGGTCGCCTGCTCAATCAAGGTACTGACAGCAAACAAGTTGTCTAAAAAAGCCTGCAGTTGCAGAGTAGTCAGCAAATGCTGCTGCATGACAAAGCTAGTGACACAGGAAAGACAATCAGAAAATGACACAAGATGGCAGATAGGGATTGTTGCTTGTTAAATAGCCTGTGAAGCCAGAAGCGCACTGACAGCAAATTTACCTTCAAGCTGAGGTGTGCAAGACCTGGGACATGCGGCAAAGCTTGCCGGTGTACAGGCGGTCAATATGTTCAAACGCTTTCAACCCAATCACTCTAAGAGCAGGCCGAAAGCAGGCTGAGCCAAAAGAACGTCTGACGACGTTGACTGCACAGGCAACAGCTTTGCAAACCTCCCCGGGATACTAAAGCTGTTGCCAGATTCAACGCAGTACAATGGTGCCAAGTTCAGTGCCGGCCATGGTCGATAGGCACATTCATTCGTTACATTCACTTGACCTCACCCATCCCAATGGGTGGCATTTTTCCATTGATGATCCATTCAGTAGGCATTGGTGCTGGTTGAGCCTGTGTCCCCAGCCTCTGCAGCATCAGCTAGTTCATTGCAAAACCTGCCAATATAGTGCTAGCTAGTGCAAGGCAAGTATTTGTTGACTGATAGCAAACGACCGTGAAGCTATAGTTATGCTTCACAAATCACATGCCTGTATTGAACACATACTGCTTGAGGTACCATGGCAAAGCACAGGGCAATAGTCAATGGTCAGACGGACAACCACAATGATCACTCCAGCAAAGCAGTGCAGATCCTGGGCGTGAGCCCAGTGCTTAGTTAGGTCGAATGCAAGAAAAGAAAAAGAAGTATTAAACTTTTCAGCAATCTTAGCAGGACCCTCCTAAGGCAGAAGCCCAGAGCAGGTCTTACGCAAGGTAAAGGTTGTTGCAGTGACCAGAAATCCCAGGACACTATGTTGCTAGTGTTAGGCTAGTATATCTGTGTTAGCTTGCAGGTTGAGAGCCTGGACCTTGCAAAATAACTCACAGTTTGCTGATGACATCACACTGTAAAGCCCAATTTGCTCACAAATAGGAAGTGTTCTTGGTGACAAATTCAATAACAAC
>JAABUK010010425.1_pt1 | contig 12410 bp, 15 predicted proteins | sample 5559141 | NCBI WGS metagenome assembly JAABUK01 (sample SAMN10711869, study PRJNA513367) | rock metagenome | isolation source: Antarctica rocks | place: Antarctica: Victoria Land, Pudding Butte nord | collected 2016-01-03
GCATTTGCTCGCATGAAACAATGCATATTGCGGCAGCTGATTGTCTACTTCATCTCTGCCATCGTTGTCTCGATAAATCTGCTGATCCAGCTTTTTGTTAGTTGCTTCGTGGAGTTTTGGGCTATGACCTGAAGCCCTGAAGTGCTCTGAGAGGTATTTGTGTCGGAAGCAAAAGCTTCAGGGCAACCTGAAGGGGCTCTGCTGCAAGACTGTTTCTCCATGAGAACTTCAAAGATGAGGTCTGGGGTGATAACGCAATTTGGCATGTCAACTTGCTCAGCTGCTCAAGGAGTACACTCAATGATCAAACTTCGCTCTCTACACAAACGTCTACAATGCCTAGTAGGGAAGTCGTCAATCCAGAGCTGAAACTCGACCTGCATTGCAAATGCAAATCGAATACTATGCCATTTGCTCAGACAGAGCAGCCTGACTGCAAATAAAGACGACCATCATCAAAGTCATGACACCTTGAAACATTGACCCTGCTCTATACAGCCATACAGTGTCTACCTGATAAGATTGGCTGTGTCATGAAGGGGGTCAGTCTTCAAAGCCCTTACAGCCTGTGCTAGGGCTGCAGGGGCCTGCTGTTGTTTGTTTCTGGCTGCTGCAGTTGTGACATCCACATGCTCCCTCATGTCTGCACTCTCGCACAGGCCCCGCACAAGCGCATCAAAATGGAACCTCTTGTTGCCCTGATCACTGCTGTCTGCAAATTGCTGCATGACGCCCTAGCATACGGTCAAAAACAGACAGCGACATCAGTTGCAGTACAGATGCTCTTGATTTGACTCAGACCACCTTATGCGCCATTAGATTGACTGCATATTGAACATCAGGTCAACTTGCCTGAGATGGTCCAGCATATGCAACAAGCAACATGTTGCAAGCCCGCTCAAGCAATAATGGCAGGCTGCTCACCTGAAGCACAGGCTGAGGTATACTCGGCCAGCCACTCATGGTGACGGTCGCTTCCACTGCTTCAATGCAAGCATCCACATCCTCAGCACCTTTGACTGCAGAGCACCAGCTGATAACATTGGTAGGTTGGGCAGACATGCAACACAAGCCATGTCCTCTCAATAGCTGAGCTGCAATGCATCTCCAGATGCATGCCTGCTTACAGATGGTGCAGGCCCGCCCATGTACCGCTGCGTTGTACATTCATTCAGTATAACAAGGCTGTGTTGCACATCTGCCCTTTACCGGTAATTGGTAAGTAGTCTACCAATGCTGATGATGTTAGGTCTCAAAGATGTGCAGACGTACAAGAGCCCTTTTGTGCAGCATGCAACAGTTGTTCACAGCCGTTTGGGATACAGACTTGTCTCTTCAAAGCAACTCCCTTTGCATCATGTAGCATTTAATATCAGAAATGCCTATGTACTAGTATCAGGCATTTCTACTGTGAGATCCCTTAGTTGAACACATTCACTGCCTTGCGGCTCAGAAGGGTTCCAACAGACAGGCTTGCAGAAAGCTTTGCCAATAGAGACGCTGACATAGTCATCATCCAGTGCAACAAGTACAAATAAGCCCTGTCATGCACAGTATGACTAAACAGCACAGCATCTCACACAATGCTCACACATTCAAAGTAGCTGTGGCTCACGCATGTGGCTCTTGCCCTCGAAGGCAACATGACGCAGCTCCAGCAGATAGTTTTCGTACAGGAATGTGACTTCCAGGCTGCTCCAAACTCTTGGAAAAGCAAGCTTGGCAACATCCCCCGACAGATGGGGTACCGCTGAACCTGTCATGGCCCACCAGAGACAATGAAAGGGGCGGGAATGCAGTCATAGCTGAAATGTATTTTGACAAACAAGTAGCACCAGATGCACAAAGATTTGCTGTCATATGCTGCCAGCTCATGATGCTTGCTTTCTACATGTACTGCATCATGCACTGACCTATTAGGTGGAAAACTGCAACTGACATTCATCAAATGGCTGGGCCTATGTAGAAACTCATCAAACAACCAATTTGGTGTAAGTATAAAAGCATGTGACAATTATGCTGGAAGCATACCAGCAAGGTACATCATGATTCTAACAAGGTGCTGATGGTGGAAGTTGTGTTGGCGAAAGAATCGGCACTGATGTGGACACACATTGAGCAGTTCAATTTACCAAGCAAGATACTAGTACAGCCTGGTACAGCCCTTAGACTGTTGTAACACAGGAAAGAATGACTGTTGTAACACAGGAAAGAATGACTGTTGTAACACAGGAAAGAATGACTGTTTCTTTTAGGAAATCACCAGATGGTAGTAGAGGGGTGGCTGCCTTGAAAGCTGACCGCGTGACTCGCAGAGGCACGTCTGAGCACATCATCAGCATCAAGCTGTGCATATCTTGCAACGTGAATGCCTCAATGTGACTGCATAACATGACAAGCAAGAATTCACCAGAGCAGATTGCATACAGGCTGCAAGACAGTTTGCACAACAAAAGATTTGGTCCTTGCTAAGTGCGTGTGCCTCTCATAGACAAAGCAGACAACAGGGAACGTCAGCACATGACACTGCTGCAGGTGTGCTGGTTGCACAAAAAATTGCCTTGCTACCCTTTGCAAGACATCCTTGCAGGCATTGAGGAACGTTAGGCGATTCCACGGAGCTGCTGCAATAAACTCAAACTCTCTCCCCTGTACATGCTGACCGTATGCAACCGCGCACAGGTAATTTGAGGCTAAGCGGCTGGCATCGGCAGCTGCGCTCCCACCCAGGAGCCTACATACAAAGTTTGTGTGGTTCGCAACCAGGATCACGATATGCAGCCTATTTCGCCAAAACGGCGTGACAGCAACCATTGAAAACCGCACAAACGTTTCTCGGCACCGTGATCACCTCAAAAGATCAGTCAAATAGACGTGTAGGTGGTGCTCTTTGAGGTACTGGACAGAACGCACGTCGAGTTGCATACGCACTTGATCAGAGTGTGCGATGGAGCGAGGCAATGAAACAGCTACTGCAGCAGGCTTTGAAATCAGCTGTGCTGCACAGCATTTTGCAATATGGCAGGTCGTCGATGTCGAGGCCCCAAAGCTGTGCTCACGAAACTCTGAAAGATGTACTCGTGCAGACGTGCTGGCAGGCGTTGGGAAGATCAGGCTGGCCTATTGATGGTCAGAGCTGAGCATCCACGACTGCCAACTTGATCCGTTTGCGATCGGGCGCAGTCGCACCACAGTATATTTGCACTTGACTTCCAGGAAGCCGACGGTGCTCCTTCGTGTGTGTGCTTTGCTCGTCTGAATGAGTCATAATTAGTCATTGCTACTGAGTTTCTTTTGGCCTGCATTGTCCCAGAGCAGCCCCTTCTGTTGGGGTTGTTGCATGTACATACCACCATTGGTTTAGACCTTTCAGCCGGCATAGGCGGTGTTGTCAGCTGCCTGTTTCTGCAGCGGTTTCTTCAGCTTAGGCTGGGCTCTCATCAGCTGCCAATTGTTCTCGGGCGTTTTGCTGGGGGTCAGCATGTTGCCAGAGCCATAGGGTCTGCACACATTGTGGTAGTGTGGCTGTTGCAGATGAAGTGCACATGATGATTGAGTGTCCAGCTCTCCAGGCACTTAGGCAGCGGTATGTTCCTTTGTTTTCCACGGACACCATCACCATGAGATCTTTTTCTGCACAGCAAGATCATATGCAGGTTTTCAAGTTCGTTCTAGACTGTCTTAATGTTTTCCACATTTGACCTTTATCTTCTTCTACATGTGATCAGACTTGCTGGCTGGCTGAAGCATTGTAATCTCTCTCTGACCGTCAAAAGTTTGCAGCATCAAACGATCATCCGGTGACGCAAAATGCTGAGGGCCTGTGACAGGACATTCTTGCTAGCAGATCACCGTCATGCATAGGTGCGCTTTTCTATCTTCCGCTGTAGCAAGCTCAGAATGCATGCAGATATACCTGGTAGCCTGAACCTGGTTTACTATGCTAGTGTACACTTATGCTGGTGTGTGACTAGTAGCTGGCAGCCTGAGTATGTCATACCCAGGCAACTGGGCAATGGCGGTCAAATGTTGGCTGTAAAGTGACTCAGTCAGACACCAAATCAGTCCTCAAGCTGCCTCACAGACACATGGAGGGCTGGCCATTTCTTGAAATGGTGGATTTGTAGTATACACTTGCCGCTGCAACAGCAAGAAAGTGCCTGTCACAGGTTGGCAACAGCTTTTCCTCAGCCCTTTCTGTATGCACTGTCCCAGCATGGGATTGGTCTTGTGGCAACTTTGTTAGCTGGGAATAGGTTCAGCGGAGACTGCACCAGCTGGCAGAAGAAGATTCAATTTTGGACCAGCGCCACTGCAGGATTCCGCAGCTATCCCGTTAGTTCACGATGTTCTTCAAATGGATTGTCAAGCAGTACAATCTTTCTATAGCTCTCCGACAGGTGACCATATGCAGATCACCATGACAGCTGGCAAGCTTTTTGCTGAATCAATACTGCAGCGGCTGGCAATCACCATGGACCGCCAGTTAGCTCAGGGACTAGCTCAGCAAATGCTGAGACCAAAAGCTGGGCTTTGCTGGTCGCCTTTGCCGGCTGTCCCGCGCTGTCCCGCACTGTCCCGTCAGCAGACTGCACTTCAGTAAAGTCATGCCATGCACAGGCGTGCTAGCACCTGCAGCTATCGCTTTGTGCACTCATGTTTTCTATAGTAGCCTGGCTCAGCCAAGTGCGAAGCAGATGAGATTCAAGCAGCAATCTGCATGAAGTCAGGTTTAAGCTCTGAAGAGATACGCACCTCCATGGCTGCCATGTCGCAAAAGAAGAACTGCGGTGATGTACAGGCTGTCGTTTGCAACAACCTCCGGGATCAGTGCGAGCTACACAGCCTTGCAGCAAGGCTTACCCACAACCTTTCAGTACTTGGTATTCAATCACAGTTGCAGATCTGCAGCATGTACTAGCCACAGATGAGCTCATTGCAACCTCTAGCGTGTCATTTGCTGTCTTTATGATTCATGATGCAAGTGCACAGACAATGAACACACTGAGCACTACAGGTTGTATGGTGAAGCACCAAAGAAATTCCATGGATGATCTGATCCTCGCAAACATATGTGTACTGAGCAGGTTGCATAGCCAACGGCACGATCACGACATGTCGCGAGGGCTCCAAGGGCACACTTTGCCCGCAACTAACTCCTCAGTACTTCTTGAGCCGTTGGATGCTTGAGGTTGCCTGTGACATGCACAACAGCGCAGCGTAGATGTATTTGTGGAGAGGCCGGTCACTTTGCGTCCGGTAGAACACCCTCTCAGGCTTTTGCCGCATTTACAGTGCCTTCGCGTGTGATCTCAACGGAGGCTTCTGTGCACAGGATGCCAGGCCAAAGCCAGCCACGACTCTGCAGGCTGGGATCTTTTGATCAGAACCTGATCTGTGCAATTTCAGGAATAGTGCCTCCCAATCTAGTCGATGAGCACGAGCTGCAAATCTTGATGAAGATAGATGGAGGAATGTCACCTCAGACAGAACACCCCAAACTGAGAGTGCGGAACGTCTGTTGTCGCTTGTTGTGCTGACACACTTTTGTTTGCCTTGAACAGCACTAGTGTATTGTCCTCATTTAGTATGGACAGATTGTAACTTCACGGAAGTGCAAGTTTGATATGCAGAACTTTGACTTGTTACGAGTATTCATGTTGCAGGAGATTAGGCTGACTCAGGAAGTGGAGAGCTTGTGCGCTGTTGGAAAATGGCAGGAATGCATAGACATATGTGACCGGCCCAATGTCTTACCAACATCTGGACTTTTTTATGTGCACCTGGCATCAGCATGTGTGCAATGCCAGAACTATGATGCAGCAGTGAGTTGCCATTACTGCATGCTTGCTTGGCCCTGTATGACCTTTACAGGCTTTGCAGTATACAAGCAGGACCGGCTCACCATAAGTATTATCTAAGTGAAAATTGTTTTTTGAGAGCACAAGGGATCAAGAGTTCCTGCATGAACTTGCTCCTCTAGCTGCATGGAGTCATGCGTTTGCCTGTTGTATGTATGAAAGGGAGTCAAGCATGCTCTATGCTGCAACAGCTTGGCTAAAGCCTCTCTTTTGCAGAACATGAGCATCAACATAGCATTGGGGCTTGACTCAAGCAGCCACCAAGCTTTGCACATCAGAGGCATGCTGCCAGTTGAAAGGAGACTTCCTAGGAGCCATGAGAGACTATCAGGGATGGGCCAGCTGGATGGACTTGACATGTGCAGAAGCACAGCAGGTCAGTGCTCTTGCCTGCATAGCAAACAATTGCACACACCTTTGCCACATAGCGCCCATTCTGCATGACGACACTCTGGCGCTTTCTTGCAGCTATGATATACACCATCTGCAGTTTATCATATGACCTTTGACGTCAGCTCGCAGCAATTTGGTCAACCAATACTGATTCTGTGCAGCTGATTGAGGCTTGCAACATGGAAGATCGACGATTTCCATATCTAGGAGGCGTGGGCATGAACGCTGCACTTCTATCCGTTGAAGGTGATACAACTTGCTCACAGCGTGTCTTGCATACAGCAGTTGCCAGCCTTCGTTCTTGCAGCATATATGGCAAACCCCTGCACTTGTTTGCACTACATTTGCAATACAAAAGGATCCTGGATGGGGACAGTAGTGCTTGTGTTAGTTGCGCTATTTTGCTCTCAGGTATTGCCTGACAACAGGAAGGTGCATTCATGCAAGCTTCTGCATAACATTCACGCACATTCACAGTCACATCTGTCTTGACTCTGCAGATGCCAAGGCCCACCAGCAGCTTCTTGCAAGATACCTTGCAGAATTACACGCTGCTAAACAGTGTGCAGCTCGTCTAGAGGGCAGCACGGGCTTGTCAAGACAGTGGGAGCTGGAGCAATCAATGCAGTTGCTTCAGTCTATCAGACACATCAGCAACTGTGCTGCAGACTACTCTCGTTGCATATACAATGCTGCTCTCACAGAGCTGGACCCTCTGCTTGCTGACCATGCTGCACAGATGACAGCCTCAGAGCAGCATCTGGCAGCTTGTCTGCTTGTTGCTGCCAAGTCAGGTGGAGCATTGGCTAAATCATTCCCAATAGTCTCGTCACTTGAAGATGTGGTCAACGATCTGCTGGACAGCATTCTCCTTGACTCGAGCAGGTCTGATGAAATTTTGGAAACCACAGAGAAGCTGAAGTTGTTTGAGGCTATCAGTGACTGGCAGGTTAGGACTAACAGTGCGTTTAGAACCCTCTCGGAATTCCCCAAGGTGACCGTTCACAGGTTCTACGCTGACTCGATAGCCATGAAGCATCTGCCATATACAGATGCAGAGTGGCTGTTGATGAGCTTGCTGGATAGAAGAGAAAAAGAAGCCGTCAGCAGGCACAATGAGGGGACTGCAACTCTCAGTGCAGAGGTCATGCTACACAGACAGATGATAGCCGCGCGGCAAGCAGCACCTAAGCATGATTCTGTACCTGATTGGCCTACCTTTTCAGAAGGCCTTTTGAATGACAAAAGCAAGCATAGAGCTCAGGTCATAGCATTCCTTACCTCTCTAGGCATTGCTGACGTTGTTGATAAACTGAGACGCGATGAGACACCATTTCCGGCAGCTCATAAGGTGCAACAGCTTGGGCAGGCAGCACAGGCTTATGCTTTTGGGCAGCTTCTCCTGCAAGAGTATTCAGGACACTGTCCATGCACAGGAGAAACATCTTTGCAGACAGCAGCAAGGTCCAGCAGCAACATTTCAGAGCCTCAGGCCACACTAAGCGACTTGAGCCAATCTGCCCAGAGTTCTCAGACAGCAGCATTACTCTTCTTGAATTCATGCTTACCAGACTTATCTACAGACAGAACTAGGAAGGCTGTCAAGGACAGCCCAATTTCAGACGCCTTGAAAATCAAAGAGATGGCTCGCACAGTGACCAGCACAGCAAGCAATGCAGGATCAACCAACTTGAGCGCTGTTGATTCCAGTGCTAGTGGTCTAACTGAGAGCAGCATCGTCATGCCCAAGTCAGCAGCAGGCGCTGTGTTTCAGTCTGGGCGAGCTTCTGGCGATAGCAAACTGAGGCCTACAGCACCTCCCCAGCACAGCAGATTGCACAGATTGATTAGCAGGCAGGCAGGCCCATTTGACCCTGTCAATGTGGCGCTATTGAGACCTGTAGACTGAAGTGCCTCAATGATATCATGTGTTTCTATGACGGCTTTATGACACAATAACAAAGAGGTATGTCTTTGCTGACCTTGAACTGTGCATGTGCCTTTGGACATTGACTCTCAAGTTTTCGTTCATGTTTTAGAACTGCTCGTTTATTTGATGCTAGTGGACTAGCCTGTTGTGTTGCGATTGGGACTGCTTCTCGCAAATGTTGTCAGTGTATAACTGTTTTAGGAATGTTGATTCAGAACTATACATCGACAAATAGCAATTATGTGTTGCCATTGTAGTATGTAATTACTTCGGCTGCAGTGATAGACCTGGGACCCAAGTGTGTCTGATGCATCTGCATTTTTTTACACACTTGCTGAAGTGCCTGCATATACTATTTGCAAATCTGAGGCCCCACTATTTCGATATGGGTTCGGACCTAGTGCAAACAGTAAAAAAACGTGCAGATTGGGTGTTCGAAAGCAGATGCACTCAGTGGCCTGTTGTTCATCATAGGAGGTCATGCGTGAAACAATCAGACTTCACACATCGCCTGACACTGCACTATATTTTGCACCTGAGATTTGATATGTCAATGCTAGAAAACATCACAACATGCGTCCCTTGTGCTGCCAGTCTACCAGTCCTCTTTACTCTCAGTTGTACAGTGGCTGTGGCAGTGGATTTGCCAATATGACTTACAGTCCCAGTTGCTTCACAGTCTTCATTTTCTGGCAGTTCGCTCAAGTAATCTACAGAAATCTGCAGAGTCGTACTGAGGTGCTGTCTGATGGTCAAGATGGCTGCATAGCCCACAGCATCCACCAATGTAGCTGCACAGTCACAAGGTCATGTCAGCAACCAGCCTGTGTCAGAGAACGTCAGTGTCATCACACAAGAAGCATGGCTCAAGACATTACACAGACCAAGATGGTACACAGCAATGCAAGCCCATCATGCAGCAGTGTATCACATGGACAGTCATTGCTTGTGAGATGTGCCAAATAACAATGAACCTTGCACAAGCGATACAAAGCCAAGACAAAAACACACGTTGTGTGGGCGCACCTATGCAGCCTCCATGCAGGGTGTGGTAAATGTTTTCAACTGGTGGCCTGACTGGCAGTGTACACACAACATGTCCCTCTGTTGCAGAAATGTCCTTGAGTCCGTAAAGTGCTGTTGCCTCAAAGTTGCTAGTAGCTTCAGGATCAAAGTCATCATCGTAAGCTGAAACAAGGTCTGAAACGAAGGCTATTGCTGCTGCAGGTGATGCAGATTGCATGGGAGTTCCTATTGGCCCTTTGCCTTGGCTGTCAGAAGGTTGCATTGCTGGAACAAACTTGATGTCCGTGCCTCTTGCTGTGATTTGGCCTGTTGTCTTGTTTTTGATGACTACCTCAGAAAAGGCCAAGGCACGCCCTAATTTAGTGATTTTTGCATCAACCTCACAGACATCTCCACCAGGAGTAGGACGAAAGTAATCTATTGACATGTGGACGCTCACGCCACCATGTGGTGCCACTGATACCAGAGCTCCTGATGTGACAACATCAAATAGAGTGGCTGCGGTAAGACACACACTGAGTAGCGGGGGAGGGATGATAGTTCTGCTGAGCTCTATCCTCAGAACACCACTTCTTTGCCTACCTATACAACCTCCGTGCAGGCATCCAGACAGGTTCTGAGCCCGCTTAGTCACAGGAAAATCACACACCAGACGCCCGGAAGTCGAGCTCGTCACCTTCAAGCCGTACAGCGCTGTGGTGTTGAAGTTTCTGCTGCTTGCAGGTTGGAAGTTCTCCGTGTGCCAGCTCTTCAGCTCAGTCAGGAAGCCGACCCCTCGTTTGGGTGATGCCATGCCAGATCAAGCTACAGCTTGTGGCTTGCAACTGCAGGCAGTTGGTTGGCACATGCAAAGGTTTCCACGGTACGAAAACACTGCAAACATGCGCACGGAGTGTGTCTGCACAGCTCAGGCCTCGACGCATGAAGCGGAACAAAGCATTGCGTAACGGTTGGTGTGTTGGCGTTAAAATGACAGAGCTCTGCCCACTGTGACCTACATAATATGCATATTATGCGTTTGGTGTACGCAAAGTTGCCAGTGGACAGGCTTGATGGCTCCTGGAATGGGCCAACATTCAGCAGAACAGGCCAACAGCAGCAAGTGACTATCCAGACTTCCCCAATTGTCAGTAATTGGCATGACATGAGAACAACTGTGCTATAGCCTAGATCTGACATGCGGCAGCCCTCCTGCAAGAAACTTGACATGTGTGCCTCGAGCTGCCAGTCTTCCAGTTCTTTTCACCCGCAGATCAACAGTGGCAGTCGCTGTTGATTTGCCTAGGTGACTGACTGTTGCTGTGGCTTCACACTCCTCACCACCAGGCAGCTCACTGAGGTAGTCTATGGATATCTGAAGGCTGACACCTGAGTGTTCATTCATGGTCATGATAGCTGCAGACCCAATGACATCCACCAGCGTAGCTGCAAACCAGAATGCATGGCGTTAGTACAGCAGCGGCAGCAGCAGCAGCAGCAGCAGCAGCAGCAGCAGCAGCAGCAGCATACAGCAGCAGTACACTCAAAGCAACGATGAGCTAGCTGTGTGCACGTACATTGCAAATTGAGCATGTGACCTTTCCCCCAAAGACTCGCCCTCTTTGTCAGGGCTCTGCAGCAAAATGCATAACAATGACCATAAGCAAAGAAAACCACAGACAGATGTTGTTGCGCGTGCCTACCTACGCATCCACCATGCAAAGTGTTGTACCGATTCTGCACCCTCTGATTGACAGGCAGCACACAGACCACCTGCCCTCTTGTCGCCGTGATGTCCCTCAGGCCATACAAAGCGGTGGCCTCAAAGTTTCGAGTAGCGTCAGCCTGAAAGCCCTCTCGCACATCATTGATCATATCTGTGATGAAGTCTTCAGCTGCTTCTGGTGTTGCTGCTGCTTTGGGAGCACCAGGCGGCATTTTTGTGTTGCTACTGGATGCTGTCGGATCAGGCATCGGTGGGATGAATTTGATGTGAGTGCCTCTGGCTGTCACTTTGCCAGTTCTCTTATTTCGGATTTCCACATCAGCAAAGGCTAGCGTTCGGCCAGCTTTGGTGACATGTGCATCTACCTCACAGTCTTGCCCTCCAGGAGTGGGGCTGAGATAGTTCATAGACATGTGGACACTGACACCTGCGTGAGGCGCTACTGACACAATTGCACCTGAGCTGACGTCATCCACAAGTGTAGCTGCAAACCACACAACAAGGGTCAACACAGGACCTTTGGCAACCATATGTACATGTACAAGCTCAGCACAGCCTTGTGTGCAGTAAAGAAAGCTCTGATTACCTATGCAACCGCCATGAAGGGTACCAAATCTGTTCTGGACACGCTTGTCCACTGGAAAGTCACACATCATACGCCCTGATGTTGAGCTGGTAATTCTGAGACCATGCAAGGCTGTTGTGTCAAAGTCGCCTGTGCTGTCAGATCGGAAGGTGTCTGCATGCCAGCTTGTGAGATCGGTCAAGAAGCTGACCGCTCGTGCCGGGGATCCCATGCTGCGTAACCTTTGAAGAGGGTCTCTGCCAGAGGCTATGACGAAGCTTGTGTAAGAATCGCAAGCTCCCAAACTGTATGCATCACCTTTATCTGGAACAAAGCATAGACTTTATTCGCGATTTGTGGGGGCGCGTGGGAGCTGTTAGAGGCGCGGATTGTCAGAATGGCGTAACGGCTGTGCAATATGAGTCATAGCTAGCGTTTTAGAAGGCTATTACTAAAGCAGCAATAATGACTAAGAAGCATTGAGATAGCTACAGTACTGGCATTCGAGAAAGCAGGCTCTGTCGAAGGTTGATGCCTGCCCCTCCCACTGCTGCTGCAGCATTGCTTGAGCGACGCATATATTGAAGGCTGAATCAAACCACCTTGACAATGGTCACGAGTGTGGAACTATGCATGCATAGCCAACACACATTTTTGTCGCTTTGACTGCGCCTCGTACGTCAGCTGATGATATGGTACATTTTGTAGTGTCGTCAAGTCGTGAGACCAGCCAACAAGGGTGCAGCACCAGTTACAGCGAACCATTCCAGTTTGATCGCTCGCACAAAGTAGAAGCCGCAGGAGCGCTATTGTTCGAGCTGATCAGCCCATCTGCTCAAAGCACATGCCGAAGTCCACAGCGCATCCGTGGGGGATTATTCGCAGCAATAGGCCTCGACGTACCACGCTCAGGCGGAGGCAGTCAATCAA
>JAABUK010010427.1_pt1 | contig 12408 bp, 16 predicted proteins | sample 5559141 | NCBI WGS metagenome assembly JAABUK01 (sample SAMN10711869, study PRJNA513367) | rock metagenome | isolation source: Antarctica rocks | place: Antarctica: Victoria Land, Pudding Butte nord | collected 2016-01-03
ACAACTGAATGATTCGGCCGACTCGTCATCGCGGCTAGCGTCCTTGAGTTGCAACACTCTTGGTTTCGGAGTAGACCTGTGCACTTTTTGCTACGTATGTGGATCCGCTGGCGCAGCGGATCGGCACTGGTGTGGCAAACAACATGCCAAACGTAGTGGCGGCAGATCGATTGCACTTCCGCCAGGCAAATGCAAGCGATGTTGACGTGCTAGTTCAATTTAACCAGGCAATGGCAAAGGTCAGTCAACAACGTCGTTTGAGCTGAGCTACGAGCATGCCTGTTCATTGCTGAATACATAAGTTTTGCAGGTTGTGATGATGCGTCAGTCGTGACGTTGTTTTGCAGGAGACTGAGAACATTGGTCTGCCAGTAGCAACCCTGAAGGTGGGTGCTGGTGCTTCAACCGGACAACAGTTTCGTACATGACAGGACAGTAATGCACTGTCATTTGACCCTGATGAAGGCAGGAGTGCTGAGTGTCATCCAAGACCGCAGTAAGGGAACATACCACATTGGGGAGGTCAGTCAGGTTGTCATATTTTATCGGTGTCCACCTGCTGTATTGCTGCATGTTGAGGTGGGTGGAAATGCGGCAGTTGCAGGGGGTCATTGTTGCTGCGCTGATGATCACATATGAGTGGAGCGACTGGTAATGATCCATAGCAGTGTTTGGTCTTTGCTGCCCACCGTGCTGTCAAGACTGCCCTCAAGCTATGGTGCTCTTATGCATAGGAGAAATCGGCAACTCTGGTGGATCCAATCGGTGTATGTGCATCCTCAACATAGGCGGAAAGGATACTTCAGGCAGCTGTACATGCATGTCAAGCAGCTTGCACAAAGTCAAGAAGCTGGAGGACTGCGCTTGTATGCTGACAATACCAATGCCAGGGCTCACACAACTGTAAGTAGTGATGCATTTTAACTTGAAGATGCACTGTGCAGGCTCATATGGATCACGCGCTGACCTGGCATCGAGTGGGTCCTGCCATGATCCTGTTTTCACGGAAATGTCTGTTGACGCCTCTTGTTGTGGCATGCAGTATGAGGCTCTTGGCATGACCAGCCATTATAAGGTCTTTGAAGACATGTTCTAGAGCAGACTGGACTGTTACCCCCTTCACAGCGTTCTGCTGACTCTGTGCCCAAGCAATCTGTTTTGCTGGAAATGTACATCGGTCTGGACTTCATGCATCAATATATCATCAGTAGAATCAATTGCTCAGCAAAAACGACGCTCCTGATCATCCTTGCTTGATGATTGAGATGTACAAGGCTGCTTGCTCGAGCTCCGAGTCTGCAGTTTGCCCTTTCAGGTTGCCCTTTTTCTGTGGCGAATCAGGTCAAACTTGCAAGTGACTGTTGTAACCGAGACTGTATGCGTCAAGTTGCATTACGAAACAGCCTCAAGCCTGACAAGCTTCTCGACAAGCTTGCCCTAAGGTCAGGCTTCTCAACAAGGGCAGCCTCAGCGGAGGCACAAGATTTCTATCAAGAGCATAAACACATGTCGATATGCGTTGCTCTCTTCTAGTTCTAGAGGGAGAGAGCTCATACTGCTGTCAAGTCTGCTGATGTGCTGAAGAAGACAAACAGTACTGAGAGAGAGAGAAGCGTTTTACATCCTGTCTACTGTCTAAAAAGTTTTCTCAACACGATCAAAGCACCAAAATGACAATTCTGTGCTCCGAAACCATTGTGCACACAAACTTGCGAACTGGAGCAGGGCCAGCTCAGGGCTGCAGCAAATCCGTATTGCAGGGCGAAAAGACTGACGACGCTCGTGTCGGAGTACGACATTGAGGCCTGTGGCTCCCGCGCTGAGCGCGCTTGTCTAAGCCCAAGTGGCCGAGCTGATCAACTATCCGACCATGGAGATGACGCCAAGCACACTGCGGAACATCTGCAAAGAAACCAAGCTATACAAGACACCTTCCCTCAACGACAAGCTGTACCTGCACTTCAAAGGCTTCCAAAGTGTGGCTAATTTAGAACCTTACACTGGTCTCAAAGCACTATTTTTGGAGGGCAACGCACTCGAATCGCTGGAGGGGCTGCCTCCCTTGTCCGAACTCAAATGCCTGTGAGTTTTACACGTAGCTTTGCTCAGCTCCAAATGCATCCTCACAAGTTGAAGCGTCTTGTTTTGTGTAGATATGTTCAGCAGAACATCCTGGACAACCTGAGCGGCGTGGAGATATTGCCTGACTTGGACACGCTGAACATCAGCAACAACAGGTTGCACAATCTGGAGAACATCTCTAGCCTGACCAGCCTGCAGACGCTAGTCTGCACGTACAACAAGCTTAAGAGCGGGGAGTCTGTGGCTCAGCTCAGGCACTGCAGCAGTCTACAGACTTTGGACCTGCAACATAACGAGCTAGAAGATCCTGAAGTGCTGGATCTGTTCAGAGAACTGCCAGATCTGCGCTGCTTGTACCTAAGTGGGAACCCCATGGTGTCCAAGATCAAGAACTACCGCAAGACAGTAGTTGCCGCTCTGAGCAAACTGACTTACCTAGACGATCGACCCATCTTTGAAGTGGAAAGGCGATGTGCTGAAGCCTGGTGAGCATCCCATGTGCATTGCAACCATCAAGGACTATCCCTTGCCACTCACAAGTCCTTGTAAGTGGCATATGGCGTCACAAAACGTGCCTCTTTGTTCCTGCTGCAGTACCATGTTGACTGCAGAGCTCATGCTGAAGCTCCTGCATGAGCTTCAACCTCTTCTTGCATGTAGGTCAAGAGGCGGGCTGGATGCTGAACGTGCTGAGCGCATTAAGTGCAAACAAGAGGACATGGACCGGGATCGGCGAAACTTTGAGGCCATGCAAGTAAGCTTGCACTCACAGCACTCTCCCACTTTGATCATCACCTCACTTCAGTTCTTACCCTTGCCATCGTCTCACTCTTGCACTCACTACACTCACAATTTTGCTTCAGAGAAACTTTGTGCGCCCAGTGTTGTGCCTCCCTGTCCTTGTCTATGATCAGAACACAGCCAGATGCTCTATGATCTGCAGCCATGCAGTCAAGAAAATTGCTCAGCACATGTCAGGTCTGCATGTGTGTTTGCTAAGCCTAACCATGCCAGCTACTATATTTGCCGCATCCATAATGTAATGTTGGTCAATGGCTGCTAGGCAATTCGGCGAGAGGGCTTCAGAAAGAGGCGTGCAGCATTGGGGCTACCGCCTGGGGATACAGACCCCTACTTTGATACCATGAACGATGACGAGTGGCAGGTTAGTTTATATGCGCTGCAGCTTAGCTGTCCAGGGCATGCAGCTCGCCTGCATCTTCTAGATTTCTACACTTCAATGTCTGCTGAACAGAGGCAGCACAGTAAATGACATTGCCCACTGATGCTTGCAAACAATGATAGCTACCAGCTTGTTGCTACAAACCATGCTCATCAGCCTGTGTGCAGCTGTTGTGTCAATGCATTTGACCTTGGAACAGTTCAGATCTACATACGCATAGACTTCACACCATGTGCACCTGCCACCTAAACACACATGCGCGCACTTGCCCACCAAGTAGTTTGCTCTGCAAAGCCTCTCAAGTTTCGGTGTTTGGCTTAATGAGAACCAATGCAAAGTGCTTGACGAGCACTGTTGCAGCAGCCTGGTCTGAGCGTTTGAGGATAGCCAGGCTGCATTTATTGCACAGCCAAGGTGTGGTGTGTATGCGCAGCCAGAGCAAGAGCCGGAGGAGCTGATTGCAGCAAGAGCCAAGCTGGACTCGGTCTCCCTTGCACAGCAGGAGGTTGCTACAGCCAATGGCAAGCAGACCTCTGCTCCATCTTTGCAGCAGGAGAACAAATCAGCAGGTATGCATAACCTGTTTAACAGTTCATATGCACTCTTTTGCAAGCACTAGTCATCCTTTTGGATGTTCTGGTGAGCAGGTTGGGTCGCTATTGTGCACATGCACCTGTTCTTTCAATCCAGGATGTCTGATGAGCCACGCCCCAGACTGTAAGGTATCAAACGAAATGAACAAGTGTGTCCAGGTCCTTAAGGCTAGTAGTCAAGGACGTTGGCATATACGCGACTGCAGTTAACTGCAATGCTGCTGCTGTTGCTGTAACCATGCTTGTCATTGCAGGCATCAGGTCTGCAGGAGGTAGCAAGAAAACTGCAGAAGAGCCATTGCAGACCAAACCAGCAGCCAGCGCAAATGTTCCGGCGACACAGAACAGGCTACCCAGCAAAGCAGCCGTCCCCTCTACATTCACCACAACAGACAGAGCTTCTGCTGGATCAGGACAGGCAGATCAGGCAGCAACAGCAACTGCAGGTTCCCAATTGTTTGCCAATGCTGGTCATGAGGTGGTGTCGGTTGTTGCTGATGATGACGTAGATGATGATGTCAGTGATGATGGGAATGGTACAGCAGACAGTGCAGGACAGCAGACCCTCAGCGCAACTCCTTATGATGAGCTGGACTGAAAACATGCAGCCTTGAAAAGAGTGCATGTATACGAGGCCATGCTGCATCTACATCCCATGGACTCAATCTTGACACTACATCTCTTTGGACAGAATTTGCATTTCAGCTATACAGGCTACTTGACATTGTGCAAGTACAAACAGCAAGCAACAGTTTTCTATGGTTGTGTTGTTTGATCAATCAAATTTCAATGTTTGCATAGGATTGCGCCACGGCTGGACTGCACAACGCTGTCTCAGTGTCATAACAAAGGCTGCACTTATTTGCATAGCTTTGTGAAAGCAGCAGTCTAACACAGTACAAACACAGCTCTTCACTTCCGGTCAACTGACTAAAAGAAACAAACATGCAACACACGATTAACAACTTCATCACACATCCATTATTTATAGGTAGCTATCCTGCAACCAAGCTAGTGACACATTTAGATCCGAGCACTGATCCTTACTGCAACGCACTGCTGGCACAGTCTATCAGCAGCTGTGCATATGTGACTGACTTGGCTCCTGGACCTGGATTATGATTACGGACTGTAAGCTGCGAGCAGGCGTCTTCAACTGTACTTACTGACACTAGCCATTTGGCATACCTAGTCTGTGCTGCCTGCTGCTGCCTCTCATTCCTGCAAGGTTGCTCACCATCTTGGTCTGCATTGACATGCAAATTGACAGAAATAATGGAGTCCATATGACTCAGCTGACAGGAAACAAGCTGGTCAGCAGCATGTTCATGATCCTCTTGATGTGCTGCCTCCTGATGCGTTGCCTCTGGGTTTTGTACACAAAGGACGTCTTCAGGAAGGGAATCCTGTGCAGCATCCTGATGCTGCTGCTGAATGCTCATGCTATTGCCAGATTGCTGCACCCACTTTGCAATGTGCGCTGTCTTTTTTGCCAGAGCAGCCTGCTCTGCATCTCTGCTTGGCTGAAGGTCTGCGTCTTCAAGGCTTGCACTGCTACTCCTCGACACTGACTGCAATCTAGCTGGAATCAGCTGTCCCTCTGCACTGCTGTTTGCAGTGCTATGCCTACCAGATTTCTTGTAATGCTTGTACATAGAGGCGTGAGCTGTGTGAAAGTGGGACTGCTGTGCCATTGCCTCGTGAAGCTTGTCTTCTAGACTTTTCAAGGATCCAGCAAGCTGACACAAAGTTTGCTTGCTCTCAAGCTGACGCTGAGCGAGATCTGCTGCATGTTGCTGCCTCCAATCAAACTGCAGTGCACACTTGTGATCCATCATCCATGACTGCTGCATTGACAAACAACAGGATGCCGCTTACATGTTCATCTGCCCATGAAGCGGTGTCACTGCAGTCATCATATACTGATGGTCCAGCACCATGCGGGTTTCGCGAAAGGCTACGCTGGGACTGGGGCAACTCTGAGGAGTACACATGCTGAAGTCTGGAAGCAACTGCTTGTAATGTATGCTGCTGCTGCAGCCTTGTGGGTGCGCGACCTCTTGGGGTAGAAGATATGCTGTCAAGCACGCTGCCTGCGTCGCTGCTGGCTCGGGAAAAAGCATGGGAAGACTTATTGAAGCCACCTCTTGTATCCTGCACACAGCGTATGCCGATCAAAACTTGTACACAGCTCGCAGCGGCACGCGTGGCCCTTTATGCGCACCGAAGCACTGGCAGCTGCCGCGACTTTCGTGCGACTATCCCAACCGTGCCTTGCCGATTCTGCCGTGCTCCTCCGAGCGCTTCGCAATGGAACTGTAGATGCAGGTGTGGATCTCGGGTCATCAGAATTACTTTGACTGATGCTGTCATGTCTTGGCGGCATGGCGTGTGGCCTACAAACGCAGGCTAAGCGAACATGTGTAACGCATGCGGGCTGGTGCACTCTGCCACGTCCGCCTGCGCTGTGATCCAAACGCTGCGATAAAAAGCACTCGCCTGAAGGCAGCAAACTGTGGCGCTAGACTCTTGAGCAATCGTGGTCCGCGCAGGCTGCCCTCAACCCGTCATCCATGCAGTGAAGAGGTAAATTCTAAATGCATATAAATGCATTTACGCCATCGTAACATCCAGGCGTACCAGATAGCATGGTCACAGCGTGGTCATGAAACCACAAGACATTCAAAGATGACGAAAAACACTCAATCAATTCAATGTCAGCTATACTACACAGCAGTGAGCTTTGCTAGCTACAGTCCATGATCTGGACGTTGCAAATCAAGCAGAGAACAGAATGAAATGTCAACTAAAGATCAACACAGCACTGGACCAGTCCTGAACAACCCTGCACAGTACTGACCTACCAGAAAGTGCTGATACCTGATTCACCTGCCTATCTGCTCAGGGGAACTACAGCTGCTCAAAAAGCATAAAAGCTTGTCTGTAACACACCCTGCAAAAGTGGGGAGGAAAACAATATGAGGCAAAATCATTCAGTTCTGACGTAGAACAGCATATAGGCACAAGGGGTTACCACACTCTGGGGTGACAGCTTTGAAACAGCATCATCATTGAAGCTGTACCACTGCTCTCTACCACCTGATAGGCCCACTCTGCATGCAGCTGTGTAATGCCCTCCTGCCATGCTGCCATAGTGATTACTGACCGCATACAAATCGTAAGTTGCATTGGAGTCAGCAGGTGAGCTGACATCAGACACAAACTGGCTCAACTTGAGGCCCTGCCAACAGCAACAGCTTGCTTAGCGCTTGCACTATATAGGGGTAAAGTGCAGGAGGTCCAGATATGAAAACCCACAGGCTACATATGGTTGGAGGTGCAGGCAATCTTTGCTGCTCGAGTCGCGCAGAGGCAGCTCTCAAGCTGATATTGCATCGCGTACGACAGCATGTTCCAAACCGTGCTGGCGGGACAGATCAGCGGCCATGGGCATTCAGCAAATGCATTCATCTAAGCCAGAGCATGCGCACCAGTGTGCTCACTCCAAGCAGCAAAACAAACGTAAAAGCAGCAAAACAATATAGCAGCAGCAGATGGGCTGCTGGCTTCAGACGAGCATGAGCCAAGGGCTTCTTGCCCTGTTGCTTGGTATACTGCATGCCTGCATACATGATTGCAGAAGAGGTAAAGGCCAGCAATCAGCAGGAGTGTACCTTGACAGGGAAGCTGACATTGTTGGTCAGCTTCTCTCTGGAGCTGCCGGAGTACTTGAAGCGCTTGATGTGCAGCAGCAGCACCTTTGGCAGGCGGTAGATGCGCAGCCGCTTTGTGGCCTCAGTCTTCTCACCACACTTCTCGCACTTGAAGCTCTCATCACCCTGAGCAGCAACTTACACAGTCTTTGCCCTTTGTTATTGCACCTGCTGTATGTGATGAACAACCTGTATGTGTTGCGAGCATGGGATGTGCTGGAAGTACTACATGGTCTCTGTGTGTTCTGCATCTCATCTCGCCAGTTGCTTGGTATTTTTTTGAATTTCCAGACAAATTGTGTAAGGTGTGCATCTTGTAGAACATGCTCATTGTCCTCAAACCACCAGGATCGTCGGACACACTTGAGCCAAGGGACTCACCGCACATGTAGACATACTGCGCCAGGTGCAACCCATATCACCATTACAGGGTAGTATGTGCAGCCCTCTGTACATGGGTGCTGATGATCCAGCTACACCTACCTAGAAGTGCGCATATCTACTTACTCCACTATGTTGGGCAAAGCTCGAAGTGAACACTGCACCCTTCTGACAGGGTGTACTGACCGCAACAGCAACAACATCAGCATGCACCTGATGGATACAACTTCTGCAAGCGATTGGTGTTGCGCATCCATGCTTGAATGAGCCTGAGCAATGCAGAGGAGTAGATGAACCATCACCTGTAGGAGCTCATCTGAAGTGAAGGCTTGCAAGCAGTCCTGGATGGAGGTGGGGTCCTTCTTCCCACTGAGCCAAGCCCCAATTCCCCCTTTGCCTTCCTTCACAATGGGCAGACTGAGGTCCCAGAAGGGCTCATACATGGTGAAGTTCCCTTTGCACTTCTGGCAGTGAACGGTGCTCTGCAGCTGTCCACCAAACAGGTCTGTGATGGGGCTGTTGTCAATGCTGAGGTACTTCTGCCACAGCCGGTCAGCCTTGTCTGTCTCTGCTTCTCCAGGGATGTCTTTGTGCTCCTCATAGGCAGGCTTCTTTGAGATGCGATTCTGCATACCATGCAACATGTTTCAGCCAATCACCGAAACTTTCAGCCATTGTACGGCGAATATACATTTTGAGTGCAGCGGGCGATCCTGACAAGCCGTACTCAAAATGTATATTCGTCTGAGCTCAGGTTCAGCAGTCCCTGCATGCAGTGCACGCTACATCCACTGATTCTGTTCAACCACCAAGTTTTCGTGATTGGAATGGAGTGGAACCTATGCCTTGCTGTGAAGCAGCCCTAAACCGCAGACGGCAAACTTGAAGATAGCTAGTATAGCAAACGTCTAGCCTCACTCAGGGCGTCAAGGTCTGCTTCTGGGAAAGCAAGAGACAGTTTAAACTCCATGGATGCACGTCCCACACATGAGCATGACTACAAAGCAGATAAAACGTGAATTGTGTGACGGGCTCTGCAATCTCCTACATCTTGATGACACAATTGTCATGATGCTAAACGCGAACGCCATGGTACAGCTTTGAAAGTCCAACTGCAACATTATAAAACTTTCAGCCTGACATAGCAGGAAGCCAGAGTGTCCACAATGAGCTTCATGAACCGCACATGCTGTCAGCTTATGCAAGCATTTAATTGGCATCAGCGGCATTTAATTGGCGACAGCAGCAATTTAATTGGCATCAGCAGCATTTAATTGGCATCAGCAGCATTTAGTTGGCATCAGCAGCACTTTAAATGGCATCAGCAGCATTTAATTGGGGAACAACTCACCAAGTCATCATGCAGGCTGTCCAGCAGCAATCTGAACAGCTCCTGAGCATCATGTTGTCCCCCATCACAGAACTCTGCCCCCATGGGATGCTGTGCAATGCGCCGCAGGAACTGTGCTGGATCCACTGCATACTGATTGCTGTTGTCGTACACCTGCAGCGTGCCAAAAGCAGTCTGTCTGAATGCTTGAGGTTGTATAGCAGTCCTGGCATAGTGTCTGCAAAATGCTAGAAATTCAGCAAAGAAGCTACAGTGTATTGAGTTGACGCCTTACACATGCACAGATAGCTTTGCCTGTACCTAGCATTCGCTGACAAATTGTGTGTATGGAGTCTTTTGCTGTATTGCCAAGAACCACTGTAGCAGATGTTGCAAGTTGCAGCAGGACAGACGCTTTTTGAGGTTTGCACTGGACTTTGCTGATGCTATGGTTACGTGTGATGCTGCATTGCTTTTGGAGCACCACATGCCACCTTGCCACCAGCAAAGCCCAAGTAAAAGTTCAAAAAGCAGGTCTAACCAGAAGGCATCTATCCTGCTGCAATCTGCAACATCTATTCCAGGTCTGCATCTCATAGACAGATTGAAACACCACCACTGCACAAAAGCTTGCCTGCTTGACAAGTGTCTTGAAGGAGTCAGCGATTTGGCCTCTCCTCAAGGGAACTCGAGGCACTGACACGGGCTGTGGCTGTTTTGCTATGGTCGACTCATTTGTTGGACCCTTTGCTGAGTCATCACCTTCCACTGCAGCTGGAGATGTTCCTGCAGCTGGCTGTGCTGAGTCATCCGGCTGATCTGTCATGTGCCCATTAGTCATGGTGTCAGCACCACCACCAGAGCTGGTGATGACGCTGAGATTAACAGGGGAATCTGAAATGCTGACAGTTTGGGGACTGAAGCCTGAAGCATGTGTCAGCTGCTGGTCTGGGGACTGTCCTGGCAACTGCTCTGTTAAGGAAGACCTGGTATGACTTGGCAGACCTGCTTGAGGGTATGGGATGCCAACTGGTAAGCTGTGATGCTGACTGCCAGCGACTGCTTGCTGCTGATGCATGGGAACTTGACTCTGAATTTGAAACTGCGGCACTGCGTTATGCATGCTGTGCTGCGGCGGGAAGGCCTCCACATTTGAACTGGTCTGAAACAGGGGCAAAGCACCATTTGAGGTGGACAGGGCAGGACTCTGAAGTGAGGTGTCTTCCATTGGAGCAGATTCAGGGACTGATTGCAGCTCTTGGTTGCCAGAGAGTCGATCCAAGCTGGGTGCAGCATTCTCTGCTAAGGAAGAGGCGCTGGGGTCTTGCTGGTCCATGGAAGGGAAAGACAGCAGATCAGAGACAATGGACTGCTCCAGAGTAGGTGTGTATCTAAGACACTGCAAGGCCACGTTGACAAAGCATGTGTTCCCTGCATGTACACAGAAAATGTGAGACACATGCTGAATGGTCATGCATGTGTTTTCTGTTTTTTCACGGCAGAGAGGGTGTGAGGCTCAACCTTTGTCATGCAAACATAGCAATTGTACAAACAACCATGTGAGTATCAAAGTTGGGGCTGCTGGTCATGCAGGTCCTACGACTGCTGATTGATTGCTGGCATGAGACCAATAGAGTTGACATAATCTTGACATGACGCAATCAGGACACTTCCTTGAGCTACCAAGTGGGGGCTAAGTAGCAGCAGAGCAGCAGCAGCAGCAGCAGCAGCAGCTCTGCAAGTGAATTTGGCAGGCACAAGCACATAGCAGACATTGCTTCAGCAGTACGCTCACCCAGGTTCCTGAGACCCACAACGCCAGAAGGCATCTCTTCCCTCTCAGCCTCCTCAACTGTCTTGCCCATCCCAAAGCAGCCCAGCGAGCTGCTGGCAGAAGTGCCTGCCTTGGCATCAGGCGTCTTTGGCCGACTTGCCTGACTGCTGCTTGCTGCTGGTGTCGTTGGCTCGGCCTGCACGCAGAATGCGCAGAACAAGTCATGCCTGGCCGCTCTGCTAGCATAAGCATGCGTTCTGTCTAGTGAAGGCTGGGTGCCAGATGAAGCCAAGTCAAACAGTATGAGTGGTGGTGGCTTGCCCGGCATATTGCTGGCATCGTGTACATGGTAGCTTACAGTAGCCTGACCAGTTTGTGAAGTGTGATGCCTACAATTAATGTCAAAGAAAAGAAGAACTTGGATATTCTGGCAGAGAAGTCGCTGTGGGACAACACAGCACAGCACAGCACAGCACAGCACAGCACAGCACAGCACATGCCGCACCGCAACATGTAGCAATAGCAAGCATAGCACACCTCCAAAACCTGAGACTGACTGCGCTTGGGTTTGGTCTTCAAAGTAGGTATGAGCCCTGTGAGTGAGCGGCCCCTTCGGTGACCCTTCTTAGGTTTTTCACCTTCTGCCACTTGGGCAGAACCACCAGGACTGTCCACTGGTACAGATGCTATGCCTGCTGTGTCGGTAGACACTGAGGGTGTCTGAGCAGCCTCTGCGTACTCTGAGGTGTCTGGTGTTGGTGAGGAGCGGAGAGTGTGAGCTGAATCCACATGCACTTCACTGTTTCCAAGACTGCTGTGCTTGGATTGATGTTCGCTTGTGAGTGGCCCAGCAAATCTGTTATTAGACTGCCCCTCAAGACCTGTGTGCACAAATCCAATGCTTTGCTAGATACAGCAACCAGACGTGCTAAAGCTGTAGGTTCAGCATGCAGCCTGAGAACAGTTTGTAAGCAGAGGCAAGGTGATGAAATGCAAACTCAGCGCGTGGCCTGTGAAAAGCTGCGATGACTGCCATTAGCAAACAGACAAATTCGTTCTGAATGACCCTGCAGCTGCGCGATCTGTTGCAAGATGATGTTTCCATATGCCAGCTGACTGCTCCTGTCCAATGAGTATGCAGGTTGGTGATACACGGCAAGACCCTTGAGCAAACACTACCTGAGTCCAAGATACCATTGCCAGCAGGTGTCTCAAGAAAAGCTTCGTCCCATGAGATGTGTCGGCTGTGGTCTGCTCGCCTGCCCAGCTTGCTTTGGTCTGCTTCAGGGCTGCTGCCAGCTTCAGGCTGACCGCCTTCTGCCACATGCTGACTGTGCACTCCTGGAGCAGAC
>JAABUK010010428.1_pt1 | contig 12408 bp, 18 predicted proteins | sample 5559141 | NCBI WGS metagenome assembly JAABUK01 (sample SAMN10711869, study PRJNA513367) | rock metagenome | isolation source: Antarctica rocks | place: Antarctica: Victoria Land, Pudding Butte nord | collected 2016-01-03
AGGGCAAGCTGCTGCATGATGCCTCGCATCAAGTTGCTCTTCATCGCTTTCGCAAGCCCTGTAGACAAATCAGGCTGTGCCGCACGTCCTATGTCTGGCGGCCTGCATGCACCTGGAAGCAGAGGATGTCGCACACGTGCACAGAGCATCTTCCAGTCCTCTCCGAAAGTCCGGCCAGTTTTGACTTCACACACACAACAGCAATGTTGGTGCATCCCGAGTGGGGCACCTGGACATCTTTCCGGCCAGGCTGCACCGGTGACCCCAAATCACGTCCTTGAATTTGGCGTCGGCAACCGTGAACAACCGTTAGGATAGCACGCGTTCAGGCCGTTGAAACATGTCGAACGTTCAGGCCGAACTGAATGTAATCAAGACGCACGCGCGAGGCAGACTTGCAACTCTGGGTCCAGCCTGAGCTTCGAGTCGCAGGCCTGACTGGTGCTACAGCCGTTTTCATCCAGCTGGATAGTGAGTATTCCGCCAGGCGAACGGGCCTGACGCTTCGTGAGACGGGCCCCACGCTCAGACGGCGCCATGCGCCAGGCGCTGCTCTTGGCTGTGGCGGGCGCCAGTAGCTCAGCCAGCGGCGCAGCTGCTGACACAGCCTCCAGCATGCATGCAGCGGCGTGCAGCGGTGGCAGCGGCAACAGCATCGGCTCGTCCGCTAGCCGCGCTGCCGACGCGGCAGAGGCGCAGCGATGGGCGATCGTTGGCTTGCTTGCCATCCTCATCGGCGGCAGCATAGGCAAATAACGGCTGCATGCAAGCGTTTAAACAGCTGCGGCCACCACCCTGCCATACAGCAGCGACTGATGCATGCACAATCGCAAACAACGCCGGCATGCAGAGGAGAATGCACTCTACACACATGCATGTCTCAATGAAAGGTGCCCCCGGCGCTCGTGCGAGATGCACCGCTCATGACGATCCCTTGACTTGTACTGATCACCGCCAATCACGTTGCTGCAGGTGTGGCGCTGCCGCTGCTGGGGAGGCGGGCGGCGGCTGGCGGCGCCAGCTCTGCAGCCTTTGCGCTGGGCCGCGCCTTTGCCGCCGGCGTGGTGCTGGCGACCGGCCTCGTTCACATGCTGCCCGCGGCCATGCACGCGCTGTCGGTATGTGTTGTGTGCATGCATTTAGGTGTTTAGGTAACCATGTGTCTGATTGGCACAGATGCCTTGCTCTCGATGCCTCTGCGACCGCCTTGTGTTGACGCACGTGCTGCTGTGGCCATGCACTTGCAGTCCGTTCCCCTCGACTCCCCAGAGCAACAGTGAGGACTTGAGGGAGAGAGCTTCGACATCCTTCGGACGGGTGATTGGACTGGAGAGTGCGGTAGGATCACGACTCAGAAGATGTCGAGTCTGCATGCAGGACCCGTGCCTGGGGTGGCCGGATTTTCCGTGGGCGTCCGTCATCGCGACCGCCGCGGCGCTGCTGACAAACGCGATCGAATTCGCTGCCGGGCAGTACTTTGGCAGCGGCGGCAAGGGGGATGAGCCAATGGAGCTGCCGGCGGGCTGCGGCCACACCAACGGCGACACGGGCGGCCACCGACACGTCACAGCCACAGAGCCGCTGCTCCTGGTGCTGGCTGTGTTGTGGTTGAGTGCTGGTTGTCGATGCCCGCGAATTTCCGTATCGGCTTGTTGCCACGTGCTGAGCCCACGCAGGGCATGTCGCCCGGCACTGCAGCGGCTCAAGTGCAGTCTTGCCCAGCAACATGACAACAGCAAAATCAGTCATGCGCCTGCAGGTCAAGCACCAACGAGGCGGCTCTGGATGGCATTAAGGCCAGCAGTACCCTGCAAGACATCTTGACTGTTCACCGAAGTATGATTCGTACTCCATATTCGCCTGCAGGACACCGCCAGCAAGGCAGCATATGTGTTGTACGGCGAGATGCATGTGTTGGGCAGCAGCGAGCTGCGGGACGTCATCAGATTCACCAGGGTTCCAGGATGGTGTTTTTCCTCCTGCAGGGCTCCGCCAGCAAGGGCGGCGTACGTGCTGAACGATGGCATCATGGCAGCAGCGGGCTCAGCCTCTCGTGGACTGTTCCATGTCCTCAACTTCTGACGCCTGCAGGGCACCTCCAGTGAGGCAGCGTATGTGTTGGACGGCGAGATGGATGGCATCATGGGCAGCAGCGAGCTGCGGGACGGCCTGCAGCGGACGCTGCCGTCGGAGGGCGGCGTCGGAAGCAGGAAGCACCCGCTGGGCCACATGCACAGCGGGCTGCTGCGCCAGGAGCGGGTGAGGAGGAGATTCTGCACTTTGTGATGGTGACGCAAGTGCATACATGCCCTTTAAACGCTCTTCTCCTACTGGGACTGCGGTCGCATGCAGCATGGACCTAGCCGGTGAGGGAGGGAGATGTGCGCCACCACCCCTTTCTCGACCATCCTCCTAGCAGCTCACGCAGGTGCAGGTTGTTGCACACCCTGTGTCAGGAGCACGGACGTGCAGACTCAGTGAGCTTGTACTCGTCAGCGATCAACCCTCCACTGTCTGCCTGCAGCTGGAGGCTGGAGACATGACGTCTGACGGCAGCGGCAGCTCCTCTTGGGCCAAGGCGCGGCGGGTAGCCACAGCACAGGTAGGCATCAGCCGACTTCAACTAAACAACAGAAACATCAGAGTTACCGACAATACTTGCAAGCAAGCAGGCCCGTGGCCTGTTCCCTGGGCAGAAGCGTGGAGCATCGAGTCTGTGAGCGCCTTGTCAGCATGCCAGGACCACCATGCCGAGACGGACACATGTGAAGCCTGCAGGGAGCATCCACCTGCAGCTGTAATACTACCGTGCCGAGGCAAACTGCACAGAATCAAACGATCCACTGCAGGTGCCGGAGCTGGGCATCGCGCTGCATAGCATGCTGATTGGATTCACGCTGGGCGTGAGTGAGCCGCCTCATGCCCACTACATGCCTACTACATATCAACGCACAAAGTGGTCATAACATTCCACAGGTGCTGGAGCTGGGCATCTGCACAGCGTGCTGATTGGCATAGCGCTCGGCGTGTCCGAGACGCCAGCGGCAGCTGATCGAAACATTGAAGAATTGAAGATTGAACGTTCAATTTGATGAACATTCAAAGCAAGAAATTTCTTGCTTATGATTACAGGTGCTGGAGCTGGGCATCGCGCTGCACAGCGTGCTGATCGGCGTCGCGCTGGGCGTGGCCGGGACCCCCGCGGCTGCCAAGCCGCTCGCGGCGGCGCTCGTCTTCCACCAGTCCTTCGAGGGCTTTGCTCTCGGCAGCGCCATCGCCGAGGCCGGCCATGAAGGGTGGGCTCTTTCGAGTGGCCACACCCTGCAGCTGTACTCGGCACAAGACAAGCCGCCGGCTGTGGTGCTCGTGTACGGTCAGCCCGTCAAGGGCAGACCGGTTTTAAACCCTAAACCCTAAACCCTAAAAGTTTATGCAACTTTGCATTCGGCAGCGCCCTCGCGGAGGCCGGCCGTGAAGGGCAGGCTTGCAGGTTGCTGCGCATGAGGTTTCCGCCCGAGATATGCCAGAAGGTTATTTGTACCAGACTTGGAGGGGCTTTGCGCTCAGCAGCCTCATCGCTGGAGCCGGCCGCAAAGGGCGGCTGTTTGTGCACGCTGTCGGAGTTTGAAATGTGACGTTCAACGCCAGGCAAGCCACCGGCCGAGGATTATCTCTCCCTCTACAGTCCTTTGAGGGCTTTGGGCTAAATCCTGCAGCAGGACTACTCCGCCTTCTTTGCAGTCGTCAATTTCCTTGACATGCAACTCTCGCCGCAATGCATGGTAACCACCCCCATGGGCGTCGCCGCCAGGCTGCTGCTGTAACGGGGCTACTTCGCCTCCTCACGTTCAGTGGCCGAATCCAAATCTGATGGGATCGCAATTCGACCCTGCAGATGGGGCTTCGCATCGCGCGGCGCCGCATTTGCAGTCACAACACCCGCGGGTGTTGCCGCGGGGCTGCTGCTGCGGCGGGGCTACTCGGCCTCATCGCCGGCGGCGCTGATCGTCAACGGCGCCTTCAATGGCGCCTCGGCAGGCATCCTGCTGTACATGTCGCTGGTGGACCTCATTGCCATCGACTTCTTCAGCGCGCGGATGCGGTTGGCGGGTGCAAAGGTGGGCAGGCGCAGTGTGCAAAGCATGACAAATGTCGTCAAACAATGTGCGATCAGTTTGGTGTGGTTGTGAAGTTGAGAGCTCGGTATGTGAAGTCGTTCTGACAGCCGCTGTGTGTGTGTGTGTGTGTGTGTCCCTATCGCAGGTGCAGCTGGCGTCGTACTTGGCGTTGTTCGCTGGCGCCGGCGCCATGTCGCTGCTGGCCGTCTGGGCGTGACGGGGATAAGCGCAGAATTTTGTCCAGCGGCGATAGGCCCTACGCGACCCAGGGCCTGCCACCGCCGCCTGCTGGGGTGGCGTCAGTGCCAGTACACAGCCGGGATCCAGTCATGATTCAACTGCGCCGCGGACCGAATACTCGGCGTTATGTTTCTTCGAAGGAGGTGGTGTAGCAGCAGTCGAGTGACAGGTTTTACGCAGTGACCAGTTGTCCACCTGTGAGCCCCTCAGCAAGAATTTTGGCGGGAAAGTTGGCGGTGAACGGACTTGCTTGCTGCGTGCCGGCAGGAACTATGACATGTAGGCATGCAAGAACAGCGCAACAGCGAGATAGAGAAAGACTTTATTAGAATGCAGCTTATGAGCTGCTAGATGCTGTTTTCATGCCTGCAAAGTGTTCGCTGGTGGCAAGCAGCTGGATCTCGAAATGCATGAAGTCTATTAAAAAAACAGATGCTGTCAGATGTTCTGTCACGAGTAACTGGTGACGATATTCCCGCAAACACCTCGATAAATGAAGCTGCGCTGAGAATAGACAAAGCCCTCACGAGCGCAGGGTTATACATCATGTTATAACGGACGCCGCGTTCGATCGGCTCACGCATATACAGAGAGAGAGAGAGAGAGAGAGATGTTACACCATGTCGCAAGCCCTGAAGGGCTAAAAGGGTGCCAAGAGAGAAAACGTCCACAAGCAGATGTTCGTAGCTGCTTACAACTGCATAGCAAAATCCAAAGGGGATCCCGAACTGCTCAGCCGCATAGTAGACGAAGAGACCGCATACTACCCGCACCTCAAGCAGGACTTCATTAGATACTGCAAGCTGGTCAACAGCGTGAGGTGATGGAATTCTGAGACACAAGTGCAGGTCTCATAAACTGCGAAATGGCACTCAATAAAGCACATCCGGAAGCGGTTGATTTTACATATTTTCCTTTCTATTTGAAAAACTATAAAAAAATAATTTAAATGCTGCACACATGCAGGAGTCGCTCGTCACTGGACACCAACCGCTCAGCCTTACAACGCTACTTGCTGATGTACTGTCCATTTTCGCGCAGGCGGCACACAGTTGGCCAAGCGCACCAGCAATGCCGCCGCAGCCGGGGGGCTGGCGCTCATAGACGTTTGGGTTGCTGGCAGCCGTTGTCCCAGCAGGGCTTGAGCGCCAGCACTGTTATGTTGTGGATTGAAGAGGGCAAGCTGTGACGTGCGCTGAAGTTTGGCAGCGTCATGTCGGACTGACAGGTCGAGTCATCTGTGGCGGTCACGACATGCACCGGCAGAAGTTCATTGCAAGATGTCATAGTTTGGGGCGGTCTGCTGCGTGGCCAAAATACCAATCTATGATGTAGCAACAGCTCACCCTTGTGTTTAAATGAAAAAAAAGTTGTTGTCCAACTTGCATGTGTCATATGTGGCCGTCTGCTACACATCTCACTATGCGTCACTACGTGATGGTGGTACAGACTATCCCGGCAGAACGGGATCTTGGAGTTGTAGAATTGCTGTTGAATCAGCAATACATATAGCGATGATGGCGACGTCAATTGCGGCGGACGAGGCAGCCGAGCCGCCGTGGCCGCCGCCGCCGCCGCCTCCACCCCTTTGCAGCTTGCGGTCCGCCACCTGATGACAACGGCGTATATGATTGCTCAGGCGGTAGGGTACATTTGCAGTGATGATCGTCACAAGTTAAAAGCTAGTGTGGCTTGACGCGACTCTGCTCCAAATACTATTAGGAGCGAGCGCAGCCTGTAGTAATATGGAGTCAAATAGATCGAGAAGCTCTCTGGCTGGCGTGGGGACAGCGGATTGCAAACAGTTGATGAATGTCGTGGGCACCACTCCAGATTTGGAGTCTCGGACTCGGAGTTTCGGAACTCCACGAGTCTGCGTCTTTTGACGATCTCGAGACCTGCTCAGATTGCAAGTCCAAGAGGCAGATTGCAAGTCCATTACATTGCATGTCGCAGATCTGCAGCGGTCATCAGGTTTATGTAATCTCAGCTGTACAGGAACATGTTGTCCTCATAGTCACCGCTTCTACGCCCCGTGCGGGGACCTAAATTCCATCTGCTCACGCCTCAAGCTGCCCGCCATTCTGCCTGCGCCACATACTGCCTTGACATGCATCACCAGCCATCTGCGGAGGGCTGCCTCTGGAGACAAACGATGCGCAGGATGTAGTTGACGTTGCGACGCCCCTCCAACCGCATGTGAACCCTGCTTCAGCATCCCGCTCCACAGGACCGCTCCACTGTTCAATCTTCATGATTCTAATTAGGGTTTATAAGTCACGCAAAGACCACGTCGCTGCGCAGAATGTACTTGACGCCCCGCCGGACCTCCATCGCCTCGTGCTGCAGGCAGTCGTCGCCGTGCAGGTGCAGCAACGCGAGGCCCGCGTCCGGCGCCACTGTGGCGACCTTCCGCCCGCGGTTGCCTGCAGACATGAGACACGACCACGTCCGTCGGTGAGGCCTTGAGAGCTCTCCTTCAGTACTTCCATCCAGATCTGGTTTTTCTGCAGGTGCAGCAGCGTGAGGCCCGCTTCCAGCACCACCACAGCCGCCTGCCTGCCCAAACTGCCTGCGCGAATCAGGCATACAAGTATGTGCTGTCGATGCTTGTGCCTGCCTGTGCTGCTTCGAATTCGAATTTCGAATTGTGCCACAGTGAAGGCGCGTCGGAGAAGCCATGGCCGCCTGGCTGTGCCGCACGCATGTGCATCATGCATGGCAGCATCAGACAGACACGGGTGCTTGTGTTCTGTAAACGTGGCGCCATGCGGAAGCGCACCAGCGCCCATGAGCAACAGCACAGACCCTAAAACCCTAAACCCTAACGCTCACACAACATCCTGCCGGCAGCGTCTATGCACGGAAATGGCGCCTCACCACAGAACACAGAGGTGCCGCCCGACAGGCAGATGAGCAGCTTGTACACTGGGCACTGCAATGGTGCTCAGACACGCTTCACCGTAGAACACGGTCTCGCCGCCAGTCAGCCCGCCCGACAAGTAAATGAGCAGTGTGTACGCCGTCCACTGCCCGGGCGCCGCCTCCGCGCTTTCGTCGACGTGTCGCCCAAAGTGCCTTGGTGTACCTGCGCCAGTTCTACACTCCATCAATGAGTTGCATGCCCTGAATGTCATTGTGTTACATGCTGCGGCGCTGCGCCCCGACGAGCATGCTGTCTGCCGCACCCACGCCAGGGGGAGAGGAACGCAGATGCCGCTGCTGCGGTCGCAGCTGTGCACGCGAGCAGAGTCTCGCTCGCATTAGAGGATGTACCCCTGAAATGATCAAGGAAGCTCGGCTCACCTGTACAGGCAGAATTTTGGGGTTAGAGGTCCATGGCCTGCGGGCCGCTGAACCCTGCCCGTGCGCAAAGTCCGCGGCCTGTCTGACATTGCATTGCACAGCATGCTCCCGAGCTCGAGGATGCACCTGTATAGACGGATGTTGGGGTTGAGGCCGACGGCCCGCTGCCCACCCCTGCCCAGCCGCACGCAGATCTGCTTTAACCCTGTCGCCTCCCAGAGCCGCCCCGCCAATTCCGGATCCTGCACCTGTGGTTGCCAACAAAAAGATGGTTTGGCGCCACAGTTTACAACAGCTGGATTGCCCGGTGAACGGCTCCGGATTGGGCACCTGAAATTGAGCGTGGCTCCAGATGTGTTCCTTTGCGTGTACAGATCATGTGGCATTGTCTGCAGACACTTGGTTTCACACGTGTGAAACCCTAAACCCCAAACCCTAAACCCCAAATAGCGGTGCACCGCTATACCATCTGTTTACCTGTGCAGTGCCGCACGGGAATGGACTGCGGTCAGTGCGCGCATCAATCGACGCAGAAGCTAGACAAGCGACGGAGAGGAGGGGCTCAAAGCGTCCGTACCTGGATGCGGCCGTTGTCCCGTAGCGCCTCCCCAAACCGCGGCCCGCGGCCTGTTCGTTACATGCAGTGCGCTATCAATATTCCCAGGGTTTGGCGTTGAGCAGACAGTGCTCGCATTAGTATTGCCGGCGGCTGCATCGAGAAGTCTAAGCAAGGCAGACCGCCAACCAAGAGCAGAGGTTGCTCACTGGACTGGTGCGTGAAGCCGAAGCTCTCTGCGGCATCAATGAAGCGCTTGCACTCCTCTGGCGTCAGCACGCCTTGGACCTGTGAACGCACAGCATTTTCGTGACGGGCATTAATTGCAGAATTGCTTGTTGTCTGAGCCTGGAATCAGATGGGCGCACGGAAGCATGAGGCATCCGGGGAGCTGCATCGTTTGACGCCTGCCTCAGCATCGCGGCATTTCAAGGTGTACTGCGTATCAAGAGCTTCCTACCTCAAAGATATCCGAGCCCAGAAGGCTTTCGACTCTAGGGCTCTGCTTCCTTGCCACTTGCAGCTGGCTGAGCGCTGAGCTTTGCTGGTTTGCCTGCTGCGCCGGCCGCTGGCCTCTGCCCATCAGCTGCGCCGGCAACGTGGATTTGGACGGTCGCTCACGAGGTGCGGCACCTCTGAGGCGTGCGGATGTGCCTGTGTAGCTGCGGTGGGTGATGGATCTGCAGAGCGGGCTGCGGCCAGGCCGATTGTCGGAAATTCTGGTGTGCAACCTGGAACAGTTTCCGGCGGAGGAGCGTCGCAACAGGGATAAGTTCATGCAGTACAGACTACAGCTCATGATACAATGGCATTGTCACTGCAGGCTCGTCAGAAGTTCAGGTGCAAGGGGGAGGGTATGTTTTGAAACGAGGTTGCACAAGTGATCCGCGCGCGCCTGACCTACGGAAGATAAAACCCTGCTGGATACGTCATCGCTGGATAATCCTGTGTCACCGCCGGATAAACCCGGAAATGTTGTCTGACAAAACACGTGTGATGTCGGAAAGCAGGTGCAACAGCTCACAGCTCCTCACAGCATAGTGCTGACGGCTTTCAACTTTCATACGAGTCCTTTCACGTCTATCTGCGCAGCAACATGGCCGCGCTGCTCTCTAAAGCATGGCAGGGCTATGTTGGTCTGACGTCCAACGCCAATCGTGCACTCGGTGCGGCGCTGGGACGGCAGGGCCGCTTCGTCGTCAGACGCCCGACTGCGGTTTTGATCATAGTCACTCTTCTCGTGGCTGCCTGCAGTGCGGGCTGGGCGAGGAGTGAGTGATCTGCAACGCTGTAGTACCGGCAGCCGGCTCACTTGCCATACGATTGCAGCTGCTCAACTCAGCAGTATTGCTCACCACGCGTATATGCGCTCCTTATCACGTTGCTACACGAGAGCTGATTGGCTCCACGTTCTGTCGCTGCAGTCAAATCGGAGTCGAAGTCCGACAAGCTTTGGTGCGCCCTTTGCCGCTGCATAATTTCAGAGCCCCCGCATCTCATCCTTGTTCTATCAGACAGAGCGGGATTCTGTAGTGACCTTTCAGTGGGTAGGCTGGCCGCGCATGCATTGCACGTTTGTCGTGCAAAAGATTTCGCGGAAACGGCTCACGATCGTCTGTGCCATTGCCTGGCGCGGACTGCACATATGACAAGTTTGTCATCCGCGCTAATATAAACAGTCCAGCCGGCTGCTCGTCTGAAATCCCCTGATCGTTTGGCGTCACCTGTGCATTCGTTGGGTTGGTGTGAAGCCGTGCCAGCTTCCTACTATGGCCACGATATGACAGCATCGACGCGGTCTTCCTTGCTGAGTCGAATGCGCCATCTGGCTGTCTCATCAGCTGTTCCGGGTGACCGACGCGTTTGTATTTCGATCCGCCGGGACCGCCTGCCTGCAGGCTCGCGAGCGCACGAACCACAGCTGCACAACAGCTGCAACGGGGACAGCGAATGTATCTGATGCTCTACTTGTCACTCACGCCCCAGTTTGCGGCGATCCGAATTGCGAAGCAGGAGGGCTGCACCTCCCTCGGCGGAGCACCTGCTGAAAAAATGGCATCTCGCCTGATGCAGCAGCGCTGTGCCTTGCTGATCTCCGGGTGAATATTCTGTGCAGGGTGCCTCAAGACAGCCCGCCCATGCAGAACCGCCAGTACGTCCAGGACAACTACGGATCCACAGAGGCCGGCGCTGAGGTGCGAATAAATAATGCACACCATGATCACAAGTCACAGGTGCCGCAAGCTGTACAGCTTGCGGGCGCACATGTGCCTGCACATAACATTCCAGCCAGCAGCAGATCATTTGCTGCAGGCTAGATATGGCACACAGCGAGGTAGCGCACGCCCGCCCTGACCGGCTGACAGAGCTGCGCGAGCGTCTTCCCCTAACAATCACAGGCTCGTGCCGAATCTCCATGCCATCTTCCACATGACAGCGACTGACCTTACCAGGTGCACCGCAGGTCTACGGCTCTGCAAGACCAGTGCCTGGAACGTCAGACAATGTCGTCAACCTGCCGGCAACATGGGAATTGTTCCAGCTGCACAATGCCATCACAAACCTGTCGGCGGCTGTCAGCCCCGGCTGGCCGACTGACGCCGATACGAGCATCACGTTTGAGGACATCTGCTTCCGCACCCAAGTCGGCGCCTGCGGCTTCACAGGGTACGCTGTTCATGCCCCCTAGCTGCCGCTCTGCCACTTTGTGCTGGAATGATACTGTCATCTCGGTAACATGTGTGGCCCAACGTGTGCACATCGGCAGCCGAGCTCATGCCTAGCTCAATGCCTGTCAAACATGTCACACCGCCTGAATGTATGTGCTTCAACGTTGTCGTGCGGCCGACTCGCCGCAGCCTACTTCAGACCTCGGCACACTGTGGCGCAGGTACCTGCAGTACTGGAACTCCAGCTTCTCACGCTACCTGGCAGAGGTGGACGGCTCGGCGGCGGACCCCGGCGCCGGCAACGCCAGCGCGCTGCTGTCAGACGTCAACAGCCTCGTCTTCCCAGACGGCTCGTGAGTCCTTAGACCCGATAAAAACGGCATCCAGGGATGGCTTCCATACACATGTGCCACCAATTCGCTGCAGCAGATACGCCGTCATTCAGCTTGCCGCACCCAAACCGCAAAAGTACCACAAAATGAGCGTACCATTTCGAGGTCGCCTCCTCTGTTGTGCTGCACTGGTGCCGTCGCTGTGCGCGGGAGCGCCAACCCGCTCGCCATCTCAGCGGCCTGGCGCTGCTGGGCGCGACGGCGGCACGCATTGATCCAATGCTAATGCTGCAGCCCAATAATCGTCTGACGTCGTCACTGTGTGCAGGAGCGCCAATCACTCGCCACCACTGGAAAGCTGACGCTGGTGAGCGGCGACACTATGCCGCTCCACGTACAGATTCATACTTTGACCGCTCAACATTCCTGTCACCCTGCCCAGGAGCGCCAACTCGCTCGCCATCTTCGGCGGCCTGACGTTGGTGGCTGACGACGGCATGGCGCCTCGTTTCTTTACCTTCAATACCATGTCTTATGCGAATTTCTACTTGTGAACGCAGGAGCGCCAACCCCGCTCGCCATCTTCGGCGGCCTGACCCTGACGGGCGGCGACAGTACAACGCCGCTGACGCTGTCCAACGCGCTCGTCGTGTCCATTGGTTACGGCGTTGCCAAAGCCGTTCCGGACCGCGTCGTGAACGCCTGGTGAGCTTTTCGTTGCCTCTGTGAGCGCACCACCAATTGCACACCCTTGGACGCGTCTGCGTCGTGTCCATCGGTTACGGCGTCTCCAGAGCGGTTCCGGACCGCTTCGCATTGTACATTTTTCGCTGCAGCAACAGTTCGTATCTGCTGCGCCTGCGCTTCCCATTCATGCCATGTCATCCTGCACCCCCGCAATGCGCGGCGGCGTCGAAACGGGATACCACAAGGCTGATACAAGTATCGGCTTCTTCCAGTGGCTTCTGTTTGGGGCACATTCGAAACTGTGACATTAGGGTGTGCATTGGAGAAAATGAGGAAAGGAGAAAAGCAGAAAAGGAGAAAGGGAGAAAACATCGATGCCTTTTCGGACCTGCTGGAGACACGAGCCGAGCACCCGGCAACGACATCATCAGACCATTCTCTGCACCAGTTGATATCGCACTGTGCCTGCTGCGCTGCAGGTATATACCTGCAGCGTAGCC
>JAABUK010010431.1_pt1 | contig 12405 bp, 13 predicted proteins | sample 5559141 | NCBI WGS metagenome assembly JAABUK01 (sample SAMN10711869, study PRJNA513367) | rock metagenome | isolation source: Antarctica rocks | place: Antarctica: Victoria Land, Pudding Butte nord | collected 2016-01-03
GGTGGGGTTGGAGGAGGGCGTGGCGGTGGAGGTGGTAGTTTGGGCGAGGGTCGTGGAGGAGATGGTGAAGATGGTGAGGAGGCATAGAGCTCTGAAGAAGGACACGTGGAGTGTCGACATCGTAGGCCGGGACGAGGTGACCAGCACCAGAGACTGAGAGCACTTTCTAGGAAGCAAGATAAAAGGATCTCCTGTCAAGGGCAATGCGCAACAGTCTGCTGTAGGCAGCAGGGAACAATGGACGGAATCTGCTCATCAACATTCATCAAAAGTTGGACTTACCATCGGAACGAGATATCGTTTTTGCGTAACAACTGCCACTACTGCAGCCGCCCTTTGCTGTCGACTCGTCCAACTCGTAGCAGACTACTGGGCATCGTCCTCTCGCGCCAAAGCCATGCCAGCCAGACAATTCGGCTCATGCGGACCTATCTTTGGAAGATCCCTCATTGGATTAGATGGCATGAATAACGTGCTCACCAAGGAATGCGTGAAAGTTTTACACCCAATCAATGCTGGAGAAGGATGATGGCTCGACACGTTTGCCGCCGGTGTAATGGAGGGATCAACGCAGAGCCGCCTAGCCTCAGCCAATGATCAAACAACAAATGGATATGACAGCTGCCAAGTAGCCTCGATTAAGATCAGCTCAGGGACCCAGATGCTTTCTTCCAAATGTCTTTGCTTCCTCGGAGTATCGTCTGCGCTGCGGTGTTCATGACCCTGGGTCTTCCATACCAAGTACTATGTAGCTTGTGCTTCTCTTTCAGAGGCGAGAGAGATCTTTCCGGGAGAAGAATCCAGAACCCGGCGGGCTAGTAGCTGGAATAGGTAGAGAACCTCTTCCGAGGTCGCCACAGGTATGGGCCATTTTTACTGATAACCCAAGGTGCTTGCTGAAGTTCGGACAAGAGCAAAGCGCCGGATTCCGGGCGTGGCGTCGGCACAGTAGAGCAGTGTCGCTTGGTCAAGTTGGGTGGAATAGCTGAGGGAAGGTCGAACGGACTCTGGTGATTGACCATTGCTTGCGTCGAGTCTTCTCACGCCGTGATGGCAGCAGATTGCGCAGTCCGAGAAGCGTTTCCTCGAGCATGAGTAGAGATCTGTCTGGGGACAGCGTGACGCGGGAACCCTATCGCAATTTGGATGGGTGGTCGATGCCAATGCACAATAATCCTGGGGCTGGTTGCAGTCTTCACTTTGCGACTTGGTCAAAGCCTCTGTTGTCTATCTGATCGAGAGACAGCACTGATGAAGAAGAAGGCTGATGGAGAAGAAGGGCGAGTATGCTTTGCCGACCTTAGACGTGTGCTTGTGTCGTCTAAGAGGGCTCACTTGTGCCTTCCTCACGCTCCTTCTCCTCGCCTCGTCTCGCATTTCACACATTGCCTCTGTTCTCTGCTTTCTAATTTCTGATCTCATCCTTTTCTTCCAAGCCGTCTTTCAATCTGTGCCTCATCATCTCATCATCTCATCATCTCATCATCTCATCATCTCATCATCTCATCATCTCATCATCTCATCATCTCATCATCTCATCATCTCATCATCTCATCCTTTTTATCTACTCATCTTTTCATCTTTTCATCTTTTCAACCCCTTCTCAGTCACTCTGCACAGCAACTGTTGCTACGTCTGACCGATATTGGTCTGCCCGTCTCTCGGTATATCCTTCGCTTGTTCTGACGTGTCTTACGTGAAGTTTTACCCATCTATTTGTGAGCCTATGAGTACCTAGACAATAACGACCCGGTGACAATGGCAGAAAGCAGCGAGAACTTGGAGCAAAATGCCGCTTTTCCCGTTGAAGAAGAGTTGCCCGAGTCTGACTGTGGACATGAACCACTAGAGTCGCCTGGCACCAAAAGAGCGTTACATCTTGGGACGACTCAATTTAACATTGATGAGTCTGAGGCGCCTGCAAAGTTGATGGAACGGCCTGTCAGCTCGGGATGTACAGAGCTTCACAGTTATACTCTCGGTGCAGCTCCGAAACGTGATTTGTATTTCCCTCAGAAGCACACAGCTGCTCTTTTCGGTGTTCCTGATGGTACACTCAATGCCAAATCGAATTCCGGCAAGTCCATAAAAGGGAATATTATTGCCATGCAAACCAACCGTCGACAGAGGTTAGGAGCTCAAGTCTTTCATAGAGATTTTACCACTAACAGTACTCGCATAGCTCAGTAGTTCAAACCTCGAGCGGTCATAGAAGTCATGAGAGACGTCCATATGGTCCGTCAAATCCGAAATTTGGTCCTTCCCATAAGTCGAACGCTTCAAATTCAGATGACTCAGTGAGCAACGGGTCGGAACCAGGGGTGATCACACACTCCGAAACTGAGCCAGATGCTGGTCCGCCTTCGAAAGGACCTTCAACGCCAGATTCAACGAGGAAAACAACCTTTAGGCAACGAGTGGAAGTGGCACCCCTTCGAAAACAGCGTCCTAGTGACCTTAGCATGGCGCCAATCTTGCGAGCTGATCAAGATCCGTACGATGATGGGAGACATAGTACTGACCCGGCGGGTCTGAGCGATGAGAAAGCCAGCGACGCGTCACATCGCGTTGCAAAAATTGCTCAGATTTCCGCTGGGAAGGGGCTGGTCGGCTCCCTAACAGAGATGCCTGGTGTAGTTGATCTGACGGACGACAACCGTCGCAGTGGACAGATCGACGTTGCTTCTCAGAGCATGGCCGAAGATAACAGTCACACGCAGGCCGGAGCTCCGAAGGGCAATGGGCATGCCTCTGTCAGTGAACTAGGACAGCAAACTCCCGAAGATAGTATGCAGGGCCGTAGGTCCGTCGCGAGGGAATCTCCAATGAAAAGGAGGCCTTTACAGCCAGTGAAACAGACCAAAGTGACCAAGAGAACGCCTATCCAGCAGCAGCAGCCATCGTCGCTGCCCTTGGGAATCTCAGGGGCGCCCACTGGGAGTACGCCTTCTGAAGAGGATTTGTATTATCTTCTACTACATCGCTACCGAAAAAGGGAGCAGATTGAAAAACGACTCACTGCACGCTTACGTCAGCTTGAGAGAGAGAACGGAGATCTCTGTCAGACAGCACAACAGACTCAGCAGCAGCTCGAGGCCTCCATTACATCAGGCACTAAGCAGGCAGACAAGCTCAGAGCTCAGAAGATGGCGATTGATGAAATCAGGAACGGGTATTTGAAGATCAAAAACTTCATGACGGACGTGTGTGAGGACCAGAAGATTCTAAAAGCCAAAACGACCTCAGTCGAGAAGGACAGGCAGACCCTACGAGACGAGCATAATTATCTGCACCACAGTATCAACGAAGCCCAGAATGCCACAACGTCGTCCAGCAATACCTTGACCAAGGTTAAGAGAGATCTTGCAGAAATGCGTCGCGAAACTGCACACCTTGAAATGTCCCTCCACGATGCGAGATTGGAGCTTCGGAATGAGCAGCAACGTCTGGCGCAGGAAAAGTGTAGGAATACGAAATACCAGAATCATATTGTCGAGATTACACGGACTCGGGACAACTTCAATTCCACGGTTCAGCAAGGACAGCAGCATCTTTTGAATGGTCTGAAAAACATCAAAGACAAATTCCACAATCTGGAAACGAATCAGCTGATGGCCCCTCCGCCGCCGAATCTTGCTGCCCTTGATCAATGCGTTGAGATGCTCAAAGCGCTGACTAAGGTCGAGACAGCCAGCCCAGCAGATGTCACCGACATGATTCAGGTAATACAAGGACTGACCGAGAGGTACGCTTACACTAATCAGGCCTAGATATGTTGCTGACTTACTGATGAAATGTAGTATCGATTCATTTGAGAGGCAATCCGAAGATTCTTCGCAGAGGGCCGCGATTTCGCGTGCACAATCAGACAGCAATCTCTTGTCTCAGGTTACTGAGCAATTCAATACTCTTGTCCACGATTCCGACCATCAAGATCAGATTACCGAAATGCGAGAAGCTAAGAAGACACTTGAGGAAAGAGTCAGAGGTAACGAGAATATGCTTGTGGAAGTCCGAAACAGCAGGGTGTCTGCGGAGAAGCGAGAATATGATCTGAGAGCTGGCAATGAGAAAGTACTGACGGAACTGGCTAAGCTGCGAGAAATGGCTTTGACCACCAAAAAAGGCTCTGGTCCGATGACAGAACTTCAGCAGCTCTCCATGAAATGGACAAGCACAAACAGTCTGCTGGCCGAAAGTCTGCAAAGAATTGAAGGCAAAGACCAAAAGCTGCAGGGTCAGGAGGAACAGATCCGAATTCTGTCGGATCAGCTGGGCCTAGCCAAAGCCCAGCAAGAAAAGTCTGTGGAAGAAGTCCAGAAACTGTCAAAGACCATTATAGATAGTGCGGACGCTGCCAATCGGAAGGAGGGGCGACTGGTAAGTGCAGAACTCAAATGTTAAGCTCAAGGTTAACGAAACTTTACAGCTCGCTGAGAAGGAACTGCACATAGGCGATCTACAAGTGGAACTGAAAAACGCAAAGCGCGACTGTAGTGACCACTTGAAGCAAATCGAAGAATTGAAGTCGGTCCATTGTTCTCTTGAGAGGGAGCTTGACGGAGCAAACTCCCGACTCGGTCAAGTGGTCCGAGATTGCACCACGGCGAGATCTACAATTGACAGCTTGAATCAGCAGCTTCCCCAAATCGACGAGTTACGAGAACAGGCTGATCGTATGCGAAGCTTGGTGCATGAAGGCGAAGTCAAGGATGGTACCGTTGCAGATCTGCAGCAGGAACTTGGGTCACTCAAAGCTGCGAACCAACGGCTGCACGGCCATCAAGTCGACGCAGAGAACAAGGTCATGGAGATTGCCGAGCTGAACGTAAGGTTGCAGAAAGCTGAGGAAGCCCCACAGCAACTTGGCGCCCTTCAACAAGAGTTGCAGAACTTCAAAGAACAGATCGCATCTTCGAAAGATGCTCGAGAGCGGGTGAATGCGCTTGAGTGCGAGTTACGTCAGAAGGACGACCGGATGAATCAGCTCAATATCGATATTGCTGACTTCGACGACACTCGCCAACGGCTTAACGACCTCCTAACAGAAATGACTCATTGTAGGCGTGACTATGAATGCATAGAGAAAACCTTAAAGGTCACAATGGAAGAAGCCGCTCGAACACCAACACTTGTGAAAGAGATAACACTTCAGAGAGATGAGATTAGCGAGCTCAAAGCCAAGCTGGCTGAAGCTGAAAGGATCTCTGAAGCTGTCCCCGAGATGCACGCGCAGGTGAATCAATTTTCTGAAACATTCAGCAATCTCAGGCGAGAGCTAGAGCATGCTCAAGAGGCTGGCGAAGAGTTGCGGTCGATAAAGACTGCCAATGCTACGTTTCAACAAAGGATAGTGGAGCTGCAAGATCAGGCTGCCGTTGCTGAGCAAGCGAGTGATTCTTTGAAGTGTCTGAGCGAAGAGGTGCAACAGAAGGACGCACGCATTGTAGCACTTGAGATCGAATTGGGTCGCCTAAAGACGAAGCAGCAGCAGATGGAGGTCAGGGAGGCAAGTCCCGAGGACCTCCATGACGAGGACGTTCCCCAGGAGACCTGCCGCCTTGCTGATGACAGTCTCGTGCAACAAGCAAAAGATGGCTATGACAATGACTACCGGACGGTGGAGAACGAGACTGCCGATACTATTCGCCAGGAGGCAGAGCCACGCAAGGAGAGGAAACGCGCCAATCGAAGCGTAAGCAGCCTGCAGGTAAACGCAAGCACCTCCGACCATCTGGTCTTGGTCAGAAAGACTTCAGAACGCGCGGGGCTAATGGTCGACGCCGTCAATGAGACTCCGCCAGCCAATGCAGTGGATGGCTGTGCACCGTCTGTGCAACATCTTGACGAGGCCAACCTCATTCCCGAGTCCCAGCCACATGGGAATGATCTTGACAAGTCTCTATCATCCCAAACTATGCGAGACATGTTCTTAGATGATGCTCTCAGCTCGTCACCCCTGAGCGACGTCGGAGCACTCTTCGGCTCGACAGATCAAGATCAGCCTGCCAAGTCTCGGTATCACGCTACGCAGCAACATATTGGCCAGCTGGACGATACCGATGGAAGAGAAGATGTCGAGGCGACCGAGCAGCCACTTGGGCACGAGGAATCACTGCTGAGCGAAACTTCTCAATGTCCCGAGGCTTCACACAGGGATCGCGAACTTACCAAGCTAAGTCAGGGCAGCCGACCGGTGTCAAGTTCTTATGGTGAACCGCTGCTACTTGACGATTTAGAAGGACTTGGATCCTTACCAGCGAGCCGTTCGATGAATACAGTCCCTGGCATGCAGCTCAATCCAAGCATCCAAGATGTTCTTACCAGCCCTGTGGGTACCCTGCCACGAAAGCTGCCACGGAAAAGCATGCAACCAAGACCAACTGCGATGCCACTTTCAGGGCCTGACGTGAAAGCTGCCGGCTTGATTGATCACGTCCAGCATCTAGCAAAAGGCCCAAGCCCCCGGAGGCTCCGTAACAGTCGGGCTTCTCCGCGGACAAATACCAGGGGATCACTACACGACCTCGGCGAAGATACTGTAAATGTGCGACCTGCCACACCTAATCTTCCTGCGAAAGAGAGGCATCAACCAAACTCCGCAATCAAGCGTAAATCCGAGACTGCCAGTATCGTTGACGAGAATTTTCCCACGGAAAAGAAGCGTTCAAAACGAAACCTTTCCAACATGGATGTTGCCAGTCGTCCAGGGACGCGCTCGTGGTCAGTCAACTCGTCGACCTCAGCCAGAGTAGGTGAAACGTTTGGTAGACTCAGGCAATCATCAATCTCGACCACTAGCAGCAGAAACACGATAGTTGGGAAGAAGGCTCCCGCCTCTGGTGGTAGTAAGCAGAGACCCAAAAAGCCAAGAGGGTTAAAAAGTGAGCAATGGCTAATTATCACAATCTCAAGAGGATACTGACCAGCCTAGGTCAACGGTACAACGAGCGATTCGGAAATCAGTGAGGCTGAGAATGTCGAACAAATAGGAGCAAGTCTTCTCGCCGGACCAGCGTACTACGAGACAGTACGTGCATTTTACTTGCAAAATGTCCTCTGCATTATTCTAGCATCGTCTGAAGACACTGGAAAATCAAACAAGATAATGAGCAGCGGAATATGAGGCGGTGCAAATTTGTGGAGTATGAGCTATTGTTGCAAGTTCGAACATATGAGGAGATCAGGACCGACTGCATTGCTAAAACAGAGTCGTGGAACTGCGCAAATAAATATCTTTCTAGTCCTTTCTGAATTCTTCCCTTAGAAGCGAGTTCCACAGTCCCTTCAGTTCATCGTTGCTCCTGAAAAGGACCCGATTGTACGCCGTATCTGGAACGCCATCTGTATGCAGCTCTTCCCACGCAAGCCCTGTTTCTATATCTCTTCTTGCTGCAATGGTCTCCAGTTTTTTTACCATGGTTCCTGGCACGCTTGAGCACGGCTCTCTATCTAATCGCCCACCACCGTGGCTTCGGACCCTCAATGCTTGGACTTCGCAAAAGCGATTCTCGATCCGCCCGCACCAGTTTATCATCCTGCTCAGTCCCGCAACGCAACCATATGCAACCATCGTAGCGGTGCGTACGAAAATCCAGTAGACCACCCCTACTACCTCACCACCTCTATCGAGAACGATCCTTTCCCTCTAACTCCACCTCTAACGTCCACCTCTCCTCTGCTCTAAGAACAGTACCTGCTTCTTCACCACGGGATCATATTTTAGCATCGAGAGGGGTCGAGAGGCGCGTGGTCGGACCATCGTCCGGAAATAGCCTGTCATGGCCATGGAGAGGAGGCGCACGGCTATTGTGCGGGATTTCGCTGGATGGAGGGAAAGGATTAGAGAGGTAGAGAAGGTTGAAGGAAACGATGGCGGCAGGATAAGATGAGAGAGGGGAAAGAGGGGGTCTACCTTTCCTTGCCATGTCTTGTTCTCTGGAGGGGATGACTTGATGGTGGATTTCGGCAGAAAGGAGAGAATAGATTGGTATTGGAGAGGCTGAATACCAGGGAAAGGATTGGCGTGGATGGGTATGTGCTCCTGAGTGCACGAGGTCTCAATGTTGTTCATGTAAGCGTCGCTGACCAGGAGTTTAGGCAATATGGTTCATTCTTGATTGTCGCAATGAACCTGACTGCGAGATGAATTGGAGCTTTGAAAGTGACTAAGCCTAATGGGGGCACGGCGCCAAGAATGCCGACGATCCTCGTCAGACGCGTGCAGACGCGACGTTCATCGCAGCTGGGCCAGCTTCTATCCATGACAATTTGTACATTCGAAAGCTAAGGACTAGTTTGTGCCGTGGCGCCTCCTCGAGCGAGGAAGCCTGCTGCTAACAAGGAGGAGAAAACAAACGGGCGAATATTGAGAAAACCACACGTAAGAAGACTACTAAGCCGAGGACCAAGACCTGGGGTTTCAAGCCGGCAACCGGCAAAGGAAGCTGCTCTGACAAAGCGGTCGAAGCAAGAAGAGCGAGAGATGTCCATGTCCCCGACAAATTCGACGAGGACAATAATCACCAAGAAAAGCTGCTCAAGAGAGGACCCCGCAGACGCACAGTTTACGATGCCCAAGGCTTCGAACTGGATTATGAGGAGGTTTTGAAAAGCAGGACGCCGCCCCCAAATCATTCGAGAACTAGTAAAGCCTACATGAAGATGCTTGAGAAAGACCAAGCTGAAGATAGGGCACTTGAAGGGTACTTGGGGTTGCCAGAGAATGGCCTTGTTGGCACGGTGCGTGATGCAGTTCCGGATCGCGTCGCGAGAGATCTCGGGGTGCCGTGGCACAAGGTCGGTATGCATTCTCATGGGTATTGGGCAAGACTGGGCTTTACGGCGGACCCTGAGGAATTTAAGTTGGAGAACATTTCCGAGGCGGAAAAAGAATGATTACTGGATTTATCGTCCGGAAGTGCACTGAGGACGTAAATTGTTCGAGACGAGCAGCTTGTTCTGTCGCAAGCGAGCGAAAACGAGGTCTAATATTGTGATATAACTACGTCTTCCGAGCCGCTGCTCGACTTCGCTAGGAATTCGCGCTACAAGGCGAAAGCATTCCCTGGCGCCACGCGGTCAGCTGGCATTGATCCGCAATAGATGAAAGGGAAATTGGCGTTGTGTTCGCGCCAGAACAGACGTTCAAGTTTTGCCAAGAGCTGCAAACATGCAAAGAGACAACTGGCTCGTTTGAAGGTCCAAATGATGTGGGTACTGAACTGATAGGCAAATGCAACTCCGCCAAAGATCTCGTGATGTGTCAAATGATTCATCTAAGCTGTTCGACACCGTTCAAAAAACCGAAAGATTCGCGCCCTGCTTAGTGCAGGATACAGAGATGATACAGGCCGAAAATACACCAATAGTGTAACACCTCCAGACTCCCTGTACTGATTCAACCAAAACATCAGCATTCTGCCAGCACATGCTCCACTCAAGGCGGGCTATCCGCAAACCTGCTGACTTTTACAATCGTTGAATTCTTCGACAAGGGCACCATGTATAGGGCCGAAGCCCGCTTGACAGTCATCATCAGCGGTGGTTGTGAAAATCTGATCCCGAGCTTTAAGAGGATTCTGCCACCAGGCTTTGAAAAACTTGACGTTCTCGGCCCAGAATGGATCCATATCTGAAGTCCCTGGATACTCCGAGACGAATTCCTCGTGATTTACCGGGTTGTCAACCGGGAGAACAGCTGTGCTGGTATGGATTCCTTGTTTCATCAATTCAGCAAAGATGTGTTGGAGCGGACTGATGCGTACCCGGAGCTGGACCCCAAGAACCTATGGTCTGACTGCCATCATCCCAGACGGGTGCCCACCAATAGATGGCATTGTTTGCCGTTCTGTCAAGCCAGTATAACTGACATGGCTGTTGCCAATTTCTGACGAGCGTCAACCACATCTTTCTATCACGTAATGGCGCAATCGAAGAGCGAAAAATACTAACGGATATTTGCAAATGTACACCGAGGCCTCGGCAGGGACGCCTGGTGCATCATCCGGTCCAGGCCGGCAAATCCCACAGTCGTCTGCATTGACAAGAGGTAGCGAATGCACAAGCAGAAGCAGGGGGGCAATTGCTGGGAAGAGTTTGGCAAGATATGACTGATGAACCATGCTTCTCTGTTGGGTCTTGCAAATTTTCGAGATCGATTCGCAACAGGATACTTTCAATCAACAGACACAAGCGATGAACTGGAACATACAGAGGCCAAGAAGACATGGCCTTTTATATCCAAGTTGGATGACTTCGCATGGGGGTTTTTCCGAGGTACCTAGGCAATGACCAGAGGTCCCGTCTTGCCCTAGATTCAAGTCTCCTAACATCCGTTTTGTGTGACACATCTCCAAGGTCGGCCCTTTGACGAGGAGCTCGCTCTGAAAGATCACCTCGGGTGCAAATGCAATGCTTGAACACCTTAGCATAAGAATGCTGGACTTCTCTTTGAGCACAGGTTCGAGTGGTACTGAAGATGATTTTGCTCTGCTTACGCACTCGGGCAATTCAACATTCACCGCTGGAGTGAATTCGCGTAGTTGAACATCGGTTTTCGCCATAGCCATTTTCACGTCTTGGGATTCGAACATGAATAGCAGATGAAGCAATCTCCCGTCACGATTTTCGATCGAGCAAGCAACCCCAGCATTTTACCAGAAGTTGCCCCATCGGCCAACCCGAGCAAACTTGTGCAACTTGGAAGCCATTTGAATCGTGACCAGGGAGATTGAGCAAACACTTCCAGATCACCCTCGATCTAGATAGCACCAATTGTCCAGTCATTCGAACCTTGGTCTAGACCCATTTCGCGCCTGTAGGAATCTGTGAGTTGGCGCGTTAAATAACCGACTGAGTGGATGGTTCTCCCGCCCATGGCGAGCAAGATACCGACGGCTTGTTGGCCGTCTTGCAGGTTTCGTTGGGCTTTGCTCTGTTCGATTGGAACACGGAAAAAAGTCTCTTTCATTCGTCTCGGAATTGCGAAGGCTGCAGTCTGCCATTGAAGGCTGCCAGAAACTGCCGCATTCTACTACTGTCAGTATTTCTGCGCATCAGGACACTGTTTCCCTTCGAGGGGACGGCTTTCGCCGCGAATCTCAAGTATACTGATAACTCTACTGTCGGCGGAAACCTTCCGCCCGTTTGGGCTTCCACGCAACAATCGACCGCCCCTGATGTTGCATTGCGAAGGATGAATGAACGCCGGTGTTCTATTCAAACCCTTGTTGAAAGGGGCCTGTGGACTTCGCCCTGTCGGCAGATTTTGCCCAGATTTACACTCTCTCGTGAGTATTTCACGTAGTACCAGACTATTTTGGTAAGGAGGAGGATGAGGAGCAGCAATCAAAGCGAACGCGGCGGAGTACTGTTGTTATACGATAATCTCATTAACTACCGAGTCTTAGGCGGGAACTACTCGTACGTGTACGGAGATTCCAATGATACAGGAAACAAGTTGGTCTGGAGGTAAGTTGACGCGTGCATGGTGTATAAATATACGGTATGCTTTTGGATATGTAAGGTCTCGAGGCGGATTCCTGGACATAAGAAATCAGGTTGCGCAATTCCAGTATTATTTCTCCGTACGAGTGGTCCCAATTGAAGTTGTTTCCTTTGGAGGAATCCAATCGTTGTCCATGCTTCAAGAATGTAATACCGCTGATTGTTCAATCATATGAAGTGCGTAGAAGCCGGTGGAGGGTTGCAGTCTCTGATTGGAAGAATGAGGACCCAGCTTGGGGTAGTTTTGCAAAGCTGCGTCAGGCTGCATGGCATCCTTCAGCCCTTTAAGCCATCCAAAGATCCAACGTCTGTCTCCTGCGCCGCAAAGCTCACGCTTGTACATCTGGACCCAACCTCCACCCACTCAGAAGGTCAGCACAAATTTCCGCTGCCCGCGTTTAGCAGCCATCAATAGCTTCGCCCTCTCTCGTCACTCAGCCCGTTGGCTCGAGGAGAGACTTTGCGCAATGCATCGTGTCTCAAACCCTCCTTGCTTCCATAGGGGCACTATGGCATCCAATCTCTCTTTCCTATCTCTCTTCGTATGACCGGAGTGGGACTTTGTACACCCCTGTTACACAACGACAACTCTTCGCTAAAGGCAAACAAGTGTCACCACCTTCTTGACGTCGAAGTATTGATCAGTGTTCGCTGTCGCCAGTACTCGATGGCGTATTACAGAGCGCCACCCGATGAATCCGCTTCTCCAGACCTAGCTGCCCGTGCAAACATGAGCTATCCTGAACCGAATTCTACTCTGCAATCTAGAAACCCATTCCGAAGACATATGTCCTCTTCCGATCCCAACACACAGGAGGAAAGTGCCGCGACTCATAATATTGATATTGCAGACGGAGCTGGGGATATCGGAAGACCTACCAATGAGGGCCTAGGTAT
>JAABUK010010432.1_pt1 | contig 12405 bp, 13 predicted proteins | sample 5559141 | NCBI WGS metagenome assembly JAABUK01 (sample SAMN10711869, study PRJNA513367) | rock metagenome | isolation source: Antarctica rocks | place: Antarctica: Victoria Land, Pudding Butte nord | collected 2016-01-03
CTCGCTACTTTGCTGCAAAATCTGGATACTACGTTTCACAGCTGTGCTGTTTTGCCACAAACCTTGGGCCTTCCAGGGTATCCTTCCCTGTACCGTTCGAGCCCAGCACAACTCACAAGTGTAACCTGTGCTTTCACCTCTATTTCACTGTGACAGTAGCTCTGGCTTTGGCAATACTTAAACAGCGCTGTGATCGCTTTGCGAGGCGGTCAATCCCCACACGCATCGTTACATAGGTCGTACACCTGTCCTGAGTCGCAGCATCGAATAGCTCGGCAGCTGTGTGCTCTACGATAGTCTAAAACAGACGTGCTTCGTACTCTGGACACCACTTTTGACGAGAACTGTATTAGTGATGAGTTCCTGGATTAAGATTAGTCAGACCATCACATGTTTAATATCTATCATATTTGAGATCATCTAGGAGCAGTTGCTGTATGGATTCATTCTGGTCTCTTCACAGCTCCTTGACCTGGTAAAAATAAGCTTTCCTAGCTCAGACCTCGACACAATTCTGGGACAATTGTCATAGTCGACTTCAGGCAACAGCGCAAGCTCTAGCCAACCCACTCCTTGTAACAAGCACATAGTCTCCCACTAAAAAGTTTCACCTTCGGTGTGTGCATACGCATCTGCACAACATCGACACCTACGCGTCACACACATGCGTTGCATCAGACCACAACAAATTGTAGGGCATACTATAGCATCGTGCTAAGGCCGTTATATAATACGTGTGCTACATACATGTAGCAGAGGCTAGATAGTTACAAAGGTAGTGGCTTGGTGCTGTAAGGCACACAAGACCAAAGCGAGCTTGAAGATAAGATTGTTAGCATCCGTTGCTTTGGCCCTGTATAGCCGCATCCCAGCAAGAATCATAATAAGGATGACAATGACGTATTACGCCACAGCATACCCTAGCTAGGCTACCCTATAGGCACACTGCTACATGTTAGCAATGTTCAAGTATGTGCAAGCATGTCTCAAGTATCTTCTAAATGCTGGAGTGATGCTTAGCAACTAGCAAAGTCAAAAATGCAGTACTTCTGTGCTAGCGGCGTGTACTACATGCATGTGATGCTAGCTGCCTGCAAAGTATGCTACACAGATGCTAGAGTGTGCTTAGCTTGTTTGGCATGAATTAGTACAAGTGTACACAATACTAGCCAAAGTCAAATAAGCAACACTGCTAAGTGTAATCAACTTTGTCTGTCTCTACCTACATGTTTGCCCAAAAAAGTCCCTGCACAGTTTTCAAATTCGCGCTGACTTTCAACCACGCAAGCTTAGTAATACGCATACAAGCAACATGCAAATCAAGGCATTTACATCAAAACACGTCATAGAAATGTACAAGATTGTACAGGAAAACTCATTGTACAAGACAGTCTGGTATCTGGAAATCTAGCTAGTTGCCAACCTATGGAGAGCCTGTGATGGAGACTGTGGTGTGTGACATGAAAGACTGGAATCTGCTCAAAATAACCAAGTGGTTGTGGCCAGAGTGGTGGGGCAACGCTGCTAGCTTGCAGGGGAATAGCTTCTCCACTGGCCATAAGTTGCCGTTGGGATGATCAACTGTGTGCCTCTTGAAAATTGGGCATCCAAGGACCTGCATGCTCCTCTGAGCTGCAACATGGGTCCTGGGCACTTGCGCAAACCACTGAACATCAAGCGCCAAGCATTATAAAAGGCACCATTTTGAGTTTGCAGCTGTTCTGCAACCAGACGCAAGCCATACTGCTAAGGTTGCAAAGGTCAATAGCAAGGTCAAATGACCCAGGAAAAGCTTGCGCTACCTTGCCTGCTGCTCAACATGCTCTTGACGATGTTAGCAAGTTCAACTCAGCAAACGTGGGCGCAAACAGTGCATGGGCCGAATCCGTACTTTGCACCATACCTCCAGGCAGGAGAGCTTCCTGACGGCACTGTCATGCCTCGTTTCCAAGAAATTTGGAGGATTGTAGGGAATGAATTGAATGCAACAAACTTCACTGTTAAAGTTGACCAGGTTTCTGGAACTGTATTTGCAGCATACTCATACCAAGAAAATGCAACAGCAGAAAGTTCTAGGGTGTCATACGCAGCTGCAACTCATGCTCACGGGCAGCTTGGTGAGTTGTTTGTCTGCACTGTCATCTTGTGCAAACATGTTTCTGTCTACCAGCAGCATGGATGCCTGTCAGTAAATGCCTGAATTTGCAGTGATGTCTGTTTAAGGCAGCTGCAAAGCCCTATGGCAGCATTTCAGCTGCTGCATTGTCAGAACTGGCGGTTCCATGTTAAGCATGCAACGGTTGGCTGTAACAATGCAGAGTGCAACATGCATGATGAGCATGCATACTAGCTGTCCCTTGCAACCTGACATCAATGCCTTTGCAGTCAGCCCAGAACAGCTTGCTAGCAATGCTACCTCTGACACGCTGTACCTCAACTACAACAATGGTGGATGTATCCTTGGATGTATCCAATGTCACTATAGACAACAAGACATGGTGCCCAGACTTGGGCTCAGTGGCTTCAACCAATCACAATCAGCCGGCCAACATCTTGACTGGAGAAGGTTTTACAGTGGAGTGCACATGCCGGCCTGCATTGTAAGCATCGCATGCGCGTGTCCATTTCTGTGTCAAGCAGACATCATTTAGCAAGTTGCTTGCGCACAGCGCTCAGTTTGATATGACCTTAAACCTAACAGAGATTGTGTATAGGTTGCCTGGCTGGCCTCCTCGTATGCGCTCTCACATGCGCTCTCACATGAAGGCAGGCAGGTCTTAGGACGCATGCCGGTCCCCGTCTACAGGTCCTACCTTGTGTGTATTACTGCTTGAGTGCCATTGCTTCACCAGGGTGTGCACCTGCTATGTGCACAGGCGTTCTCATTTAATCATCTGGCAGCACACAGGCAAGATGTCTAATGCACATATGCATCACCATGCACACTGTGCAGCTGCCAAAATGCCTTCTGTTTCATCAACCAGCTGAGTGCTGCTGTACTTCCTTGGTTGACACAGCAATGCTGGACGCAGAAAGCCTGCTGTGACATGCATGAGGCCTGCCTCAAACCTGCTTAGCCTGTCATAACAGTCCAGCCTGGCTTGCAGGTGACGGGGGCCAACTTGGTGCCCATGACCCATCAGAATCAGAACCTGGTGATTGCTGTGCTAGCAGACCTGCTTGCTTTTGCAGCAGTGTGGCAGATCTGGTGCATTGGTGTCAATCAGAAGTCTCTGCTGGCAGGGCAGGACATCAGCTTTGCTGTCATTTCCTTTGTAGCACAGCAGGACGCAGATGCTCTTGTTGCAGGGCAAGTATGTTCATCCCTTTTTTTCCAAACTTCACTCATGCTTGACGCACTTGTAAGCCTTGAGGTCAAAGCGATCACACCATACTCAAGGCATTACCAGCCTGTCGCAGCATTTCTGGCTCACGCCCCATATGCACATGCCTTCCCCAACGTTCTGGTCAACTACTGTAGCTAGACGCTTTGAGTATGACTTGAGCATGTTGCAGCCGGCAAGATCATCAGCTATCATGATCATCTGGTATCGCTCAGTCTCCCACACGGTGGTCTTCACCACTAAAAATCATCCTACAGGTGGTCAAGCAGCTGCTGTCGTCCAGGTGGTAGAGTGAAGAAGGACGACGGGCAGGCTCCTGACTACATTTTGGCTACAGATCGTGCATGTGCATTGGATATGGCTTTGCACTACAAGAGAGCAAGATGAGCAATATGTGCATTGGACCTGCTGCTATGGGCTGTGGAGCATGCAAGAGATTGAACTTCGTCTGTGCATTGCAGGAGATCAAGGAATATTTGTGCATGACCTGCTGCTTCCCAATGTGGACTGGCACTCTGCAGCATGTCTTCATCAATTTTCAGTGTAACTTTATCGGTGCAGCTCATGATACCCTGTGGCCGTCACCATTGTCTGCTGGGTGTTTCTTTATGTTCTCAGTCATGTTTAGCATGCCTGAGAGGATTCCTGTGACTCAGCTCGAGCTGAGTTGCTTGCCCCATATACCATTTACTGTCCCCTACACTTGCTGCTGTGGTCCACAGCAAGCCAAATGCGGGACTATGGGCATATATGCCAGCAGTCGCTGTGCGGAGCCTGTCAGTCCCAGAAAAAAGCAGGCTGCTGATAAGCTGTTTGCCATTGTGCAGATCATGTTATCTGTGCTTGCAAGGCGATATGACTGGCAGGTCGACTTGACTGCACCCATCAGGGAGTTCCTTCTGACCCTTCCAAGGCACGGTCTACCCATGACCTTCAACAAGTTAGACCACCCGTTGGCAAGGAAGAGCGATGAATAGGCAGATTGCCCATCAAGATGATGATGTATACACACACAAGGAAAATATGCTGTGCCTGAGTACAGCCGGAGAGGTCAAGGCAATAGCAGGCTGCTCTTGGACACATGCTCGGAGATGTATAGCCATTGCACCTGGCTTTAGTCATAACTTGCGCTTGTACCGCTTTGAAAATTTGTCCAACCCACACTGCAGTCTTACCTATGCATGTCCTTTTTGTTGACCATTTGTGCCAGTGGTATACCCTGTGTTGCAGCCAACATGTGATCTGCCCTATGCTTGGGTGAGCTGTCCAAGTACTTAGGGTTAGTCAGCACAGATGACTGTTGCATGCATGCTTATGTGACTTTGTTATAGGCAGAGGTAAATAGCAACTTGCTGAATGTACTTACAAGATATTGCCTTGATGCTGAAAGGCACCATCCAGAGCGCAACAACAATATGTATCCTCCGTGGTCAATTGCAATGCATATTCACCCGTCAGGAAACCCTGACACGTTCTGGTAAGCCCTAGCTACCATGATCAGTGAGAGCATGTGCCCCGCTACGCCCCCTCCCCCTCCCCCCCCCAAGTTACTGGCATCAACATCTCTGTTGATGAACTCATAGGCTCCTGGTTACTTGCCAATGGTATGTAACCAGGAACACCACATACAAACAACACAAGCCAATCCTGCCATCACAGATCACTTGCGATCACTTGCGATCAGCGGCTGAACAGACGATTTACGACGACGAACAACTGACAAAGACAGCTTCAGCACGCCGGTCACGAGCCTGTTTGCCTTGTGCCTGGGTGGACGAGCATCTGCCTGTGCCTGAGTGAAGTCTACGCTCCAGCTTCGACACACACTCTGAGGGCTTCTCACTCTGCTGATATAGGTATAATGAACTTCGGCTCTCCTTTGGATTCTGTTGCCTGCTGCTTGATGCTCGTGGCCGGCAGACCTTTCAGCCAGCAAATTTTCCAGCTTTCAGCTACAGCTCAGCCAGACGCAACCTGTTAAAAAAAATTGCACTGAAACTGACTCACACTGTATTGCATCCTCAGGCGTGATCCCCGAGCCCCTGCTCACACACGATCCCTCGCGATTGTGCTTCAGATTTTATTTTAATCCTGCCATCACAGATGAATATTGCTGCTGAGACATACCACCGACTTAGTGCTGTCCTGTTGTGTACATACACAAATTTGCAAAATTTTAAAATTTTAAAAGAAGACCAACACAGCTGTAGACAAGATGGCCACTGAACACATACCTATCACAGGCATTCTACTTCAATCAGCAAGTGGATTCATCTAAAACATCATTGCTCAACTACCCTCTGTCACAAAAGGCGTGCACGAAGACCACTTCACATACAATCAGACAGACCAGCTGTGGCCATCGCGCCACACTGCTAACAGCATAAATTGCACAACGCTACTGCTGCTTTCTGGGCTGGCCTCTGCCGTGCTTCTGAGCAGGCTTATTGATTGCACATAGTATGCACACCGTAACACCAAGACTAATCTGCGACCTGGCTTGGTGTCACGGTGCAAGAATCATGTCTTCACGTGTAAGTGTACACTCTACTTCATCATCATCTCTAACACAGCAGGAGTTGGAGCAGATGCTCTGTTCCCATTAGGGCTGTGCTAATTACCAACGACTGTATAAATTTTACCGATGTCCAATGTTAACATTTGATCACTTCAATCACCCTACAACACATTGGCAGAAACTAATTGCGTGTTACATTGTAAAGCATCAGTGGGAATTTAGTTGCTTTCTTGGCTTAGTATAAAAGGTCAGGACTCAAGTAGCACAGCCTCAGTTCCCATCCTTGTACCGCTTAAGAAGGGACACATGTGCATGCAACACATTGAACATCCTACCCATTGATGCACGCAAGCATTACTCATATGCCGCAGCACCCTTCAATGACAGTGTTTCAACTGATCCCAGATAATTGTTTAGCAGCTTAGCATGCTGCGCAGTTTAGCAGCTGCTCAAATGGAATAACCTCACAAACTTGGTTGAAAGCAACACATATTCGCCAACACTGAGCTGTTCATCACGCCTAGCTGTTCGTCACGCCTAGCAAGACCAGCATCCTTACTCATGCATTGTGTGCATTGAGCAAAGAGTCAAGAGCACTACTCACAGCAGCACTCACCTTCCCAGCCAAAAAGTTGGCAGCAGGCAAAGGAGTGACAACATTCACATTCTCAGGGGGTTCCCATGCAGACACATTATCTTCGCGCTCTGGTTGGTGCCTTACAGCTTCAAGCCAATACCTTTGTAACTACGTTGCTACCTAGTACAAGCGGTTTCGGATTCGGTAGCTGGTTGAATTTTCATGTGGCAAGTCGAGAGTTTGACCCTGGGGGCCTGCGCTGAATGCTTCTTGAGGGAGAGAGGGAGAGATTACAAGGCAACACGCTATAGCTATACCTGAAGTCGATCGTTCCGGCACTACCCCTGGGCACTGCCGAAAATCGGGACGAACCGGTGGGTCGGGGATTCCGGTCAATGTGGTGGGGGGGGGGGATGCGAGTAGCAGGGTAAATCAGACTATGTGTTCAAATGCTGCTGTGGGCCCCAGTTTTTGTATGGGTAAGTTACTAGTGAACATTACACCATCAAGCAAGCTGACCTGGTCATGCTCAATTGGTATGAGCCAAATGACACCACTTTGGAATTCAATATCTCCAGCGTGAGACCCCTAAATGCCTTCCAGCATATTTTGCACTAATACTTTCGTACATACACACTGATCCCGACGGCTTACCGAGTTTTAATTTTGCTGACAAGTGCAGTTTCGGGAACTGGTCATCGGGTTCATGCCACTAAGAAAATGTGACACCATACGTCTGCATTCGGCCTCAACTCCCCAAGGACGTGCCCCAGGGCACTTAAAGACACACAAGGGCTGACGGGTGAGACAATTTTGATCTGGTAGAGAACACCCCTGTTACCAGGTGAGCTTGCTTGGCTAGCACACGACGAACTGAAAGGCTGCTGGCTGCACGGCAAGCTAGTATAACAGTTGCCCTGACCTGAGTATCATATGCATATCACATGACAGACCATGTGCACTCCTGTTAGGGTCTGGTACATTTGAGCAATGGGTGAAGGGGCATCTAATTTGCAGCGTGGGGTTCTGTTCTACAACATGGGGTTCTGTTCTATAATGTATGTATGTAGTGAAATGTACACAGATGACACTACGTACAGATATGTACACAAACAACATATAAAGAACAGGCTTGAGGCCAATTTTAGTCCTAGTACAAAAGAAGAACTGGCAGTTGCGTGCATGAGTAAACTTATAGCTATTATACCTAAATCATAGATTGGGTGTTTGCTTCATCTCTCACTGGTACACCTATATACACCGTGTGGTCGACGCCATGGTTAACAGTATGTCAGGCAGACAGGTGCTGGCAACACAGCACTGCATGTTGCCAGCCATCATGACCTGTAGATGTGTCACTGCAGAGTGTTGCTGACATGCTTGCTTCAGAACAATGAAGTTCTTCAGTGGTCACATCCGGTATAGAAGAAACTGCAGAACATCTGCTGTTGCTTTTACTGTACGTATGCACATATATGCCAACCCACATTGCACCTGAGCTCAATACACTGGTTTCATACATGTACATGCATTTTTCGAGTTTGAGTTGCCTCGCCACGCATGAACAACAGGTTGTAGGGCTGCATCACCAGGCAGTATCATACAATAGAGATACTCCAAGTGAAGGGTCCCAGACCATCAGTGGGCCCATCCCCGCTGATGTTGAAGATGGCTGTAGTGTCACAGAAACCAGGAGGGTTGCCAGGGAAAGCTGTGGTGTTCAACGGGCAGCTATCACCAGGGGGACAAATACCACACAGGCCGCAGCTATCAGCTGAGGCGCGTGCTGATACATCAGCTGTGTATTGATAGTCCAAAGTAGAAACGTTGAAGCTCACAGGAGCAGTAGTCAAGTCCACAGCAAGGAAGTGACCACCGGCAAAGCCTTGGAAAACCCAGAAGTTGGGATATACCTACACAAAAGTCAGAAAGTTGCGCAGTAGTCATTTTTGGAACGTTGCCTTTTTTGTACTTGTACCCTACGGCTGATGCAAGCTGTCACCATGAGCATCTCTGTTTGTATTTGTGGAACGCCCTGCATGGCTGTGTGCTGACTCCTGTCTGTCCAACCCTTGCACTCACCAATGTACACATACCGGAACCATATCTATGTACAAGTTGTTGCATGAGGCTACTTGCTCATCACACACAATCAGTACATGTATCTCTTAACCTCACCTTTATGACAAGTATCAGGCTTAGACACACAACAATAGCCACCATGTATTGAATTTATGCAATTCAGCACATGACAATGAGTAAGTTCAACACGGATGGATACTCGTGCTTGCTATGCATCGTGACACTTCAGCCCGATCACAGACTTGCTATGTGGCTTGACACTCCCAAGTGATGACATGGCAGCAGGAACCACACCCATTTTAGGAGTCCATGATGGCAAGCTTACCGGAGCAGTGCCGTTTGGTGGGGCAGCCAGGGTCGGGTCAGCAAGAGTGGCAACCGTATACATCAAAGCATCAATCCGTGTCTCTGCTGGATTGGGAAAATTAGGTGAATCTGATGCAAGGCTGTTTTGGTTTAGTTTTCCAGCTTCTGTTGTGTTGCTGATGTCCCAGGCAAACTGCAGATGCAACAGGCTTTCATGTAAATTGTATGGCTCAAAGTGCTCATTCAGCAAGATTACATCATGTCATGAGATGTCAAAAGCAAAGCATCTGTGGTCCACAACATTGGTGCTCAGGGCTGAAATGCAGTATGGCCCGTGTCAAGACCGTGATGTGCTGCAACTAACCAAGCAAAAGTTGAGGACCACATGCCCTAGAGGCTGATGCTTTCAATCAAGCGCTCAATATCCTGTACAGCGTTGTACACTTTGCTTTCATTACTGGCTACACAGGTTCTCCTTACCTCAAATTGGTCGGTCATTGCAAGCGTGGCTGTTGCCCCACCATCTGCATGCAACACATCAGGTTAACGTAGAACTCAAGTATGTTCACCTGATTTGGTGCTCAGACTTACTTCAATATGAGGCTAGGGTCATGGATCATGACCAGGCGTCAAGCTGCGATAGCCTACTGAAAGCCCTAATGTCATGGTGTGATGTTGATGAAACAATAAAACCAGTTGTGAGCTTTGAGCGGCAGGCCAAAATTGCAGGCTTCAGCCAGCTTTATGCCTATGGCTTATGGCTGAATGGAGGCCACAAAAGACCACTTAGTGGGTGTCTGCCACTAAGTGAAAACAACATTACATGTGATGAAGGCTTCAAACTTCTTGTGCTATGCCTTAAAATTGCATCAGCAAATGCAAAGGCTATGCATGGGCTTGAGGAACTTATACATGTACGACTGTGCTAGAGACAGTAAGGCACCCTCTACGTAAGTGCTATGCGCAGGCGTACGTACTCACTTGATGCCGATTGGTTGTAGACCACGAGTCCGTCCACAGCAATGACCATTATATCATCCTCTGGCGTGTCGATAGGTCCAGTAGCACACTGTAAGCCAGACTTGCTTCAGTAGGATATCTGGATCTACTTTGGCTTGCACCCTTGCTTCAGCACATCAATGCAAGCCGCATGCAGATGAAGGCATGGTGGTCAAGTCACATGAGTCTGAGTTGTGCTCACTCTGCATGTGGGCAAGTCAGCACAGATGGCACACACAAGGACGCTGTAAGCTCAGCCGAGGCACACATGTACAGTGAAATGCATGCAATGTTAGAGCTTGGGGTGTATAGTAGTCGAGGCTTTATAACAATAAAGCCACAAGCATGCCTCTTGGGTGGCAGTCAGACAGACAATTCAAAGCCTTGACTCACATGGCACGCACTGAATCTTGGTGCAATACAAAGTGTGTGTAGCTGAGCAGTCTGTCACAGGCAAAATATGTGTGTTCAACAACATTGTTGTGACCATATATGTGTCATTCCACATGATCATCATCTATCAAACCTATTCATGCTGAGGTGTGGAGGTATGATGTGCTTTTCAATTGCAATACATACACAACATGAGAACGTGCCAACAAGCTCGCACCAGTTGTTCGGCCGCAACCGGGTTGGCAAAGGCACCAACATTGTCTGCTTGAAAGTAGATGTATTCGCCAACAGGCAGCACTGCCAACTGCATGGCAACATTGTAGGTTCAGAAGGACACACTGACAACATCAAGCCCACACAAAGTCAGAAACCAAGCTGGTTACAGCTCAGACAGCTACCTATAGATTGATGCTGCTGTGCTGTGATATTCAATACAGGCTGCACAGCCTTCCCAACATTCAGCGAGTGTTTTACCTAAGTAGTCTAGCAGCAATACAGGTAGAGATGGCTGAAAGGTGGCAAAGAACTGTTATGTGCAAGAAAGATAGGCTTGATTCAATGTTGCACTCATGCGCAAGCCTCATGCAACTATAGTAAGGTCGAGGAGCCATACCTGAAAGATACCAGAGTCAATAGTGCAGTTGGCATAGGAAGGGCGATAACCTCCAAACCAGATCCCCTCTGTGCCTTGCCCGACAAGGCATGCTCCCGTGTCATTCACAAATGGGCTGTCAGTGACCTGAAGGTCAATCTGCTAATGATGATACTTTCATAAACTTGTCAGAAGCACTGCAACTTGCTTTCACTTCAGGACCACGTTATTGCAGTCATGCAAATTGATCTATGTGTTGATGTTCTGAGCCTCTATAAACACTGACTGAAACTGTGTCGAACTGCATTGACTGAACATTTGCGAGAAGGTTTTGGGCAGCAGAAGCTAGACAAACCATGACTGCCATATGCATGAAAGATTCGGGCTTACAGCATAAATTACTGAGAAGAAGTTAAAATATCGCTCCACAACATCATTCCATGTAAAGTTAGCACTGGCTGTCTGCATCACAGTGGTTGACCCTGCAAAGATTGCCACTCATGCCAGGTCACGGCAGTGTGCGGGTACAAGGAACGAAGTCTTTGAGTAGCTTCGGCGTGCAGTGTCGTACTAGAAACCGGGCACAAAACGTCGGAGCACGAAGTGCTGCGTTATCAACTGGATTCACATGCATTCCGCCACAATCTAACCTCACCCGGAGTCATGACCCAGCTGGGAAAATCTGCCCTGCGTGGCACAACGCGCTTGGTCACAGCACGCATGCAGCGCTCTCCGTATGACCAAGGCAGACAGCAGGTGAAAGTTTCACGATTGTTGCAAGCACAAGCCGTGTGATCACAAGGATAAGAGCAGGTACTTATACTCGTGCATCTCAGCACGTTCAGCTGCTTTTACCTCACATCGCAAGCAAGGAAAAGCAGTACACATATGGCAAGCGCCTTGCATCGCATCGCTACGTGCAGCTATCACGTTGCAGAAGGACAGTTGTTCACCACACACTAGCTTGCTTTGACTCAGAGCGATCAATTTTACTCTGCAAAATGACATGTGCAAGACTGCAGTTAAGTCAGGGCTCACAGCTGAATGCAGGTAGACCTACAGAGCAAGCTTCTTTGTCCACTTCACGGCACGTGATAACATCATAAGAATATGCCAAAGCATCTCTCCTCAAGCATGCGAATATGCCAAAGCAAGTCTCAGACATGACGATCTGGCAAAATTGTAACATGCAAATATGTGTTTACCGGTATTAGGGGGATGGAAAATCGACGCCGCGAAGAGCCCCCTGGGTGGCCCCCTTGGGGGCCCAGAGCGGCGTCGATTGGCCATAGCCCCCCCTGGTCATCGACGGTCGACGATTGCCACAGACCGCTTCTCGAAGCGATAGGGCACGAGATCATGCAACGAGCAAAAGCAGGGGATGCGACAATCCTGCTCAAAGTCAAATCGCATATAGGCATACACGGCAATGAGATGGCTGATAAGCTTGCAAATGAAGCAGCAGATGAATGCTGCATGAACAGGCACTTAGACTATGACCTGTCTAATGACTACACACAACCATTCAAAGACAAATTCTGGTTTCAACATACCATTCAAATCCAGACAGCAGAAGGGCCAGCAGAAACCAAAG
>JAABUK010010433.1_pt1 | contig 12404 bp, 14 predicted proteins | sample 5559141 | NCBI WGS metagenome assembly JAABUK01 (sample SAMN10711869, study PRJNA513367) | rock metagenome | isolation source: Antarctica rocks | place: Antarctica: Victoria Land, Pudding Butte nord | collected 2016-01-03
GGGTGGGGGCGGCGAGCAGGGCGGTGACGGCGAGCCCGGCGAACATCATTCGGGGGGTTTGATGGTTGAGCGCATGAGAACCAAGTCCTTTGTGTGACGGTGATTAACGGGTGACTGTCAGCACGTATTTCGCCCGGCTCAACCAGATAGATTGGCTGGAATAGCGATGAATTCTTCGAGCGGCCGGTCATCGTCGTCTTACGGGTCCGCGCATATATGGAGCAATCCGAGGTGTGCCGCGGCGTCGAACCATCCCGACCGAACATCGATGGAGGGATCTCGACGTGGAGAATCTTCACGGCACGTCAGCCGGCATGCCGCATCGCGTGGACGGGCGGCCACTGACTCACGGCCGTCCGGACGACGACCTGGCCGCGAGGATCACGGTGCGGCAACTGATGCGGATCTACCAGCTCATCGGGCTGGCGGAGCGCGGGCACGATGTGCGGGCAGCGCTACGGGACGTGCAGATGTTCATCCTCGCGGTCGCGCACGAGTCCGGCACGGCACCGTTCGGCGCCGACATCACCGCAGCCGAGGCCTGGGACGATGTGGCGCGCTGGGACATCGTCGACATCCGAGGTCACCAGGTGGGTCCCGGCGAAGTCGCCTGAGAGACTGCGCCCTCGAGGTCGGTGTTGAGGTGCGGCCCGTGGGCTTGCTGAATCTGCCCTCACCTGCGTTGGGGTAAGAGGAATCGTTGGTGGCGTTGGGGTTGTCGGTGTTGGTCGCGGTGGCTGGGTGGGATGACGTCGGGCTTGCCGTCGAGGCTCATGCGTAGGTGCCAGCGTTCGTGTTCGGTGGCCCGATCGGCGTTGGGGTCGGGCTCGATCAGTCGGTGGTGGGTGGGGCAGACGAGGGCGGCGTTGTCGGAGCTGGTTGCGCCGCCGACGGTCCAGGGCACGATGTGGTGTGTGTCGCAGTCGCGGGGTTCCCGGTCGCAGCCGGGGAACACACAACCCCGGTCCCGGACGGTGATGGCTTGCCGGAGGTCGCCGGTGAACAACCGGGTTGTGCGGCCGACGTCAAGGATCTGGGAGTCGGAGCCCAGCACGGCGGGGAGGATGTCGGCGTCACATGCCAACCGGCGCGCCTCGGACGGACTGATCCGGGTGTTGGAGCCCATCAACGTCGCGCCGGCGACACCACGAATCAGGTTGTCGTAGTCGACGAGGACGACGACGCGTGGCCGGTCACCACCATGCTGGGGTGCGTCACCACCGGCTGCGTAGGAGTGGACGAGAGCCATCAACGCCTGCGCTCTACGTGCCTCGAAGCTGGGCGCCGGCTCACACCAGGCCGCGTCATCGTTATCGGTCGTCTTCGGGCTTTTGGCGATCGCGTCGACGACGGCACGGAGGGCGTCGCCGTCGGCGGCGGGGAGTTTGCCGGTGATCGTCAGGCAGCCGTCGCCGTCGTCACGTAACCGGAGGAACTGGGTTTTGCGTGCTTCCTGTTCCTGCGCTTCCAACTGGGCGGCGTCGGTCTGTTCGGCGATCTCCGGCGCGATCACCTCCAGCAGATAGCCAGCCAGGGACAGTAGCCCTTTCCGACCGTGATCCGCGGCGAAGCCGATCATCGTCTTCTCCGCCAACTGCACCTGCTCCGAAGCCAACGAGTCCGGCAGCTTCTTCGACACCCCGACGATGGCCCCGGCCTGTTCCTCAGACACCGTCCCGGCGGCCATCGCCGAAACGATCGCGGGGAACCGGCGATGTAGGCCTTTGGCGAGCGCGACGTCGCGTTGTGCCGCGGCGAGGCTGGATGCGCACGTCCCGTTCAACCACGCCGCGGTCCCCAACTCGGTCGCTTGCTGAGTCACCTGACGTTCCTCCATCGCACCCAGCAACCCGAGCTTCATCGCCGCCAACGCCGCCTCGGCATGCTGCACCGTCAGCAACACCATCAGGCACTGGTCGTCACCGAGCTGCCAGAACATCGCCTCGGCGGGATCAGCCACCGGCAACAACGACCCGAGCGCATCCACCACAGCATGGGCGACCGGATGGTCCACCCCCGCCGCCGGCGTCGTCCCCGTCGTCATCATGCGAGCAACGCTAAACCACACCACCGACAATCCGTCGAGCGAGAATCGTCAAGCCCGTAATGACATTCAGCGATCAGCTGTCGCAGATCAGAGTGGTCGCTCCGCTACCCGACACGCCGACCAAACTGCGTCTCAGCGACCACTTGAGCTGTTCGTCAGTGCTTGTCGAGACCGGTCAGCCTGCAGAGAAACGGCGAAGCCGTCGTCGGTGCCGGGCCACCTCGACCGCACCACGTCGAGGCCGGCCCGTCGAACGACGCCGCGCAGGACAACAGTCACGACGATCGCGTCATCGGCATAGCCGAGCACGGGGATGAAGTCCGGAACCAGGTCGATCGGCGAGGCCAGGTAGGCGAGGAGGAGCCCGAGTCGGATACGGACTCCGCGCGGGAGGGATCTGTCGGCGGCGAGGCGATGAACGAGGCGGATGACGTCCGGCAGTGACCGGAGGGCTTCGCGGAGCAGGCCGCCGCGTGGGCGGATGACGGCGAGCGTCCCGATCAGCAGCGCCCACACGAGCGCGAGGCCGAGGACGAGGCTGATGAGGAGGTCGAGCCACCAGTGCCCGGTCACAGGCCGACCGCAACGACGGCAATCGCGAGACCTGCAACGGGATGCGTCGAGCTGGTCACCATACGACGACGGTACAGGCCTAGACCAGCCGAACTCGCCGACGACCGGCGAACAGCGCCTCGGCGTTCACGCAAGGCTCCTCGGTGCCTCACCGCGGGTCGGCCTCGTAGCCCGTGCTCACGAGTTCAGTGACGCCGACGTCGTGCCGAAGCCGACGTCGTGCCGATCGAATCGCCGCAGACCCGGGGCTGATTGACCGAGAGGTGGTTCGGCGGTCGAAGTCTCGTCGGGGTCAGCTGCTGACGTGGCCTTTCAGAATGCTGTACCAGTAGACCAGCGGCTGGAGGTATCGGTCGTAGAACCACGTCATCCGGCGTGCCTTGACAAGGTCGAGCACCGGAAAGCTCGGCGTTATCCGGTCGTCCCGGTCGAACTCTGCGAGGACGAGCCGGTGACGGGCAACGGTGATCGGCGCAGTGGAGTAGCCGGCGTAGGTGGCGAGCTCGGCTCCTGATCGGCGACGGGCGATGTTGTCGGCCACGACGCCGGCTTGCTTGCGCAATGCGCCGCCGGACCGCGACGCCTGGACGTCCGCCGCGTCACCGAGCCCCCAGACTCCCGGGTAGCGCAGGTGCATCAAGGTCGTGGGGGAGATCTCGATCATGCCGTCCGTGGTGGCGCCGGCCAGGCCTGACTCCGCCACCCACGCCGGTGCACGGTGACGCGGGACGAGGTGGAGGATGTCGTACCCCAGCGTCCGCTCCTCGTCAGCGGTGATGACGGTCAAGGATCGGACGTCGGCATCGACGGAGCGGACCCGGGCGCCGGTGAGCACCCGGATGCCGAACTGCTCAGTGGCGCGACGCAGTTCGACATCGACGCGGTCGATACCGAAGATGGTGTCCCAACCGAGGACCGCGGTGATCTCGATATCGCCGAGGACGCCGGTGCGACGCCAATGGTCGGCGGCGAGGAACAGCGGCTTCAGCCCGGCGCCGGCACACGGGACAGGACCGTCGGCGACCACGAAGACGGCGTGACCGGAGCGGAGATCTCGGACGAGTTCCCAGGTGTGGGCGGCGCGCTCGTCGACGTAGTTCGATGCTCCGTGCGTCGAGAAGACGGCCTCACGACTCCCGGGAACGGCGTCCCAGTCCTGTTCGACGCCTGGGCAGATCACGAGGTCATTCGCCGAGAGCCGAAGCCCGGAGGCGGTACGGACGCAGCGCTCAGCGGGTCCGACCGCACTCACACGCTCCTGATACCAGTGGACACCTTTCGGAATGACGCTCGACTGTGGTCGCTCGAGGTCTGACATGTGCGCTTGGCCGCCGCCCACGTAGGACAACAGCGGTCGGTAGCGGTGCACGTCGACCGGATCGACGAGCGCGACATCGGTCATCCCGTCGCGGCGAAGACGGGCCGCGAGCGACACGCCGGCGTTACCGCCACCGACGATGACGACATCGTGATGGCGAGTGCCTTCACCGGCTTCACTCATCGCAGGTCACCGACCGGGGCAGTCGTTGGATGCCGCCGTCGCCGCTCGTGGTCACGCCTCGATCGGACTGGATACACATGCTCCGGCTACCCGGGCGGGGATCCACCAAACAGGGCGTGCACCGGAGTCACAGGTTGATCATCACCTGGAACATGAGCTCTGACCTGCACGAACGCGTGCGAGATTGAGATTTCGTGCACGCCGCAAACACCAAGAGCCGAATTTACTGCGGACCGCGCACGCTCACGCGCTCGACGGCACCAGATGCGCGGCCACCGGCTCAAAGGCCAGTCGTTGCCGGTCAGCCGACGCTATTGGAGTGCAATGAGGCCGACGACTCCGACGATGTAGAGAACGAGAACCGCCAGCGAGTCGATGCCCACCCGAAGTATCTGTCGTTGCGGTCGGAACACCAGGCCGACGAGGTAGACGGCGGTGAGCAGTCCTCCCAGTGCCGTGAGGTAGATGTCGCTTGTCTGTGCCGCTGGCAGCACTGCTTTGCCGCTGATCAGGGTGACGACGAGGAAGAGGACGGGCAGGAAGGCGTTGCCGCCGAAGATGTCGCCGACGGCGAGTTTGTAATCACCCGTGCGAGTCGCGGTCAGGCCGGTCGACAGCTCGGGAAGTGAGGTGGCGGCGGCGAGCACTGTTGCGCCGAACAGGACTCCGGAGAGACCGAGGTTGCGGAAGAACGCTTCACCGCTGCGTTCGATGGTGACGCCTGCGATCAGAGTCAGTACGGCGGCGGCGCCGAATACGGCGATGGCACGGCCGGTCCCGACACCGCGGCTTGTCGCGTTCTTCTCGGATTGGCTCCGGGCATGACCGCGTGGGTGCTGCTGGCTGTCCGGTGCCTCCCCGTTGTCGGCCCAGGGCAGATGTTTGCCGGGCCCACCGATGAGCGCGAGGCCGACCACCCAGAGGATGAGGATGAGTACCGGCGCCGGGGTCAGGCGGGCGACGATGAGGTGGTTGGGCAGCTGTGTTCCAGCGATCACGACGAGCAGGACGGCGATCACGAGGGCGGCCTCGAGCACCAGGCTCAGGCTGGCCGCCATATAGGTGAGTGGCTTGCGTGGCCGGACGCCGAAGGCATCCAGGGCGACCAGCACGACGGTCTGCAGAGCGATGCCGCCGAGGAGGTTACCGACGGCCACCTCGACGTGTCCGGACAATGCGGCACTCACCGTGATGGCGATCTCGGGCAGGTTGGTGGCGACCGCGAGCAGCACGACACCGCCGAGCGCGTCGCCCAGGTGCAGCCGCTCGGCCAGAACGTCGGTGTAGTCGGAGAGTTTGATACCGGCGAGCCAGATGACGACGGCCGACGCGACGAAGATGAGCAGCAGAACGAACGACGGCAGCGACGACATGGTTCTCCTGGATGTGGTGGGACGTGTGTGGGCCGTGGACCGACCCGGCCCCCCGATGGACTCCGGATCACGCGCGCATGTCGGCGTCAACGCGTCATGTGATCCGTCTTCGGCTCGGCAAGGAGTCGGGCCCACGCTGTGTGCGTGAGGCGACGACGGACCGCGCCGGTCCTCCGCGGCCTGCGAATGTTCGCCGGAATCGGTAGGTACCCCAACACCGGCATCGGTTATCCGCTGGTCGCGGCTGAATCAGCCTTCGAGCGACGGCGACACGGGGACGTCGGAGAGGGTCCGAACTTCCTCGTCTATCCGCAGTGCTGCTGGCGATGGAGATCAGCGCGACTATCGGCCGCGCTCAGGTAAGCGAACTCGGCGGCGGCTCGCTGAGGTCTCGGCCGAACTCAGACATGTCGAGATCGGGTGCGACCACGTAGGCGCGACCCGCGGCGAGCTCGGCGGCGACGGCGTCCAGCCAAGGATCGACAGGGACCGGGAGGCCGCGCAGGAGCAGCCCATTGAGGAGCGCGTGCCTGACCGTCGAGTCGTCCTCGCCTTTGTGAGCAGCGAGTACTTCCATGATGACCTGCTGCTTGGTCCGTGCGGATTCAAGCTTGTCGGTGTGTTCGACGGATGCCGCAATCTTGACTTCTGGGTCGTTACTGGGCGCCATTCTCGATCTCCTCGTTCTCGTGGATTGGGATTCTCCTGGGTTGTTACAGACTTTCGCCCGGTTGGCTCAGTCCTTGTGTTCGTGTGATCCGGCTGGATCGCTGTCTTCAGCGCCACGGTTCATCATGCTGAGCATGTGTGCGCCACCAGTCCGGAAGAATCGGTAGACGAGCGCAACTGCGACGATACCGAAGAGGATGTCGAGGATGGACGTCTAGTTCCAGCTGATAGCTGTCTGTCCGGTCTGGGCATTGCGTTGCCCGCCTGTCAAGCCCAGTGGAGTGACACGAGCTCGCTCGCGTACCCCGCTATCACCATGGCGAGATAGAACGTCCCGGCAATGACCAGAGTCATTCTGACCCCGTAGTACTTTCGGTAGATCAGTAGCAACGGAACGATGAGCAGATCGGCGAAGATGAAAGCCATTACTCCGCCGAAGCTGATCCCGCCGTTCCATAGGACGGCAGCGAGTGGGACGTTCCCGATAGAGCAGACGAACGTTGCGGCGGCGACGATCGGACCGACGATGAGACCGCAGATCTTCGCAGCGAAGGGGTGATCGATGAGGAACAGGTGCTGCCAGAAGCTGTCCGGGATCCACGCCGACGCGGCGCCAGCCAAGAACAGCCCGATGAGGAGGTCACGTAGGATCGCGGCCCATTCCATCACGAAGTTGTGGGCGATGGCGGTGAGCCCTTCGGCGCTGGCGAGACGGCCGACGAAGCTGCCGTCGCTTTTCACGCTCATATCCATTCCGGCGTGGCCCTCCATCGAACCGGCAATACCCCGATCCGCCTGGGTACGCGCGGCGTCGACGACCCGGCGTGACACGAACCGTCAGAACATCAGGGCAACAATGACGATCATGATCGGGCCGCCGATGAATTCGGCGAGGGTGAACCGCCAACCGATCAGCAAGCCGAGAATGATGCCGAGCTCGATGACGAGGTTGGTCGACGAGATCTGGAACGCCATCGCAGCCGTGAAGTCGGCACCCTTCCGGATGAGTGACCGCGCCATCGCGACCGCCGCGTAAGAGCACGACGACGAGGCGGCGCCGAGGCCCGTTGCGGTGACGAGACTGCGCGGCCCGTCGTCCGGAAGGAGACGTGAGATCGTCTCCTTCCGAACCAACGACTCGATCATCGCTGAGATGGTGAGACCGAGTACCAGTGACCAGGCGATCTGCCAGGCCATGCCTGCGGTGGCGCGGAGTGCGTCGGCGATCGCTGAGACGACGATCACCGGCCGATTCCCTGCTGATACGGCGAGGTGAGGCGTTGACTGCACTCGAGAAGCATCGCGTGGACGAACGCCTGAGGAAGGTTGCCTCTGAGCTGTCGCTGCCGGACGTCGAATTCCTCGGTCAGGATGCCGGCCGTTCCGCACGCCGCGCGGTTCCGCTCGAACCAGCGGAATGCCGCCACTTCGTCGCCCTGGTGCCACTGCGCGAGCGACATCCCGAATCCACACAGGAGAAACGCGCCCTCTGCCTCACCGAGCGGAATATCCTCGTGCGCGAATCGGTACAGGTAGCCGTCGGAGGTCAGGTCCTGTTCGACGGCGCGGAGCGTGCCGATCGTGCGTGCATCGGAGGCGGTCAAGGCGCCCCGGACCGGGGGTAGGAGCAGTGCTGCGTCGGTGCCCGTGTGGGACGGGCTTCGCTGCCAGTGGCCGCGCGGGCTCAGGCACCGTCGTGAGGTCTCGGCCAGAATCTCGTCGGCCAGGGACTCCAGTTCAGCGGTGGCATTCTGCGGTGCGTACGCCGCCACCGATCGCAGGCCGGCAACGCACGCCAGCCGTGAATGTGACCACCAGTCGTCATCGAGTTCCCAGATGCCGGCCTCGGGCTGGTTCCAGCGCTGTTTGACCGTGTCGACGGCGATCCGGAGCGCCCGATGGTTGTCCGCGTTCAGTCGATCATCGCCGGCGGCGACGGCGAGTACCTGCAGCGTCTCGCCGATCGCGTCGAGCTGGAACTGGCCGTTCACCCAGTTGCCCACGACGTCACGCCCGCCGGGATAGCCGCTCAGACCGAGAGTCGCTTCGGCCGGCACGTCACTGCCGTCGACTCGGTAGGCCGGTGCGACGGTAGAGCCGTGTTCGAGTAGCCGGGCGGTGAGGAACGATACGGCGTCGTCCAACAGCGGATACGGCTCGTCGACTCCTGCGGCGATACCGGCGTAGGCCTGATCCCGCAACCAGACATAGCGATAGTCGTAGTTGCGTCCGGCGCGGGCGCGCTCCGGGAGACCGAGAGTGGTGGCCGCGACCATCCCGCCGCCGGGAGCCGTCAAGCCGCGCAGGATCGCGTAGGAATGCTTGGCGTCGCGCGGAGCAACGGTCGAGTCCAAGGATGGTACTCGGCTCGCCAGGCGTCCTCGGTGCGATGCCAGCATCGATCGGCGTCAACCGGATCGGGAAGTGCCTCGTCGGAGATCTCGAGGACGAGGTCGTGGTGTGCCCCGGGTGGTAGGCGAAGCCGCAGCGTCAATGCCCCGCTCGCCCCCCATGCGGGCGTCCGAGGCTCCGGACCACCGGATGCGCAGCGGGCCGTCGGACGTGATCCACCTGCCGTCGGCATCACGGCGGAGTGGCCGTGCCTGGCGACGGCCGAAGTCACTCCCCACATCGAGAACCACGTCGACGACTGCCTCGTCACTACCTGCTTCGATCCGTCGGAGCAGGATCAGCCGGTGCGCATCGCCAGGATAGGCGAGTGCCTCGCGGCATTCGATGGTCGACGTGGTCGTGACCCAGCGACTCCGCCAGATCAGGCTCCGCGGCTCGTAGTAACCACCCCACACGAACGTGTCTGCGGGGGTGACGCCGTACGCTCCGGCGCCCCCGACCAACGTCGAGAAGACGGCCGCGGAGTCCCAGCGCGGTGCGCACATCCACGCGATGTCTCCTCTGGGCCCGATCACGGCACCGCGTCGTCCATCGGCCAGGATCGCGTAGTCGCGCAATGCGTGCGGAGGGAAGGTCGAGGCGGACGTAACGGCCGCTTCCGCGGACGAGATGGAATTCGTCACGATCGGCTGCCGTCACGATCAGCCAGGAGGCCGGCAGCCCCGATTGCCGCAGCCGCGACCATGCTCACCGTCGCGGCACGCCGGTGCGCCGTGCTGCGGGCGGCGAGCGCTCCCATGCTGGCGCCGTGCGTGAAGTCGATCGCGCTCAGCAGCTTAACCCCATGCCCCGGACGCACCAGCTGGAGGATCGACTGAGCGGCGTACCGGAGGCCGAGGATGCGAACAGCAGTCACGTCGATGGAGCTGCCCCGGTGGCCGCTCACCGATGCGTACAAGGTGTCACCCCATGCCAGGAGGGCGATGCCCCAGGCTGCGCTGGCGACTCCCACCAACCGGGTGGGGCGGTGCGATGTCATGCGTGCGCCTTCGTTCGGCGGCCGATGATCGCCGCGGTTCCGGTGATCGCCGCCAGTCCGGCAGCGCCGAGGAGACCGTGATGTGCAGACGCCCACAACTGCGGACTCCGCCGCCAGGCGCGACCATCGAACGCACCGTGCGCGCCGAAGTCGTGGCCGGTTGGCCCGTCGGCGGGCTCCCACAGGTTGACCGGCTGATCCGGATCCTTGGCCTCCTGGGTCTGTTGCGAGGCGAATCCGGCCCGGCCGAGGTACCAGTCGAGAATCCCGGGCGCGACGGCATTGGCCGCCAGCGTCCCGACGGTGCTCGCTCCGACCCAGTACTCGCGGCGCCGAGGATGCATCGCTGCGTGGACCACGGCACGTGCGGCGACCTCGGGCTGATAGATCGGCGGGACCGGCTGCGCGTTGCGGGGCAACCGCGACAACACCCAGGAGAACTGCGGCGTGTTCACGGCCGGCATCTGCACCATCGTCACCCGCACGGCACTCTTCTCGTGTAGCAGTTCACATCGCAACGCCTCGTGGAAGCCCTGGATAGCGTGCTTTGCGCCGCAATACGCCGTCTGCAACGGGATCCCGCGATATGCCAGCGCCGAACCGACCTGCACGATCGTCCCGGAGTTGCGAGCCTTCATCCGCTTCAGTGCGCTCATGGTGGAGTACACGTGGCCGAGATAGCTGACCTCGGTGACCCGTCGATACTCCTCCGCCGCGATGTCGTCGAACCTCGCGAACACCGACGTGAACGCGACGTTGATCCAGATGTCGATAGGGCCGAGTTTGGACTCGACCCGCTCGGCGGCCGCTTCGACCTGGTCCGCGTCGGCGACGTCGGTCGGGATCGCCAGCGCGATTCCACCGAGCGCGACGACCTCGGCGGCCGCCGCTGCGAGCCCGACCTCTCCCCTGGCGAGCAGGGCGATGTGGGCACCACGACGGGCGAAGGCACGCGCGACGGCTCGGCGATACCGCCACTGGCTCCGGTGATGACGACGATCTCAGCCGTTTTCGCGGTGCCTCCGGATTGATGTCGCGGAGCGCCTTCACCGCGGTCGACGTGGATCCGGAGAACGGGTTGCGTCGCGATCGTTCGTGTCGTGTCGTGAGGTCATACCCGGGTGTGTACCCGCAATCCTTGCGCTTACGCAACAAAATAGTGGAGACTTTCTCCGTGACCACTCCTCGACGCGCCGCGACCGACCGTCAAGTCGATGCACTCATGCGCGCCGCCCGGGTGTTGACCGGGATCAGCGCGCAGGCAATGGCCGCTGCCGACGAAGTGGTGACGATGCCCCAGCTCAGGGTTCTTGTCCTTGCGGCCACCCGTGCACCGCTGAATGCGTCGACGGTCGCTGCCTCGCTCGAGGTACACCCGTCGAATGCCAGCCGGGTGTGCGAGCGACTGGTGCAAGCCGGCCTGCTGGATCGGCGCGACTCACCCGCGGACCGTCGGCAAGTGGAGCTCTCTCTCACTCCCGCCGGGGACAGCCTGGTTTCATCGATGTTCGCGCACCGCCGAGCCGCGTTCAGCGACATCCTCGGCCGCATGCCGGCCTCGGAGCGTGCGGCCCTCACCACCGGGCTCGAGTCCTTCGCCGATGCTGCCGGCGAGCCTGTCGAGGTCGCCATCGACGTGTTGACGAGCGGAGCTGTCTGAGTGTCGACGTGGCCCTTCCCAAGCAACGTGCGCACGATTGATTCAGGGCTCCTCGGCGACGGCGACATGGTCCACCCCGTGGTCCACCCACGTCTCAAGTGCCGCCCCGACGGCGATCGAGAGCCTGGGACGGCCAGTCGGGCGGTGTCGAAGCACGCTCACGGGTGCTGACCGGTTGGCATGAGTCCGAACCGGACAGCCGCCGATAGGCATAGTGCCGTTTCCGTTCACCGAGCCCGGTCACCCTGACAGGCCAGTGATCGCAGTCAGCGTGCTTCTACGCCGGTCGTGAAGACACTCGTGAGTTCCCCGTTTGATGTTTGCATACTGCAATATTTGGTGTCTGCAAATCAAGCAGTCTCGGCAAGGTCCAGCGGGTGACATTCAAGGAGCGTTCATGAGGGCTACATCGGACCGGCTGACTCACGATGCCCAACGAGAGACGAACGATCTGGTCGACGCGATGCTGCTGTCCTCCCGTGCGCTCGTCGCAGTCTCGGCGCGTTCAATCGCCGCTGCCCAAGGGGTGACCGTTCCGCAGTTCCGCATGCTCGTGGTGCTCGACGCCGGGCCGACCAACCTCAGTGGTCTCGCCTACGCGCTCGACGTCGCCCCGTCGACCGCGATGCGCATGGTCGACCGACTCGTCGAGGCCGGCACCGTCGCGCGCACGGTCCTCCCCGACAATCGCCGCGAGACCCACCTTTCGCTCACCCCGTCGGGCCGGCGAACGGTACGGACGGTGACAACGAGGCGCAGACGTGATCTCCAGGCCGTCGTCGAGCGGATACCGGCCGCCCGCCGCGCCGCGGTGGACGCGATGGCCGACTTCGCCGCAGCCGCCGACCAGGTCTGGCCGCACCAGCCGGTGGCCGGAATATGACCAGCATGGCCGGACCGATGTGGGTACCGACCTCGGTGCCTGACCTCAGTCACCTGATCGCTTGGCATCCACAACCGATCCCCATGTTTCCTACTCTGTGCCGTCCTGCTTCTCGGATATCTGGTCGCCATCTCGCGACTGCGTCGCCGCGGCATCGGCCGGCCCGATCGGCAGGACGGCGAGTTGGGTTCTCGGTCTGATCAGATCGCCCGCGAGTCGACTCGTTGGGAGAGGTGCGACGTGTCGACGCTGTGGGGTGCGCCGCCCGCCGGCCGACGACGCAGATCTGCTTCGTCGAGCACGGCGA
>JAABUK010010434.1_pt1 | contig 12403 bp, 8 predicted proteins | sample 5559141 | NCBI WGS metagenome assembly JAABUK01 (sample SAMN10711869, study PRJNA513367) | rock metagenome | isolation source: Antarctica rocks | place: Antarctica: Victoria Land, Pudding Butte nord | collected 2016-01-03
CTGAAATTCCAATTCTTTGATGATAAAAATTCACTAATTTACCCCTTGTGAAGTATAAATGCATAGATAGAAAAGGCTGTAGCACAAAACTTAATTTATTATTATAGTTCCACTTTTCTTTGGCTTCTTTTAACTGGTTTTTTGCTTCATGGGCAAATACTTCATTAATTTTTGCTTCCACGGCTTTTAAGTTTGCCTTTTTATTTAATAATAGAAATGTGTTCAGGTAAAAATTAATCCACTGGTCATCCTGTTTTGTATCTACATGATTTGGAAGTAATAATTTTATTTTGATAGAAGAATTTTGTGGCGACTTTCTTGTAACGGCACTCACCGTAAAATCTTTGAAGCCTCCGTCATAATCAATTGAAATAGTTTTGCCTAATGCAGATGCATGTCCAAAATATTTTTCAGCTACTTCCTCTGATAGCACTACCGAATTAGGATTAGTCAGCGCTGAATTTGCATTTCCTTCAATAAATTGAAAAGATGGGAAAATCGTAAAAAAGGTACTATCAACTTTAAGTGATTCCTGTGCAAACACCTCCATACCATTTTTGATATTAAACTGCCGTCCCGTTACACGAACGAACTCTTCCACTTCAGGAACCAACTTTTTAAATACAGGCCCCTGCATCATACCGGTGATTCCATATTTAGAAGAGTTGCCTTCAGGAGTGATTTCATTTACTGCCACCCTGTAAACATCTTCCGCGTTTTTTTGAAACCTGTCGTAACTCACTTCGTCTTTATTATAAAGAATGATGAGCATGCAGCATGTCAAACCAATACCCAGTCCTGCAACATTTATAACCGAGTACATTTTATTTCTTACAAGGTTCCGCCAGGTGGTTATAAATAAGTTTTTTATCATAAAATGTTTTTTTGGCTCTTAAAAGTTGAATACTTTTTTTGATTGCATTTTTAATATTGTCGAAGTACAATGCAAATGCCGTTATCATATTAATTTAATAATCAGTCAATTAATATTATTATGTAATTGTAATGTTCGTTTTTGATACAAATGATGTACGGTTATGGTCAAGTGTAAAAACTTTATAGCAATTTGGGAAAACCTTGAGTGCAGGCTGATTTTCAACATATCGTTGTGTTTGCATACAGTTGTCTTTAATAAACTCTGAGCATACAATTATGAATTTAAATTCCTACTAAAAAACATCAGTTATATAAACCTTCTGATTGTTTACCAACTTAAATATCCGGATTTAAAATCGTTTCATTCTTTGATTAAAATAAATTAAAGAGAAGAATTTTAAAACAATTGAATGGCTTAAACTTGCGTAAGTTTTTGTTTTTAAAGCTAGTGTTAAGTTAAGTATGAAATGACTATTATTTTGCTATCAGCGATCAGCTTTCAGCAGTCAGCAGATCAATGCTTGCTTTGTTTCCTCCTGATAGCTGACCGCTGATAGCAAATACGTCAAACTACTGTAAACTTAATACTATGAGATTATAAAAGCGTTTTTTTGAAAAAATACAATATCTTACCATGAACATTAAATCATGCTGGGTTTAAGAGTGTTTTTTATAGTTGCTTGTCTCATGACCGGCTTCACTTATGTAAGCTGTAATAATAGCCGCGCAAATGAAGAAGCAGGGCCTTCCCCCGCGCATACTCCTGCAGAAGAGTTGTTAACATTCGAGCTCTCGCCTGGCTTAAAGATCCAGCTTGTTGCGGCTGAGCCTATGGTTCAGGATCCGGTGGTGATGACCTTTGATCCGGATGGCAGACTTTGGGTGGTGGAGATGCGTGGATTTATGCCGGACATTAACGGTAAGGGTGAGAAAGAACGTGTTGGCCGCATATCTGTGCTGGAAGATACTGATGGTGACGGACAGATGGATGTAAGTAAAATTTATATTGATAGCCTGATTATGCCAAGAGCCATTGCACTCGTTCCAGGCGGGGCGTTGGTTGCTGAAAATGAAGCGTTGTGGCTAACGCAAGACCTGGACGGTGATCTTCATGCAGACACAAAAACATTAATCGACTCCGCGTATGCAGGCGGTCCAAGCCCGGAACATTCCGGTAACGGGCTCTTGCGTAACATAGACAACTGGTACTATAATGCAAAGTCCCGGTTTCGCTATCATCTGGTAGAGGGAAAATGGAAGCGTGACAGTACCGAGTTCCGTGGGCAATGGGGCATTAGTCATGATGATGAGGGCCGGCTTTATTACAATTATAATTGGTCGCAACTTCATGCTGACCTGGTACCGCCTGATTACCTTTCCAGAAATAAAAACCATACGCCCACTACAGGGATAGATCATGGACTTACTATCGACAGAAGAGTTTATCCTATTCGGCCTAACCCTGCGGTAAACCGGGGCTACATACCCGGAACATTGGATAAAGAAGGCCGCCTGCTGGAGTTCACGGCAGCATGCTCTCCGCTGTTCTACAGGGGAACAGCCTTGCCAACAGCATATTATGGAAATGTGTTTGTATGCGAACCATCGGGAAACCTGATCAAGCGGAACGTTGTTGAGCAAAAAGGATTGCTGCTGATGGCTCATGATCCAACTCCGGGAAAAGAATTTCTTGCTTCTACGGATGAGCGGTTCCGTCCCGTTCATCTGGCAACTGGTCCTGACGGTGCGTTGTATGTTGCCGATATGTACAGAGGACTCGTGCAGCATGGTTCTTATGTAACTCCTTACCTGCGTGAGCAAACGATTAAGCGTAATCTTGTTCAACCAATAAATCGCGGACGGATATGGAGAATTGTTCCGGAGAATTGGAAACCATCCATGCCAAAGAAACTTTCCGGTGCATCATCGGAAGAATTGATCAGCACACTGTCTCACCCGGATGGTTGGTACCGGGATATGGCCCAACGCTTACTGGTTGAGCGTGGTGATAAAAATATAAGTAAGCAGTTAACAGACCTGGCACTTAAAGGCGATAACCAGTTGGGCAGGTTTCATGCATTATGGACAATGGAAGGATTAAATTTAATTACCCCGGAGCTGCTTTTTCAATTATTACAGGACCGGAATTCGCTTGTAAGCACCACTGCCGTGCGCCTGCTTGAACCCATCGCCAAGGAAAATAAAGATGTTCGTAAGAAATTTGGAGAACAACTTCTTACAATATGGGGGAACGCACCCATTAGCCAAATTCTTCAGATGACACTCGCGGCCAATACACTCGATCAGGAAATCTCGCATCAACTTCTGGCAGGTATTGCTGAACGTTATGTTACCTCGGCATTGATCCGGGATGCCGTGCTGAGCAGTCTTCCAAATCAGGAATTTGCTTTTCTGCAAAGACTATGGAAATCCTCTTCCTGGGAAAGGCGCGAACCGGCTAAAGAAATTTTCCTTGAAATGCTTACCACTTCTATTGTTCGCAAGAAAGATCCTGCAGAGCTGACTTCTCTTTTATCCATGCTGGATGTGAAAGATTCTTTTGGCTGGAAAGAGAAAGTGGTACTTACAGGAATTTCAATCCAGGGGAGAAATGCTAAAATGAAACCTGTCCGTCTTCCATCAGCACCCCGGGTTTTAACGCGTCCGGATATAAAAAATGAACACCCACAGCTTCATGCCCTGATGGCCATGTTTGAATGGCCCGGGCATGTCGCGGATACCAGCCATGTACAAACCCAGCATCCATTAAACGAAAATGACCAAAAGCAATTTGTTTCAGGAAGACAGCTTTTTCTCTCTACCTGTGCGGGATGTCACGGTACAGATGGCGCCGGTCTTAACCGGTTTGCTCCCCCGCTTATCGGATCTGATTGGGTACTGGGAAATGAAAAGCGGTTGGTGCTGGTTCTTCTGCATGGGTTGGAAGGACCATTGGAAATAAGCGGAAAACACTATGATACTCCTGAAATTCTTCCTGTGATGCCGGCTCATTCTACTTTAGATGATGGTTCTATTGCTGCTATTCTAACATATATCCGAAACGAATGGAGTAACACTGCCGGCCCCGTTAGCGGACGTACGGTAAGTACAACAAGGAATACCTCACAGGGAAGGGTGGTACCCTGGACAGCAGCAGAACTTAACAAACACATAGCGGAAACAAAATGAAGTAGGCTTTCAGCCGTCAGCTATCAGCTATGAGGAAAATACAGCCCAATGGCTCTGCAGAAGCTGGTTGCCGAAAGCTGATGGCATTTAGATATAAATGAATCAAATTAATAATATGGACAGACGAAAATTTTTATGTGACACTACTGTCTTAGGGATAGGAGCCATGACGCTGCCTTTTTTGAAAGTGCCTGCCTTGTTTAAAGAAACACGCATGGGTGTGGTAGTTCATTCCTATGGCAGCCGCTGGCAGTCTACAGTGAAAAGCCAAAAATATCCTGGCTTTTTAAATGCAATCGACCTGGTAGAACATTGCCACCAAATTGGTGCAGGTGGCGTGCAGGTGGTTGTAAAAGACTGGACAGCAGACTTTGCAAAAAATCTCCGCGATAAAAGGGAAAAGTTAGGTATGTACCTTGAAGGATCCATTGCTGTGCCGGGCAAAGCCGGAGATGTTCCAAAATTTGAACATGAAGTGATCAACGCTAAAGAAGCGGGTGCCCAAATTTTAAGAACAGTAACATCGGGTGGACGCAGGTATGAAGTTTATCACTCCCCGGAAGCAGTGCAGCAATTTAAAAAAAACGCGTTTGCTTCTTTACAACTGGCAGAGCCCGTTCTCCGGAAACATAAAGTAAAACTGGCGATAGAGAATCATAAGGACTGGCGGGCCGATGAATTAGTGAGCGCCCTGAAACAGCTAAAGAGCGAATGGATAGGGATAACGTTGGATTTCGGTAACAGCATTTCATTGTTGGAAGACCCTATGGAAGTGATCGAAAAGCTGGCGCCTTATGTTTTCAGCACACACGTAAAAGACATGGGAGTGGAGGAATATCAGGATGGTTTTCTTTTGTCGGAAGTTCCATTGGGTAAAGGCTTTTTGAACTTATCAAAGATGATTGCTTTATGCAGGCAGCATAACCCTACCGTTGCTTTCAACCTGGAAATGATCACCCGTGATCCATTAGAAATACCTTGCTTGAAGAATGAATACTGGGCGGCATTTGAGGGAGTTCCGGGCAGTGACCTTGCACGGACGCTTCGCATGGTAAAACAAAATAAACCTACGTCTCCTCTTCCCAGGGTTTCACAGTTAAATGCGGAAGACCGGCTTGCAGCCGAAGAAAACAATATAGTTGAGTGCCTTGCATACAGCAGAGATAAACTAGGGTTGGGTCAAGCATAAAATTCATGTTATTGCTATCAGCCGTCAGCTATCAAGACGCTAACGAGTAATGTATTTCCTCCGGATAGCTGATAGCTGATAGCTGATAGCCGATGGAAATCATACAGTGAACTTGACTCAGCCTCAATCACCAAAGCCAATATGGAATAATGGAACAGTTAAGCAATACAAATAAAAGAACCCGAGTACGTTACGGAATGTTAGCGCTCGTATTTATAAATGTTGCGATTAACTACCTGGACCGGAGCAACCTTTCTGTTGCCGCCACCTCCCTGGGTAAAGAGCTTGCATTATCATCTGTTCAACTAGGATTAATTTTTTCCGCTTTTGGCTGGACGTATGCGGCTTTGCAAATTCCCGGCGGCCTTGTTGCAGATCGCATCGGCCCGCGGATATTATACGCACTTTGTTTGGTTACGTGGTCATTAGCCACGATAGCCCAGGGGTTGGTAAAAGGGTTTGCCAGCTTGTTTGCTTTCCGTCTGGCCACAGGCGCTTTTGAAGCGCCTTCCTATCCCATTAATAACCGCATCGTTACCAGTTGGTTCCCAAATCATGAAAGAGCCTCTGCTACTGCAATGTATGTTTCAGGACAGTTTATAGGACTTGCTTTTTTAACGCCGGCATTGGTAGCGCTTCAGCATTATACCGGATGGAGGGGATTATTTATTGTAACTGGATTGATAGGCTTAGCCTGGGCATTGATTTGGTACTTTTTTTACAGCGACCCACTGGAACATCCACGGGTAAATAAAGCTGAACTGGACTATATAGAAAAGGGAGGAGGGGTATTAAGAAGAAAAGGACATGACGTCAATAAAAACACTGCATGGCGACAGGAAGATTGGAAACAGGTATTCAGCAACCGTACTTTATGGGGAATTTACATCGCACAGTTTTGTGTTAATGCTACCCTTTGGTTTTTTCTTACCTGGTTTCCCACCTACCTGGTTCAATACCGTGGGTTAAGTTTTTTAAAAACCGGCTATCTTGCTTCTATACCTTTTTTGTCAGCTTGTGCAGGCTTGCTACTATCAGGATTTCTTTCCGATTATTTAATTAAAAAAGGAAGGTCTATAAGCATGGCCCGTAAAACACCCATTATTTTCGGACTACTTTTATCCGGCTGCATAGTAGGCGCCAATTATACCAACGATACTACGCTGGTAATCTTCTTCATGTCGCTTGCTTTTTTCGGCGCCGGAATGGCGTTAATTTCCTGGGTCTTTGTTTCCATATTATCACCCAAACATTTAATCGGACTGACGGGCGGTGTATTTAATTTCATGGGCAACCTGGCTTCAATAATTGTCCCAATCGTTATTGGCTACCTGGCAAGCGGCGGAAATTTTAAACCGGCTCTTGTGTTTATTGGAGCTTTAGGATTGGTGGGAGCTTGTTCTTATATATTTATTGTGGGGAAGATAGAAAGGGTGGGGGTTGGGTGAATTTTTTAATATGTGTAATGCTGAAGAAAAGTTGGTTTGTGATAAGCATGATAACGATTTAAAAAAAGTCTGGCTTAAGTAAGCTTTTTAGGAATGAATGCTGGTGACCAGAATCATTCCACTATAGTTTACGTTTCGGACAAGGTTATTTTTATTGTAATAATTTCAAAGCTATTGTGAGCACCAATCAACACAAATAGCAACATAGCGCCACCAGAAAAAAAAGTATTTCCCGATAATTCAATTCACTTGGATATTCAGCAACTTGTTCAGAAACTGAATGCTTGGTAGGGAACGCCCGTTACTAAGCTCTTTATTGCTTTGTTGATTTTGATTATGGCTCCGTTGAAATCTGGATTTTGATTTTCTGTAATTGTCTAAAGTGTACCTTGAGACTTAGTTATTTTAATGCTTTAGAGAGGTATGAAACAAAGAATAAGAAATTGGAGAAACAATCCTTGGCTTTCCGTCAACTATAAATATTTCAGCCAACATTTATTTAAAATTCTAATCCTTCTAAGAATTTTACAGTAGGCATTTCATTGTATTGTCTTCCTTTCAAATTCCTACCTGCTTTCTTCTTATTCGTACCACCCCATTGTTTAAAAAAGAACTTTACATCGTTCTCTTTACATTGATCCATTATATCTAAGGCCCATTCTTCTTTCATGGGTCGCGGTTTTCTACCGCTCTCTCCACCCACAATAACCCAATTGATCCCTTTTAGATTTAAATTAGGAAGTGGACCTATCAGTGGTTCACATGAAAGAAACTTTATTTGTGCTTTCGTCTGTCTTAAGTAATCAATTCTATCCATAACCTTGTCATTTTCCACAGATACACCCATCCAAATATTATGTGTCCATTTTAAATCATTATGGTACTTCAAAAGAATATCACCTCTTTTTGTTAAAACCTGGTAGACATGCTCAGTGTTATTCATAACCTCAAATACCTTTTTAATAAAGTCTAGAGAAACATCTTTATGAAATAGATCGCTCATGGAATTTACAAATACTACCTTTTGTTGTTTCCAAGTGTAAGGAACATTCAATGCATCTTCATGTAGTCTTAAATTAAAACCATCATCATATTTTTCAATTCCCATTGCTTGCAAACGGCGAGACATTACTTCCGCGTAACAATATTTACATCCAGCCGATATTTTAGTACATCCAGTCGTTGGATTCCAAGTCATTTCCGTCCATTCAATGCTTGATTGTGCCATGTATTTTGCTTTTAAACGTTACCTTAATGTCTTTCTTTTTATAATGATCAAAATTTATATAATATCCTGCTCCAGAACTAAGGTTTTGATCGATACCATAGTAGGGTAAAACTCTCTGCTCCTTAATCAATTCTTTCAGTACGGAATTTGCATTAGTCGGTAGGAATTCATTAGTAACCGTTAAATAATAAATATCACAATTTGTTAAGCCATTTATCTTTTCCCTTAATTCTTTTAAGAGGATTTCTTTTAAGTATTCTAGGGCTTTGTGCCTATCTTCTTCTTGAATCTGGTCTGCAAATAAGCTATTTCTAATTGCCAGATTCTTCTTATCGTACCCTTTTCCTCTGTTAGGATCGAGTTTTTGTTTGGCTTCTATCATTTTTTCTAAGCCAAGGAGATTGGAAGTAATAAAGAATACGGCATAATAATTTCCTTTCCCTCTTTCAATATAGTAAGAGCAGGTATAATACTTACTCCCAAATGTCAAAGCATCTTTTAATTCATAAATAAATTCAATAGCGTTATTAAGTTTTTCAGTAAAGATTCTATGATCTTTAGTAAAAAATTCATGTATAAATCGCTTTAGATTTTCAAAGCATTTACGCTCTAATTCATCATTCAAAGCAATCTCAGAAAAGCGATGCATTTGCATGATTGGAAGAAAAAGCACGATTTCAGAATGACCATTTTTAAGTAATTCTGAAATTCTCTCTTTTCTTACCTCCGAGTAACCATAAGGGTCAATAAAAACTAGATTTCTCTCCTGATTTCCTTTGGAGTTAACATCCTTAATTACATCCTCTAGCATTACATCTGCAGTCTTGTGTGTATACTCAATTTTCAAATTAGGAACGGTTTCACTTGTTAAAAGCTCCTCTACAGATTTTATTCTTTTAAAATCTCCGTCATTTAATTTTAAAAATGTTGGTTTTAATGGCTTACCCATCAGGCTAATTTGTTCATTAATTTCTTTTATAGCATCCAAGGTTAAAAGCGGACTGCCTTTTTTGCCATCCTTATATATCCCTGCACCGCAAAATATGTCATATAAATTAATTGCAGTAATCACTGGTGATAAACTTAAAATCCGATAATAGTGTTTAAAATAAGTTTGAAATAATTCCAGTTTTGCTTGTGAATGTGGAAGTACTACTTCTTTAGCAGATTTATTTTTTGTTCGTTTTGGCAATAGTTTAGTAGTTAGTTATTTTTAATAGATAAACTTTATGCATTCGTTCTTTATTTAAAAGTAATTAAAATCTTCTAATAATACTAATAATTTTAGTATTACACTAATTTTCTATTTGAAGCCTAACAAATCCTGTCAACATAATCAAAACAAATTATCTTATGTTCGGAAGAATAACCGTTACGATGAATGACGCACCTGAACCCACATGGACACAACTATCATAGCCAAGAAAATAATTATAATGCAAATCCTCAAACTAATCTTACTATTATCAGCATGCTTTCTTTTTATCCTGTGGAGCAAAAAGGAGAGAACCCTGCAGGTTGTTTTTATATCGGGATGCAACGAATATGTTTCGCATAGCAGTTTACAACAGTATAAGGCTGACCTGGAGAAAAAATATTCAAACATCAGGATCACCTTATTACAAGCCGATGGGCCTCTCAATAAAAAGCAAGAGTATTCCAATCTTAACGGCACGGATGCATTGAAAAACTGCGATCTGTTACTGGTCTTTGCAAGGAGGACAACTATCTCGGGCAAGGCGATAGAAGACATCAGGAAATACCTGAACGCAGGAAAACCTATTGTGGCGCTACGTACTTCAAGTCATGGTTTTGAATCCTGGCCAGCATTCGATAAAGAAATCCTGGGCGGTAATTATTCCAATCACTTTGGAGGTGAACCCGAAAAACGGGTAATGGGCGCTGATGGAATGTATTATGCGGTGGGAGAACCAAAGGGTCCTGTGCAAAATGTGATAGTTAATCCCGCTAATAAAAACCATCCTGTTTTGGCTGGTGTAAAAAATTTCATTTCTAAGTATAGTTTATATAAAACCTCACCCATTGCCGATGATGCGGAGCTGCTTCTTAGCGGAAAAACAATAGAAGGCAAGGAGCCTGTGGCCTGGACAAGAAACCACAACAATGGAAGGGTAGTGTATATCGGTTTAGGAGGCATCCAGGATTGGACAAACACGGATTTTGTAAAGCTGGTTACGAATGCTTTGTTCTGGGCCGCTGATTTTAAGCCAAAAAAGAAATAATATTACAGCTCTGTAATTTTAAACATGCTCAGCTTTTACCTAAACATTTATAAAAGATTCTTTATACTGGTTCTGTTATTACCCGTATCAAGCCTTATACGCGCGCAGAATAACGTGAAAGTACCTGCAATAAACATTTCTATTAAAGCGGTTCCCGGCCTTCAATACGACCTGGTACGCTTTATGGTAAAGCCGGGCGCAAAGGTTACGCTATCCCTAACCAATACAGATGATATGAGCCACAACCTCCTTATCACTCAACCCGGAACGCGGTTGAAGGTGGTTAATGCTGCGTTGCAACTGGCTGAAAAAGGGCCGCAGCTGAACTATATTCCAAACATGAAACAAATTTTATGCTTCATACCCTTGGTGTCGCCAGGCGAGTCAAAATCGGTTACATTCACTGCTCCCTTAAAACCCGGTGTTTATCCGTATGTGTGCACGTATCCAGGGCATGGTTTCCTTATGTTTGGTGCTATGTATGTAATACAGGAAGGGCTGCTGCCGCCCCTAATAAAGGATTTTAACATCCCTGAAGCCAGGAGGAAAGACACCACCGTGATGTCAAAAGAGGATATTCACATAACGTATGCGCAAGAAGTTCCACCTCAGCATCCTTATGCATTGATACCACCTTACCTCTATCGTGTTTTTATCGAAGGCGCCAGTCCTGCTGCAATTGTAGTGCGGCTTCCTGGTGAACTGTCCTATTGCTGGGACGCAGGCACCTGCAAATTGCGTTTCGCCTGGAAAGGAGGTTTTGTGGATAATACCGATTTATGGAAGGGGCATTCTGATGCTTCTGCTAAAATATTAGGCGATGTGTTTTTTCGTGATAACCTGGATTATCCCCTTCGCCTGGGGAAAAATGCCGCTGTTCCACGGATCAAATTTAAAGGGTACCGCCTGGTTAATAAGTACCCGGAGTTCCATTATACCATCAACGGACTCGATGTATATGAACTTATTCATTCCAAAGAAGATGGTAATGGTCTCGTGCGGCAATTTCGTATTCCTGATGCCAGTGAGCCGGTATGGTTTTATACCAATCTGCAGGAAGATGCCACCGGGTACGAATTTTCAACCGGCAAATGGGAAGACGGGAGGCTGGAGCTTACACCCGGTGAGGCAAAGCAGTTTACCGTAACCATGACGAGCTACCATTTGGTTATTCAAAAAAAGAAGAAATAATGTTTTGAAAAAAAGTGATAGGGCACCTTACTTTTATTGTTTGAATATTAAAAAGGTGCGTAATAAAGTATTGTAATTTGAGGAGGAATATTACGTTCATAGCTGTGGTGTCATGGAACGACCTGCACATTGCCTTAGGATAATCTTACACTACAATTAAGACCATGAATAGAACATTGGTTATTTTATTAATCACAGGTTGGTTTGTATTATCGGGTCAGGTTCCTCGTCCCCATTCTCCGGTATTAACCGACTCTTACCTGGTTGAATCCATCAGAATGCCGGAAGGCCTTAGGCCTGTGACAGGCGCTATGGAATTTCTACCTGATGGCAGACTGATCGCTTGTTTTTTACGCGGAGAAGTAATGACCTATGACCCAGCTACAAAAAAATGGACCCTTTTTGCGGAAGGCCTGCAGGAACCATTGGGAATGCTCGTTATCAGCAATGCTGAGATCATAGTCATGCAGCGGCCAGAATTAACCCGCATCACAGATACCGATGGCGATGGTCATGCAGACCTTTTTGAAACCGTTACTGATGACTTTGGTATTTCCGGCAATTATCATGAGTTTAACTACGGGCCGGTAAAAGATAAGGAAGGCAATCTTTTTTTTGGATTGAATACGGCATCCTCTAATGGAAACATCCGCAAGGAGGTGCGGGGCAAACTGGATACTTCTACACTCAATCAAAAGGGCCAGATGTTTTCCGCCGTTCCTTACCGGGGCTGGATCATGAAGCTGACACCGGAAAGCGGTTTATTACCTTTTGCAAGCGGCTTTCGTTCACCCAACGGCCTGGGTTTTGATCTGGAAGGAAATTTATTTGCTACCGATAACCAGGGCGACTGGGTAGGAACCAGCGCATTATACCATGTGGTAGAGGGAAAGTTCTATGGACATCCTGCCAGCTTGGTTTGGGGAAAAAACTGGAAACGAGGGAGTCCTTATCAAGTTCCTTTGCCAGAACTGGAACAGATGCGGACAAGGGCCAGTGTCTTATTTCCTCATGGCATTATTGCCAACTCACCCACTCA
>JAABUK010010435.1_pt1 | contig 12401 bp, 1 predicted proteins | sample 5559141 | NCBI WGS metagenome assembly JAABUK01 (sample SAMN10711869, study PRJNA513367) | rock metagenome | isolation source: Antarctica rocks | place: Antarctica: Victoria Land, Pudding Butte nord | collected 2016-01-03
TCTTGAAAATATATAAGATATAAATAAATTTAATATTACTTTAAATTATTATATATATTAATAAATTATAAATAACTTATTTATCTTCTAAATAAATAAGAAGATCTTTAAGAATTATAAAAATAGTACTAATTATAAAAATAATATTAAGTCACATCTTTAAAGATAATCATATTTGATTAATCGACTTTTATAAAGATAGAAGAAGATGACTGAAGAAATAATTGAACATCTTATAAAGTTGTGCTGAACTGAGAGATTATTAGAAAGAGAAATAGATAACGCGATTGCGAGACTTATTAAAGATATCCGGATAATAATAGAAAGAAGTGACGAAATAATTAGAAATGAAAAGAAATGAATAGAGATGAAGTGAATAATAATTAATTATTGAGTATAATAACTTTTAAATCTTAATAACGCGCTAAAACGCGTTAGAATAGAAAATAATAGTTCAGATATTCTCTTAAAAATTCTAGTTAATATAAAAGATCTTAAGAAATAACTTATTATAAAAGAAAGCGTCTTAAAAATATAGAATTAAATATTATAAACTCTTCACTCTCCTAATTACTATCTTTTATATAATCGCATCTAATTAAAATTAAGTGTAAAGAAGTGAAACTTATTATAATAGATTTATAGAAAAGAGAGAAAAATATAAAGATGAATTTAAGAGTAATATTAAAGAGTATTAAAATAATAAAATCTAAATAAATAATAAAGAAAGTGATAATAATAAGAAGATTATCTAGTAAAGATATATTATTATCTATACTTATAGAAGAGATAAGACTCACACTTAAAAGAGATTCTAATTAATTATAATTAATTACACTTTTAATAAAGATTATTCGCGCTTTCTTTTTAATACTTATTTATAATATTCATATAAAGATTATTAAAGTAAAGAAGTAAGAAAGAATAATTATAAGTATTTATAAGAAAAATAGATATCTATATAATAACTACAAAATTATATACATATATTAAATAAAGAAAGCGATTCTAAAGAAGAAGTATTATAGCTTATTTATTATTAAAATAGTAAGTCTAACTTACATAAATATTATTATTTATTTAAAACTAATTATAGAAGAAGAATTTAAAGAGTATAAAAGATATAGAATTAAGAGAAAGCTTATATATTGCTTTAAATATTATTATTATAGATATATAGAAAAGATATATAATAGATCAGAAGTCTATGACTTTTATATATAATCACATGTAACTAACTTCTATTTTAATCAGACACTAAAGAGAAATAAGTGCGCAGTTTATAAAGTTTATATATAAAAGATTAGTAATTTTTTATTTCAATATTGAAATAATAAGAGAAATTAGAAATCATGAAAAGAAAAGAAAAAAGAAAAAGAAGAAAAAAAGAAAGAGAGAAAAAGAGAAAAAGAGAAAGAGAGAAAAAGAGAAAGAGAGAAAGAGAGAAAGAGAGAAGGAGAGAAGGAGAGAAGGAGAGAAGGAGAGAAGGAGAGAAGGATCATGAGTTGCTACAGCTATAAATGATGATTGTACGCAAGAGATGCTTGCAGGCTGAATTATAGAAATCCAACTATTTTATTATACGTGTGATATAATGAAATATCTGAGACTTAACACGTGAGCTTAACGCGTTAGAGTTACGCCTTCTGAAGAGATCTTAGAACTAGAGAGCTGTATTAGAATTAGTGATTATAATGCGCATCTAATACTTCTATAACTTTTCTATAAGCTAAATATTAGAAACTGCTAAGATAAGTTACAATAAGATTTAGATATTAGAAGATTATAAATAGAAATCATTATTCTTATATAGAAGAATTAAAGATAGAGTGTAATTAATAATATAAATTAATTATAAAAGAAAAATAAGATTATGAAATTATAAGATAAATAAATATTTATATAATTATTACGAGTGAGCTATATATAATACTTCTGAGTGCTTCTTTTAAGCACTCTTAAGCACTTACTTTTAAGTACTTCTCTTAAATATTCTTAAGCACTTCTCTTAATATTTATTTTAAATTATCTTAATTTAATATAGCTCTTTAAATCAGATCTATTATAGTTCTAAAAGATATTATAATATAAACAGAATTTAATACTTAAGCTTATTATTAAGTCTCGATAATTAAAATTAGTTTTATTAGCTACTAATTCATAATTATAATATTATATTCTTCTAAATTAGTTTAATCTCTTAAGCTATTTAATCTATCTTTAAGATTTCTATATTACTTACTTCTTCTTTTCTTTATTATATCTCAGTATTATATTAATAAATCTTTCTCTTATAAATAATATTAGATTCAGATAAAGAAGATAACTTTATTAAGAATGCTAATTATAATTATGTATTCTATCTGCGCTAAATAAAAAAAATTTAATTTTTTTTAAAGACATCTTAAAATATTTAAAATATACTTATTATAAGATTTATTAGTAATAATAACTTTCTAAAGATCGACTTTTAAAGATTAAAATAGAAGGAACTATATCTAAAGACTGCGTGAAAAATAACTTTACTTTATCTTTAATAAAATATTATAAAGATAATAAGTCTAAACTCTTATATAAAGTCTTTTTAAATAATTTAAAGTAAGATAATTACTCCAAAGATTAAATCTTTAAATAAACTTAATTAAAAAGAGAGATATTTAGAAGAGAGAGAATTATTAATTAATGCGGAATTGAGCGTTATTGTTAATAAGAAATAGTTAACTACTTTCTTTAATTCTTCTTATATTAAAAGTTCTAATAATAATAATTCTTAAGAATTATATAATTCAGATTTGTTTCTAATTCTTATATATTTTCTAATATGTTATATTCTAATTATTTTATTAAATAATAAGTTTTACTTTTAATCTCTTAATTATCGAGCACTCTTTCTACTTTATACTTTTAATTCTAATTATCTAAATAAATTAAAGCTTATTTAATACTTCTTAATAGAGATTCTAGAAGAGAAATATCGAATATCAAATAAATTCTTATAATATTTAAAAGTTTAAGTTTATAAATTAATTAATTTAAGACTTTCTAAATTAAATAGAAGTTAAGCTTTATATAATTTAATTTAATATTAAGTCTTTTGATTGTTTTTAAGAAGAAAAAGAGCGATTTTAAGATTAAAATTTAATGAGAAATATTTATTTACGAAAATTCTATTAAATCTAAATTAGTGAGTATATAAAATAGAGAATATTTAGCACGGCCCGCCTCTAATTAATATAGAGATTATAGAGAATTCCTTTACAGAAATTCCTTTACAGAAGTTTTTCTATAGAGACTCACGAGTGATATTTAACGAGGATTCTATATAGAAGTTTTTCACGAAAATTATTTATAAAGAATATTTAACAAGAATTCTTTATGAAAGTTATAAGAGATCTTTTATAAAGAATCTTTTTAAAGATTCTTTCTAAAAAGTCTTTTATAAAAGATCTTTTATAAGAGATCTTTTATAAAGATGTTTTATGAGAGATGTTTAACGAAAGTTCTTTACGGGAGCTCTTCACGAGAGTTTTCACAGAAGCTGTTTTATAGAAGATCTTTCTAAGAATTCTTTCTAGAAAGTCTTTTATAAAAGATCTTTTCTAGAAGATTATTTATAAAGATATTTCACAGAGAATATTTAATAAAAGTTTTTCATGAGAGTTATTTATATAAGATCTTTTATAAAGATTCTTTCTAATATTATATTTAGAGATCTTTTATAGAAGATATTTCACGAGAGTGTTTTATAAAGAATGTTTAATGAGAGTTCTTTATAGAAGTTCTTTTATAAAGAATTCTTTTGAAAATTCTTCTTAAAAAGTCTTTTTAAGAAAGATCTTTTACAGAAAATCTTTCACGAGAGATCTTTCACGGAAGTGTTTCACGAAGAATGTTTAATGAGGAACGTTTAACGAGAGTTCTTTACGGAAGTTCTTTTATAGAGAATTCTTGTGAGATTCTTTACAAGAGTTCTTTACAGAAGTTTTTCACGGGAAATCTTTTACAAGAATATTTAATGAGAAATATTTAACAGGAATTCTTTATAAAAGATCTTTTATAAAGAATCTCTCTAAGAATGCTTCTTAGAAAATCTTTTATAAAGAATCTCTTTAAGAATGCTTTTTAAAAGATCTTTTATAAGCAATCTTTCACGCAAAATCTTTTACAGAGATGTTTCACGAGTGATATTTAACGGAAGTTCTTCACGAGAGTTTTCACGGAAGCTGATATACGGAAGATCTTTTTAGAGATTCTCTTTAGAAAGTCTTTTATAAAAGATCTTTTCTAAAAGATTATTTACGAAGTTGTTTTATAAAGATTATTTAACGGAAGTTCTTCATAAGAATTATTTATATTAGATCTTTTATAAAGAGTCTTTCTAAGATTTTATTTAAAGATCTTTTATAAAAGATCTTTAATTAAAACTCTTTATAAAAGAAATTAAATTAGAATCATCTATATATTTTAATCTATTAATAAAGTCTTGAAATATATAATATTATTAATTTACTTATAAAATATATTATTATAAGCATTATAAGTATTATAAACATTATAAGTATTATAAATATTATGAGTATTATAAGCATTATAAACATCGTAAATATTATAAGCATTGTAAGCATTATGAGCATTGTGAATATTGTAAGCATTATGAGTATTGTGAGCGTGAACGCGGATGTGAGCGTGAGCGTTAACTCGTGAGATGTTTAATAAAATCTTTAGATGAGAGACGTTTATAATGTAAGAGAGAGTGATATATAACTAATTATAAGTGAAGTAAGATTGAATAAAATTAATATTCATATTCTTTAATAATTGATTTTAAGACTTGTAAATAGTTATTATAAAGCAGATCTTAACAAGAAACTATCTTCTTAAGAACTTGAAAAAGTAATTATTCTTAATAATGAGCTTAATTTATGAGATTAAATAGAGCTTCTTATAATAATTATTATTAAGAAGTCTTGTCTTTAAAACATTATTATACACTCGACTTAAAATTAAGCGGGAATTATTAATTAAGTCTTTAAAAGAATTGAGATTACGAAGTAATATAACTGAAATTCCAGTCTTTAAAGAGAGCTTATAAGGCGGAAGTTCTTCGAATTATAATTGATTAAGAGTCTCTATAGAAATATTTAATATCGCATCTTAAACATCTATTTTATAAATATTAATGACGTGATATTATTTAAGAGTTAATTATAAATGACGCTGAAGAAATCTAATTAAGATTCTTTAATTCTAAATATTAATATTAATATTAATAATTTCAAGAATAGCTCAATTCTTATAAAACTTTATTTAATCATTAATATTTAATTAGAAAATAAGAATAGAGAGTAGAGATTAAATTATCTTAATTACAGATTCTGAGAATATAAACTGAAAGATAAATAAGATCTTGAAGATATTTCGAGTAAGATATTATTCTGATATACTTAATAAAGACTTGATTATTATCTTCATGCGTAAGACGCATATTTTGAGTAAGTCTTTTAATAATATAAAATTCTCAGATAATTGCTTATTATAGACTTGCGTTCATCATTTTAATATGATTAGCGCTGGAGATTATTAAAAGAATTTGAGTAAAGTCTTCTTCGAAGATAATAAGTATATTTCTGAAGAAGATTTCTATATTCTCACAAATATCTTATAAAGATTGATTTAGTGCGTTATAATAGTAGTGATAAGTTATAAACACTTTATCTTAAATGATTAGAGATATCTTTAATAATAGATTTATTAGCTAACTTATTGCAGTAATATTACAGCAAGAGTTGCGCTTAATATTAAGAGGAATCTTAAATCAAGAATAAATTATAATGTCTTTAAGAAGTAGAAGAGCTGTAATATTTGAGAATATAATATATAAAATAATCTTTCTTTAAGTTCGAAGATAATAATAGAGATAGTAATAAAGAAATGTCTTACTTATATTAATAGAATCTTAAATGAAGAATTGAGAGTATTTAAAGTCAGTCTTTAATTAATAAGTGATATCATTAAAAGCGGTCTGCTGTTTCTCATTTAATAAGGACCGAAGTCGATTAATACTCTTCTATTATTATTTTAAATCATAATTTCGTTGCTATTAAATTAAAGAGTTCTTAATATACTCTTATTAAGAATATTTCGGTTCAGATAATTAAAATTTGTTAAGATCTTTACTAAGCTCTTTCAGTCAGATCTTAATCTTATAAAGATTTAAATTATAATAAAGTTTAGAATTATTAGAGAGTATATTAAGCAGTAATTTCTATGTTTATTAGATAGTTATATAATAGAATAGATTGTTATAGATTCATTAACGAAATTGATTTTATAAGTTAAGTGAGTTAATTAAGAATTCGAACTTTAGAGCGGTAATAAAGAGGGCGTGAAAAATATATTTAATTTAAAAAGTCTTTATCTCTTTAAAATAGACTCTTTATTTATTATTATCTTCAACTAAATATAAAGCTTTACACGCAGCTTAAAAGATGAGATATTCAGTCTTAATAATAATTCAGAGATCTTGAAAAGATATTAAACTCTAGATTATAATAAGAAGATATTAAAGAAATTATTATTCACTCTATTAAGAAGTGCTTTATTGAATTCAATTTAATTGAAATTCACGCTTATAAGTCTTTTATCTATTATCTTTCTTACTGATAAGTTAATAATGTTTTTAAGAGAAATTTAGATAGAGCTCTTAATTCTCGCGATTATAAAATCGATTTTATTATTAAGCTATTTATTATTATTTAAGATTTTACTGAAAGAAGTTTATAAGAGTGAAGTGCTTATTATCAGCTTTCTTCTGAAGCTTCTTAGAAATAAGATCTTCTATTCATTATATTGAGTTCTTATAAAGTAAATGAAGACTAAAAGTCAGTATAAACGAATACTAATCTTAAATAAAATACTTAAAAAGTTGTTAAAGAGCTTCATAGAAATCGATATATCGATCTTTAAGATAAGACTTAATTTCATTAAGAGACTTAATGAGAATTCCTCATCTTAATTATTATAATTATTAAGAATTCTGAAGAAGTTTATTTTGTTCAGTAATTATAAGATAGATTAGATTATGATTCTTAAAGACATATTTAAAGATATAATAAATAGCTTTCACTACAATATAGAGTTCAATATTAATATGATATCTATATTGTTATGTTAGATAGAGATTATAGAGCATAACTCTTAAATTAAGATTAATAGAAAGTTAAAACTGATTATTAATAATATAGAAGATATTTTAATAATATCGATAGATAGAATAACTGTTAAAATTAAGAAAGATAATCTTTTGAAATTGCTTAGAAAAGCTCTTTATATAGTATTTACTTTATATATAAAATGCTGTTAAATAATTCTATCCGCATTTATAATAAAGCATGCAGAATTATATTATCTTAATTAAAGCTTTATCTAAATCGATATTAGAGAATAATAGCTCTATTAAGATAATATTATTAATATATCTCGGGATCTAAAGTCTTTAATAACTGCGCTCATAATAATCAAGAAAAAGTAGAAGATAAAAATAAAAGAGTTCGCGCTTTTAATACTTAATTATATAGATATATACACTCACTTTATCGAAGATATAATTCTTAAGAATTTCGTTAAGAAAGATGTTAAACTTATTCTTTATAACGCGGATAATTAGATCAGATCGATTATTAACTGTCTAACTTAAAAAGAGATTATCTTAAATCTCTCGTCATTAAGAATTAATAATAAAGATGATGAAAAGATCAGACTTTTTATAATAATCAATTATAATTATAATATCTTGCAAGCATTATTATATATATTATTTATCGTCGATATAGAAGCTGAATAAGACTGTGACTTTTTTAAGTTGATTTAGATTAATATCTTCATTAAGATCTTATTAAATATGAATATATTTATCGGCGTGAAGAGACTTCTAATTAACGCGAAGAAAGGTCAAACAATCTTGATTAATATAGACAAATATATTCACAGCAAATTATTGAAATAATGAGTTAGCGTGAAGTATAGAATTAAAGACTTCTTAATGTAAGAAGAAAAACTGATGAGATATAATATAGAAAGTATCACAAATCCTTTCTTTATAATTAAGATTTAAGTTTTCTTTATAAAAGAGTGAATTCTTAAGTGAGAAGAGAAGAGAATATATTATTAAATAATAGACGGGATAATAATAATTAATCTTCTTTAATCTTAATTAACTTAATCTTGAGAATCTTCTTATTCTAAGAGTGATCTTATAAAAGTTCTTCTAAATAATAATAATCTTATTTTAAAAGAATATTCAGTTCTATTTTATAATATTAGAGAGAATGACCGCGACTTTATAAGTAAATAACAGATTTTCTTAATTCTTATCTTAATCAGATTCTAATTAAAATATAAACTGTCGATTAAGAATAACTTAATCTTATAAATATAAGGAAGTGATATTATTTAAAGCAGCAGCGGCACATTTATATAGTCGAGAATAGTTATTATATTAATTAAATTCGGTGAAAAGAATCTGTAGAAGATTATAGAGAATATTAAGATTGCGAATATATTGATAAACTATAATATTATCTGAAGAAAGAAAGTATAGTTGAACATAAGAGAGTTGAGCTTCTAATTAAATATATAAAGAATTAATAATATGATAAATAGATTCTTATAATTAAAAGACTCTAAGATCTATAAGATTTATTATTTGATTATTGAACTTCATAATTACTGAGATTATAATGAGAGAAGTATTAATTTAACAAATATCTTTATAAAAAGCATTATTATTAAGATACTCTTATTAAAAGAGCGTCTGAAGATACTCAGACATTTTAATTAATATCTTAATACTGATTTTGTCTTTCTTACAATATAACTCAAATTGAGAATTATTAATTAGATTTTCTCAATTATTTTTAACTATTTTACAGCTTTAATATAGTGTTTAATAATAAGAGTATTTAATGTTCATCTTATTTAGATATTGCGGTGAAATCTGAGAAGAATATTAAGAGATTTATATTTTAAGCTCAACTAAAAGTGACTGTTAAGCTTATTAAGAGATATTATTTAACTTTAAAGATATTAATTGAGAATATATAGACACAGACTTAGAATTCTGAATAGAGATTTAAGTTAAACGCGTCTATTATTAAATCTGTGCTTAATATAATCGATCGCGTAATCGGAGTTGATTTAAGAATATATTAAAGAAGGAAGATAATTGAAATAAGAATTATATAGAGCTTAAAGAGAATAATAATTCGGTTAAAGAATCTTAAAGCTAATAACTTAAAAAGAAATATCTTCTTTATTAAATAGCTCTTATAATTTATAATATTAAGAATAATAAAGATTCTTTGCGAAATAAATATTAACTTTATTTATCTTTAGTTTTTGAAGAGAAACGTGATTTAGATAGAAACTGATTTAATAACGCTTTAACAAAGATATTTAAGAAAGTTATTAACTATTAAATATCTTGAAAATGAAGTGATTAAAAAGGACTTTAATTCTTTAACTATTATTATCTTCTTAAGTGTTATTAAGATTGAGAGAAGAGATTTCGCGATTAAAAAGAAGTAATACTTAAGATTATAAAATTCTTTTAAGTTGAAGAAGTAGTTATTCTTCATCAATTAAAAAGTGATAATTGCGAAAGATCTCTGATCACTTTTCTTTGTCTTATTATATAATTAGAAAACACGCTTTAAAGTTAAGTAGAGAGCTAAAAATCGCTAAAAGTTATATTATCATCTTCATTATTTTAATAACGAAAAGAAGATGTAGACTTATATCAGATTAATAATTTAAATCCTATATTTAACTGAATTAATTTCTCTCTTCTTATTAAAGACACGTTTACATTATAATCTTAAAGAATATAACGCGTTATTAAATTAAAATATTATTAAACGCGCTGACGATTATAATAATTAACTGTATAATATTATTTATATTTACGCTTATTAGAAGTGATGTTAAAAGTATAACAATCTAAATAGAGAGTAGTTTGATTAAGTGAAGACATTATTTAATAAAGATAGAGAGTATAAGAAGGAATTATGATTAATATATCTTAATTTTTGATGAGATAAGTCTTAATATAATCATCTGCAGCCGGAATTATAGAATAAAGAAATTCAAAGATTTTAAATCTTAATTTTCTCATCCAATTTATGTTTTATAAGAATACTGAAAAGACCAAAATTTAATAAAAGAGATATACTATTAAATAGCTTATTCAGAATTTGATTATTCCCATTATTGAGAGAGATGCAGGCAGCTAAAATTTACGTGAGTAGATTTTTAATGAGGTAGATCTTAATATAATTATTGATAGTCTTAATAGATTAATAAATACGCTAAACTTTAAAAAACAACTCGATAAAACTTTAATCAATTAAAAAGCTGATTTCCGCGGGTAGATTACTTGAATTATTGTCAATCATAACGCTCTATTTAAATCTTGGCGATGATTCTACTTTACATGATTAATAAAGCGATCTTTAATACTTATTTAGATATTTACTTCTTAATTATTACTGTCGTATTCAGTTAAATATATAACTGTCAGCTTAACTTTAATAAGCTTAAAAACGCGCTGCTATATCTTATTCTTTTACTTAGAATTAAGAGATAAAAAATAATTATTAAAGATATCGAGCGTGTTTATTCTAATCTGATTTAATTATTAATTATTAATAGAATATTTAAGTCTGTTTGAAGTCTTAGATTGATAATACTTATGTTTATTAAAGCTGAGCTGATTATATCTTATACAGACATATTTTTTATATTTAGATTTATTAAAGATTTGATATTATTCTTTATAATCAATTCTAGCTTTTTATGTTATAATAAGAGTCTGCGCAGTATAAACTACAACAGCTTTATCTTCTAATAAAGAATTAATATCGACGTTAATAATAAAAAATATATTAAAGTTATTATTTCTTATAGAAGTTGAGCTACTATTATATAATTATCTCTTATTATTATTCTAAGCTAATTATATTCTTCGATAATAAATCGATATCGGCGTTAATAATAGAAGATATATTAGAGTTATTACTTTCTATAAAAGTTGAGCTACCGCTTTATAATTATCTCTTATTATCATCTTCTATTAACTGCGAATATCTTAATTAATCTTGATTACTTTATTATCTAATAAATCTTTAAGATATTTACTATTAATATATTATTATTTTACACGCGAAAACAGTCTTATATTTACAAGCATTTTAATATAGAATAGAACTGTTCTATTATATTAATATTAATTATTTAATAAGCGCTTTAAAATATTGAGAATCTGTAATCTTTTAAAGAAGAGTATATAAAGAAGAACTTTAATTATAAAAAATTCAGATGTAGATTGAGTAAGTTATTAAGAAGAATTTATAACACTATTTCACTAATATGCTTACAACTATCTACATATATTATTAATATGTTTGTGAATATTTGCATTTATTATTAATATGAAATTAAGTATCTTAGAAAGCTTTATACTCTTAAAGTATAGATTATAAAGTAATAGAATTCTATTAATAATAAATCATTCTCACTCTTTAAAATTAATATTTATACTTTACTAAAGAACAACATTATTATCATAGATTTTCTTAGATAGAGATAATTATATCAAGTCTAAAGATCCGCAGTACTATTAATATAGTCGATAAATATCACTTAAATCTTTAATTTATTTATTAACTATTATTTTCATATTACATTTATATTTAAAAGAATAGAGCGTGTGACTTCTCTCAATCTTAACAGCTTTTCATTAATTCTAAAAGTATATTATATTAACTCTCGTTTATTTCGCGACTCTTATTCTCAGATATATTATTCGTGAGATTAATAATTTCGATATCGTTCAGCTCTTTAACACCCCTCTTTATTATATTCAGCATTAATATCGCTGTAATATCCGCTAAAGTTATTCTATCTTCTCGTTTTTATTTTATTATAATCTTATTAAGTGTATTTATATTAGTGAATTCATAAATATAAATATCAGATCAAAAATTATTTTTATAATAATAATCACGAGCAATACACTAATTAAAATCACTATTATTACTCAATAATTTAATTATTAAGATTCGCTTTATTCTTATAAGAATGATATTAGTACTCTTTACTTTTAATATTATAATAATATGCTGAATCTTATTAATCTAATAAGTATAAATCATAACATCTCGATTAGACTGTGTAATGATCCGATCCGGTCCGGTCCCAGTCTATATGAGACCGGACCATCCGGTCTTTGATTCCAAGATTTGAAAGACCAGACCGGACCGGATCAGACCCGGTCCGATCCGATCCCCCAATTGGGCTGCCAAGCATTGAGGGAATGTCAAGCTATTTTCAGACTAGCTATATTA
>JAABUK010010386.1_pt1 | contig 12399 bp, 12 predicted proteins | sample 5559141 | NCBI WGS metagenome assembly JAABUK01 (sample SAMN10711869, study PRJNA513367) | rock metagenome | isolation source: Antarctica rocks | place: Antarctica: Victoria Land, Pudding Butte nord | collected 2016-01-03
ACCCGGGACAACAACGTGGAACACCCTGACAGCGAGGTCAGGCAATCAGCCACGCCCGCATCCCTTGGTCGACCCCTTCAGTGGACACATCCGCTCAACCGCGTCCCATCGGTGGATCGAGGCTAAGGAACGCCTCCAGCGCCGCTCGGCAGGGCTCGAGGGCAGCCAGCTCGACGTGTTCCTCGCGGGTGTGGGCAAGGTTGGGGTTGCCCGGGCCGAAGTTCAGGGCGGGGATGCCCAGACCAGCGAAGCGGGCGACGTCAGTCCAGCCGTACTTCGCCACCGGGGCCGTACCCACCGCGTTCACAAATGCCTGCGCCAGCGGGGCCGACAATCCTGGGGGGGCGGCCGGGGCGGAGTCGCCGAGCGTCACGTCGTAGCCGTCGAACACCTCGCGGACGTGGGCCAGCGCAGAGTCCGGTGTGTGGTCCGGAGCGAAGCGGTAGTTGACGGTCACCGTGCACTCGTCCGGGATGATGTTGGGCGCCACCCCGCCGTCGATCGCCACCGCGTTCAGCCCCTCGCGATAGACGCAGCCGTCCAGCTCGACTTCGCGCGGCTCGTACGTCGCGAGGCGGCCCAGCACCGGCGCGGCGGCGTGGATCGCGTTGGTGCCCAGCCAGGAGCGGCCGCTGTGCGCCCGCCGGCCGGTGGTGCCGATTTTGGCCCGCAGCGTGCCCTGGCAGCCCGCCTCGACCCGGCCGGAGGTCGGTTCGAGCAGGATCGCGAGGTCGGCGTCCAGCCACCCCCGGTGCTCCCGGGCGAGGCGGCCCAAACCGTTGCGGTCGGCCTCCACCTCCTCGTTGTCGTAGAAGACATACGTGAGGTTGTATGCCGCTTCGGTCAGCGTGGCGGCAAGGGAGAGCTGGACCGCGACGCCGCTCTTCATGTCTGACGTGCCGCAGCCGTACAGCCGGCCGTCGGACACGCGCGACGGCAGGTTGTCGGCCACTGGCACGGTGTCGATGTGGCCGGCCAGGACGACGCGGTGTGGTGCCCCGTTCGAGGTCCGGGCGATGACCGCGTCGCCGGACCGCTCCACCCGCAGGTGCGGCAGTCGCGCGAGGGCGCCCTCGATCAGGTCGGCCAGCGGGCCCTCGCGGCCACTCACCGACGCGGTGTCGACCAGCACCGCGGTGAGTTCGGCGACCGCCAGGGTCAGGTCGAGCGGGCTCGCGTTCACGTGGACAGCCCGTGCGTCCGCAGCACCTCGTTGAGCTGGGCCTTGTCGTGCCGCTCACCCTCGGCTAACCGCTTGATGAGGAGTACGCACGGCAGGCCGTACGTGCCGCCGGGAAAGCCCTTCTGGCGTACGCCGCTGACCGCGACCGACCAGGCCGGGATATGCCCCCGGCTGACCTCGGCGCCGGTCTCCACGTCGATCACCGGCATTGACGCCGTCAGGTTGACCCCGGACCCGACGACCGCGCCCCGGCCCACGCGCGCGCCCTCGACGATCATCGAGCGGCTGCCGATCAACGCGCCGTCCTCGACCACGACCGGCTTGGCGTTGGGCGGCTCGAGCACGCCGCCGATGCCGACCCCTCCGGAAAGGTGCACACCGGCGCCGATCTGCGCGCAGGAGCCGACCGTGGCCCACGTGTCGACCAGGGTGCCGGCGCCGACATAGCCGCCGATGTTGACGAACGAGGGCATGAGGATCACCCCCGGTGCGACGAATGACCCCCAGCGGACGATTGCGCCGGGGACGACGCGTACGCCGTCGAGCGCGGTCTTGAGCGGCATCCGGTCGTGGTATCGGAAGTCGCCGGCGGTCGACTCGACCATGTCCAGCAGTCGAAAGGACAGCAGGATCGCCCGCTTGGCCCGCTCGTCTACTACCACCTCGTCGTCGATGACCTCGGCCGCCCGGGCGACGCCGGTGTCGAGCAGGTCGACCGCTTCGACCACCCGCGTGCGGGCCTCGGTGTCGGCCGGCGTAAGGGTGTCCCGGCGCTCCCACAGCTCGTCGACCACGGCGGAGATGGGACTGTCGGCAGCAGGCATGCCGGCCAGCGTAGGGGCGGTCAGTTACCCGATGGCACCAGTGGCACCGCAGGGGCCCTGAGGCCGAGCGCGGTCCCGAGCAGCGCGTCGACCGGCAACACCTGGTCGATTGCCGGCGCCCTCACGCTCGGAGCCCGGTCGTTAACATCGACGATGAGCCGGGCGCTGGAGATCTTGCGCGCCCGGTCCTTCGACAGGGCGGCCAGGCTTGCCAGGTTCAGCGCGACCTGACGAACGTGGCCCTTCGACAGGGTGACGGTGCCGGTCAGGTCGCCCGCCGGCATCCTCGCCAGGGCCGCTTTGGCACCGCTCAGCGACGAGGTCGAGCGGCTACCGCCGACGCCCAGCAGCCTTGCGTACTCCGGGTCGTCGAGAACGGCGACGACAGCGGCAAGGGCGTCGCGCGCGTGGACCCGCACGTCCAGATATCGGCCGCCGGCTCCCCCGACTTGACCGGCGGTCAGGCGGCTGAGCGCCGCAATCGAGCGGCCGCGGCGGCCACCCGCTCGTCGGTCGCGGTGAGCGCCACGCGCACGTGCTGCCGCCCGTCCGGGCCGTAGAACTCGCCCGGCGCGACCAGGATGCCGGCCTGCGCCAGCCGGGCCACTGTGCCCCAGCAGTCCTCGTCGGCGGTGGCCCACAAGTACAGGCCGGCGGTGGAGTGCTCGACCCGCAGGCCGTACGCCGCCAGCGCCGGCAGCAGCATCGCTCGGCGCGCCGCGTAGCGCCGGCGCTGCTCGGCCACGTGGGCCTTGTCGCCATAGGCGGCGGTCATCGCCGCCTGAACCGGCGCCGGCACGATCAGGCCGGCGTGCCGGCGGACGGCCAGCAGCCGGGCGACCAAGGCGGCATCGCCGGCAACGAAGCCGGCGCGGTAGCCGGCGAGGTTGGTCCGCTTGGACAGCGAGTGCACGGCCAGCAGCCCGCTGTGGCTGTCCCCGCAGACGTCCGGGTGCAGCACCGAGGTCGGCTGCTCGGTCCAGCCGAAGTCGGCGTAGCACTCGTCGCTGGCGACCACCGCGCCGCGCTCGCGGGCCCAGGCGACCACTTTGCGCAGGTGCTCGACCGGCAGCACCCGGCCGGTGGGGTTGGCCGGGGAGTTCACCCAGACCAGCGCCACCGGCGCCGGCCCCAGCGCCGTCAGCCCGTCGGCGGCGACCGGCTGCGCGCCGGCGAGCCGGGCGCCGATGTCGTAGGTGGGGTAGGCGATCTCCGGATGTACCACCCGGTCGCCCGGCCCGAGCCCGAGCAACGTGGGCAACAGGCTGACCAGCTCCTTGGAGCCGATGGTCGGGATCACCGCCACCGGGTCGAGCCCGACGATACCGAGCCGGCGGGCCAGCCAGCCGGCGATGGTCTCGCGCAGGGCAGGAGTGCCTGCGGTGAGCGGATAGCCCGGCGCGTCCGCGGCGGCCCGCAGGGCGTCCTGCACCACCGCCGGCGTGGGGTCGACCGGAGTGCCGATGGAAAGGTCGACGCACCCGTCGGGATGGGCCCGGGCAGCTGCGGCGTACGGCTGGAGCCGGTCCCAGGGGAACGTCGGCAGTTCGCGACCCGGACGCCGCCCGAGCGCCTGGCCCTTGCCGGTCGGCGGGTTAGGGGGCCGCGAGGTCAGTGGTCGCCCGCCATGGGGGGCAGGGCGGCCACGATCGGGTGGTCCTTGTCGATCTTGCCGACCTTGGACGCGCCGCCGGGCGAGCCGAGGTCGTCGAAGAACTCCACGTTGGCCTTGTAGTAGTCCTTCCACTGTGCCGGCGTGTCGTCCTCGTAGAAGATCGCCTCGACCGGGCAGACCGGCTCGCACGCCCCACAGTCGACGCACTCGTCGGGGTGGATGTACAGCATCCGGTTGCCTTCGTAGATGCAGTCGACGGGGCACTCCTCAATGCACGCCCGGTCGAGCACGTCCACGCAGGGCTCGGCGATGACGTAGGTCACGAATGCGGTCCTTTCGAGGGTCACGGTGTGCTTCTAGTATCGCGGGGCGTCCGCCACCTGCCTACCAGGGGGTCGTTCCACCGAGCGTCGTCGGCGCCGGCCCTCCGAGGAGGGATGAGTCAGATGAGCCGCGAGGAGTTTCGACGGGCGGTAGGCGACGAGCCGGTCGACCTCGGCCTGGCCTGCCTGCTGATCGGGCGGGAGGCCGAACCGGACCTCGACCTCACCGCCGGCCTGGCCGCACTCGACGCCCTCGCCGCCGCCGTGCCGGCCACCGACCCGACCGACGCCGCCGGCTCGGCCGTTGCCTTGCGCACCGCACTCGCCGGCTTCGGGGGCACCGCCGCCGACTACGGCGACCTGCGCTCCTCCCTGCTGCACGAGGTGCTGCGCCGCCGGCGGGGGCTGCCCATCCTGCTGGCGGTGGTGTGGCTGGAGGTTGCCCGGCGGGCCGGACTGCCGGCCTTTCCCGTGGGACTGCCGGGCCACTTCCTCGTCGGGGTCGGGACGCCGCAAGCCCATGTGCTGGTGGACGCGTTCGACGACGGGGCGGTGCTCACGCGGGTGCCTGACGGCGCCCACCCGTACTCAGAGCGGGACGTCGTCCTGCGGGTCCTGAACAACATCCGCAGCCACGCCGCGACCTTGCCGTCGCTGGTCGACGCGCAGCACACGGCGCTGTGGGCCGTCGAGCTGTCGCTGCTGCTGCCCCGACATCCCGCGGTGCTGCGCCGCGAGCGCGGTGTCCTGCTGGCCCGTGGCGGGCAGTTCGCTGCCGGCGCCGCAGAGCTGGAGGCCTATGCCGAGGCGGTCGCCGGCGCGAACGAGGGCGCCGCGGAACAGGCCCGCCGGGACGCTCGGCTCGCCCGCTCGCGGCTGAACTGATCCGTACCCTGGGGCGGTGCTGCACCTCACCGACACCCGCTCTCGGCACGTTGAGCCGATCGTGCCGGCGACGCCGGGAATCTTGCGGGTGTATGCCTGCGGCCCGACGGTCTACCGCTACCAGCACGTCGGCAACCTGCGCACCTTCCTGCTGAGCGATCTGATCGGCCGCACAGCGGCCTACGCGGGGCTGCGCGTACGCCTGGTGCTCAACGTCACCGACGTCGGACACCTCCAGGACGACACCGGCATCGACCTGGCCGGCGAGGACAAGCTGCTCGCTCAGGCGCGACTGGAGAACAAGGACCCCTTCGCCATCGCCCGGTTCTACGAGGCGCAGTTCCACGCCGACCTGCGGGCGCTCAACATCACGCCGGCCGAGCAGTACCCGCGGGCTTCTGAGTGCATCGACCAGATGCTCGACCTGATCGCGAGACTGATCGCGTCCGACCATGCCTACGTCGGCAGCGACGGCAGCGTCTACTTCGACGCGCGCTCCTTCCCCTCCTACGGCGCCATCTCGGGCAACCGGTTAGACGACCTGCGCGCCGGCCACGGCGCGACCGGGGCGTCGACCGCCGAAGGCAAGCGGCACCACGCCGACTGGGCCTTATGGAAGCGGGCCGGCGCCGGCCGCGCGATGGTGTGGGATTCCCCATGGGGGACGGGATTCCCCGGCTGGCACATCGAGTGCTCGGCGATGTCGCTGGACCTGCTCGGCGAGGCGGTGGACGTGCACACCGGCGGGATCGACCTGCGCTTCCCGCACCATGAGGATGAGCGGGCGCAGTCGATGGCGGCGGTCGGGCACGAGGTGGTCCGCAACTGGGTGCACGGCGAGCACCTGCTGTTTGAGGGCCGCAAGATGGCGAAGTCCACCGGCAACGTGGTGCTCGTCTCAGACCTGACCAACCGCGGCTACGACCCGCTCGCGCTGCGGCTCGCCTTCCTGCAAGGCAACTACCGCCAGCAGATGAACCTCAGCTGGGAGGCCATTGCCGCGGCCGACAAGACCCTGCAACGCTGGCGGCTGCGGGTCGCCGAATGGGCCAGGTCGCCTTCGCAGGCCCCGCCCGCCAGCTATCGGCAGCGCATCTCCGCCGCCTTCGCCGCCGACCTGGACACCCCCTCAGCGGTGGTCGCCCTGCGCGAGCTCGAGCGCGACCCGGCCGTAGCGGCCGGCGCGAAGTTCGAGACGTTCGCCGACGCCGACCGGCTCTTCGGCCTGGATCTCGTCCGCGAGGTGGGCCGTCCGGTCGCCGCGAGCCCCTTGCCTCAGGGGGCTGCGGAGCTGCTGGACCGACGGGAAGCGGCACGGTCCGCCAAGGATTTCGCCACCTCCGACACGCTGCGCGCCGAGCTGGCCGAGATCGGCGTCGCGGTCGTCGACACCGCCGACGGCCAGACCTGGTGAGCCGGTCGGCTCAGCGCTCCGACAATCCGTACCCACCCCCGTAGAACAGCAGCGGGCCTATTCCCTCGCGGGTCACGGCAGCGGCAAGGACCGACCCGACCACGATCGTGTGGTCGCCGGCGGCATGCAGGGCCACGGTTCTGCACTCCAGCTGGCCCACCGCGCCGTCCAGCAGAGGGGCGCCGGTCCAGCGACCCGGGCGGTGCGGCACTGCGATACCGACGCGTAGGTCGGGGCGGTGGGCGAACAGCCGGGACACCTCCTCCTGGTCGGCTGCCAGGACGGACACGCCCCACTCACCGGCCTCGGTCACGGCTTGGTGGAACCGCGCGGACATGTCGACGCAGACCAGGACCAGTGGGGGCTGCAACGACACCGACGTGAACGAGTTTGCGGTCATGAGGCGTGGTCCGTCGAGCGCTCGCGCGGAGAGCACGGTGACGCCGGTGGCAAACCGGCCGACCGCCGCGCGGAAGGCCGCCGGCTCCAGCGCCGGCGGGCGGTCGGGATCCATCGGCAGCGACGCTACCGGTCCCGGCGGCGTGGCTGCACCAGGACGACCGCGGCGACGATGAAAGCGACCGTGCCAAGGAGCAGGTAGGCGTAGGAGACCCACTCGCCGGTGAGCACCAAGTCTCCCTCGGCACGGGGGGAACCGAAGGGCAGCACGACGGCGATCCACACCGCGAATGGGACCAGGGCGGCCGGCCGGCTGGCCGTCACGCCGCGCATCCACCGGGTTAACAAGGGGTGGGCGACCACGGCGATGGCGATGCTGACCGGCAGCCGCAGCGTGCCGACCCGCGTAACGACCCAGAAGACCTCCACCAGGGACACGACCGCGGTCACGAGCGCCACGACGAGGCCGCCGACGCACCGGAGCGCCAGGCCAGGCGCCTCGGAGGTCACCGCCGCAGGTTATCCGGCGCTCCGGTCAGGTCGATGACAGCCGACGCCGCCGACACTGCCGCGGCCGCCGTCTGGAGGAGGTCAGTGATCTCCGGACCGACCAGCTCGTGGCGCTGCAGGAGCGCGTCGCGAAGGGCCGCGACGAGATGGCGGTTGTCGGCGATGAGCCGGCGTACGAGCTGCTTCTGCTCCTGCAGCAGCGCCTCGACCGCGTCCCGGCCGCGGTCGTCGGCGAGCACCCGGCCGACCAGGTTGGAGTCGTTGAGCGCCGATCCCTGCACTGCGGCGTAGGACACCAACGACCCGGTCATGCCGCAGGCGCCCACCATCTGTGCCGCGACATTCGTGGCGTACAGCAGGTCGCCGCCGGGCCCGGTTGAGACGTCGCCGAAGAACTGCTCCTCGGCGCACTGCCCGGCCAGCGCGATCTGGATGAGCGCCAGCATCTCGGTGCGGGACCGGGTGAACACATCGTCGCGGTCGCCGTGGGCAAGCATTCCCAGGGCGTCCCTGCGCTTGACGATCGACAGCACTTCCAGGCGGCGCTGCGGGGCGACCAGCCAGGCGGCCGTCGCGTGGCCGGACTCGTGGGTGGCGATCAGCCGCTTCTCGTGGGCGGTGTAGGCCACCGGCTGGCCGAGGCCGATCTCCGACGACAGCCGGGCGTCCTCGACGTCGGCCCAGCTCATCGAGCGCTTCCCTCGGCCCACCGCACTGACCAGCGCCTCGTCGAACAGGCCCTCGATCATCGCCGGCGAGTAGCCCTGGGTCAGACCTGCGAGAATGTCGCGCTGGTCGTCGGTGTCGAGCTCGGCGTCGTGGGACTTGCGGGTCAGGAAGTGGTCGATGAGCGACCGCCGGCCGCCTCGGTCCGGCGCCTCGAAGGCCAGCTTGCGGTCGAACCGGCCCGGCCGCAGCAACGCCGGGTCCAGGCCGTCGGCCCGATTGGTCGAGGCGATCAGCATGATGTTGGCGGGGATCACCGCCGGCTTCGGCAGCTGCCGGTGCGGCGGCAGGAACAGGTTCACCCGGTCGACGACCTGGCCCAGCAGCTTCTGCGCACCGGTCGGCTGGTCGAAGGACTGCAGCTGCACCAACAGCTCGTTGACGACCGGGCCGGTGAGGTCCGACGTCCCGAAGTTACTGCGCTGCAGCGCCGGCAGGGCGTACGTCGCCGGCATCGTCGACATCCCCTGGCAGCCGGCCAGCTCCCTGGGCAGCGCGGAGAACTCCAGGCCACCGCGACGGCCGGCGATGGCGTCGAACTCGTCGATGAAGCCGATCGCCCCGCCCTCGCGGACCGCGATCGCCCGAAGCTGCTTGAAGTACGCCCGGATCTTGCGTGCCGTCGCGCCGTAGAACGACGACTGGAACGAGGTGGCGGTGGCGAACAGGAACGGCACGCCGGCCTCGGCCGCGATCGCCTTGGCGGTGTAGGTCTTGCCGGTTCCGGGCGGTCCCTCGAACAGCAGCCCGCGGCGCGGCCGGCCACCGGTCTCGGCGGCGAAGCTCTTGTGCGCGAGAAACAGGTTGAGAGACCGGATGACCTCGGTCTTGACCACGTCGATGCCGACGACGTCGTCGAGGCGTACGTCGAGCTGTTCGGGCCGGAATACCACGTGCGGCGATCGGCCGCTGATCGCGTAGTAGCCGACCGCGAAGCCGATCAGCGCGACGAAGAACAAGATCGGCGTGACGGTGACCCAGTCGATGCTGGGTAAGGCGAAGACGTTGAAGGGCCGGCCGTCGGCCAGCCGCCACCACAGGTAGGCGGCCGGCGCGGCCAGCACCCCGGCGAGCAGCCAGAGCCGGCGCCGGCGCCGGCGCTCGCGGGTGATGCCTACATCGGCACTGCGCGAGGCGAGGACGGTAGCGCCGGAGAAGTCGGTCAGTACGGTGTCTGATCCCACGGAGACTCCCTGGTCGCGCACGCCGACAGCCCGCCGTGCTGCGCCGATGGTCGCGCTATCCGCGCCGGCCCCGCCAGCATGCGGTCCAGCAATCACCCGGTTGGCCTATCAAGGTCACGCTAGGCCAGCGAACAGGTCAGGTTCCCAGCCATGCGGGCCCTCGCCGGCACCTCCCTCGCCGCGCGCCAGCGTGTAGTGCTCCAGGCCGAACGCCTGGAAGCCCAGCTTGTTGGACAGGGCGAAGAAGAAGCCGTCAACGGAGATCTGGGTGGCGTGGGCGCGCATCGCGGCGAGCTTGGCGTCGAGGTGGCCGGTCGCGTCGACCTGCGCGGTGATCTGCTCGTCGGTCACGCCCATCGGCAGATCGTCTGCTGACTCGACTCCCTCGAAGATGTTGTTCGGGGTGTCGCGCATCGCCTCGATCGCTGCCTGAAGGAACGACTTCGGTATGGCGGACCAGTAGAGCTTGGCCACCTCCCACGGCTCGCCGGCCTCAGGGGCACGAGTCGGGTCGCCGGCTCGCTCCACGGCCGCAACGGTGACGCGGTGGGCCTGGATGTGGTCCGGGTGGCCGTACCCGCCGTTCGGGTCATAGGTGATCACCACCTGAGGCCGGACGTCGCGGATGATTTTGACCAGCTCGTTGGTGGCCTGGTCGAGGTCGGCCTGCCAGAAGCAGCCGGGTGCGTCGTTGGTGGGCAGGCCCATCATTCCGCTGTCGCGCCAGCGACCGGGCCCGCCGAGGATGCGGTGGTCGGTGACCCGCAGCGCCTCCATAGCCACCGCCAGCTCGTCGGCGCGGTGCGGCCCGAGCGCGTCGTCGCGGCCGGCGGCGAGGTGCTCCAGCCCCGGCACCAGGATCTCCCCCTCCTCGCCCAGCGTGCAGGTCACGAGGGTGACCAGCGCGCCCTCGGCGGCGTACTTCGCCATGGTGGCGCCGGTCCCGATGGTCTCGTCGTCGGGGTGGGCGTGAACCAGCAGCAGCCGGCGGGCGTGGTCCAGCGCCTCCATGTCGACCCCGGCGCGCTGCTCCAGCGGGTCCAGCACCGCCCGCGCCTCGTCGAGCACGGACTGCGCGTCGTCGCTGGCCGTGCTGTCCCCGGGCTCGATGGTGGTCACCGGGCGACCATACGATGCCGCCATGGCCGATAACACGTCGTTCCCCCGGCTGGCTGCGCGAACACAGCGGTTCACCCTGGGCCGGCCGCGATCGGTGCGGGTGACTCCGGACGGCCAGCGGGTGATGTTCCTGCGGTCGGAGTCGGGCACCGACCCGGTCAACTCGCTATGGCAGCTCGATGTGGCGTCGGGCGCGGAGACGCTCGTGGCCGACGCCCGATCGATGCTGGGCAGCCGCCCAGAAAACCTCACGCCGGCGGAGCGGGCCCGCCGTGAGCGGCAGCGTGAGGCAACCAGCGGCATCGTGTCGTACGCGACGGACGCCGATGCGTCGGTGGCCGTGTTCGCCCTGTCCGGCCGGCTGTTTCGGGCACCGCTGACCGGCGGCGAGGTGGCCGAGGTGGCCGTCGCCGGCCCGGTCGCCGACCCGCGCCCCTCACCCGACGGCCGGGAGGTGGCCTATGTCGCCGGCGACGCGCTGCATGTGGTCAGCGCCGGCGGGCATGACCGGGTGCTGGCCGCCGAGGACGGCGTGACCTGGGGCCTGGCCGAGTTCGTGGCCGCGGAGGAGATGGGGCGGTTCCGGGGCTACTGGTGGGCGCCGGACTCCGCCGGCCTGCTCGCCGCGCGGGTGGACGAGTCCCCGGTGCAGCGCTGGTACATCGCCGACCCCGCCAACCCCGCCCAGCCGCCTGCCGAGGTCGCCTACCCCGCGGCCGGTACCGCCAACGCGGATGTGTGGTTGGCCTACCTCCCGCTGGATGGCGCGCGGGTGGATGTGGTCTGGGACCGGGCGGAATACCCGTACCTGACCGCGGTGCACTGGAGCGACAACGGGCCGCCGCTGATCGTGGTCATGGCGCGAGACCAGCGGAGTCTGCAGGTCCTGACCGTCAACCCGGCCAGCGGGGAGACCGGCGTGCTGCGGTCCGACACCGATGAGGCGTGGCTGGAGGTCGTGCCCGGGGTGCCGGCGTGGGGACCGGAAGCGCGACTCGTCTGGACGGTCGACGCCGACGGCAGCCGACGACTGGTCGTCGACGGCGCGGTGGTGACGCCGGCGACGATGCACGTACGCGAGGTGCTTGCCGTCACCGACCGTGGCGTGGTCGTGTCGGTGTCGAGTGACGACCCGGCGCAGGTCTTGGCCTACCTCGTCACCTGGGACCGCGACATCGTGCCGCTGACCGACGCCGGCGTGACGTCGGTCGCAGTCGGCGGCGACACAACGGTGCGGATGTCGGCCGACCTCGAGCACTTCGGCACCTCCTTCTCGGTCAACGGACACTCGCTGGTCTCTCACGCCCAGGAGCCCCCGCTGACACCCGCGGTATCGCTGCTGTGGGTAGCCGAGCGCCGGCTGCGGGCCGGCCTCGTCCTGCCGGCCGGCCATGTTGCCGGCACGAAGCTGCCCGTGCTGATGGATCCCTACGGCGGGCCGCACCACCAGGAGGTGGTCGCCGCCTGCAACGTCTGGCTGGAGCCGCAGTGGCTCGCCGACCAGGGCTTCGCGGTGGTCGTCGCAGACGGCCGGGGCACCCCGGGTCGCGGCACTGAGTGGGAGCGGGCGATCGCCGGCGACCTGCTCAGCGCCGCACTCGAGGACCAGGTCGATGCCCTGCACGCGGTGGCTGACGGCCATCCGGACCTGGACCTGTCCCGGGTGGGGATCCGCGGGTGGTCCTTTGGCGGCTACCTCGCCGCTGCCGCGGTGCTGCGCCGGCCCGACGTCTTCCACGCGGCCATCGCCGGCGCGCCGGTGGTCGACATGGCGCTCTACGACACGTTCTACACCGAGCGCTACCTCGGCACCGACCTCGAGGCGGAGTCCTACCGGCGGAGCTCACTGCTGGCGGACGTCTCGGGGCTCACCGGCCAGCTGCTGCTCATCCATGGGCTGGCCGACGACAACGTCGTGGTCGCGCACTCGCTGCGGCTGTCCTCCGCCCTGCTCGCCGCCGGCAAGCCGCATACCGTCCTGCCGCTGTCCGGGGTCACTCACATGGCGACGGAGGAGGAGGTCGCGGAAAACCTGCTGCTGCTGCAGGTCGATTTTCTTCGGCGCGCCCTGGGCTGAGCCGGGGCGTCGGGGCTACGCCAGCGCTACGCCGGCCGGGACTTGCGCCCGCGCGACTTCTCCCGCAGCTGGGCCGACAGCTCGACCTTGCGGATTCGTACCGTCGCCGGCGTCACCTCGACGCACTCGTCCTCGCGGCA
>JAABUK010010437.1_pt1 | contig 12399 bp, 9 predicted proteins | sample 5559141 | NCBI WGS metagenome assembly JAABUK01 (sample SAMN10711869, study PRJNA513367) | rock metagenome | isolation source: Antarctica rocks | place: Antarctica: Victoria Land, Pudding Butte nord | collected 2016-01-03
GGCTCCGAATAGCCCCGCCTCGTTGACGATCAGGGAGTAGATCAGGTCGGTGTCGGCAAGGGGCACGATCGGCTGCGTTGCACCGGGCGCCTTTAGCAGCGCACCGCCGAACCCCTGTCCGAACAGACCCCCGTCGGCCTGCGCAAAAAGCGATTGCGCGATCTGGTAGCTGCCGCCGGTCGCCTTGTCGTATAAGGCGGGGTCAAAAGGATGCTGCCATGTCTGGATCCTGTCCTGCACGTGGCTGACGGTGTTGGCGAAGTAGGTAGAGCCACCGAGGAACATCGTGGCGCCGATGCCCACGAGCGACAGTCGCGCCGTGGCCACATACAGCAGCGCCAAAAAGCCCCCGAAGAACATCACCGAGCTGCCGAGGTCGCGGATGAACAACAGCATGAACATGGCGAGGCCCCAGACCAGCAGCAACGGGCCAAAGTGCTTGAGCGACGGCCGCTCGCGCAGGATGGCCACCAGCGAGGCCACGAAGATCACAAGCAGGACGATCTCGGCGGGGCCAAGCCCGGCCGCGGCGATCACCAGCAGCACCAGCGCCGCGGGCACGATGATCGATCCCGCCTGCTGGATGGCGGTGAGCGGCTTGTTCCGCGCCCGCACCAGCACGTCCCCCGTGTCCCGGAGGTAGCTGGCCAGGAAGATGATGATGGCGATCTTGGCGAACTCGGCCGGCTGGAAGGCGATCGGGCCGACCCCGACACCTAGGTACGCCCCGTTGGTCTGGGCGCCCAGACCCGGAACGCGCGGCATCAGGAGCAGCACGATCCCGGCGGCCGCGACCGTGTAGCGGTAGCGCTCCAGCACGGCGTGATCGCGCAGGAACACGATCGTGGCCATGAACACCACGAGCCCCGCCACGAACCACTGGGCCTGCGCCCGGGCGGACTCCGGGTCGATCCGGTAGATCTCGACGAGGCCGAAGCCGGCCAGCGTGGCCGCGAGCGGCAACAGGTAGGGATCGGCGTCGGGCAGCCGCGCGCGCAGGAAGAGGTGGGCCGCCAGACACAGCCCTAGGAACACCAGCCCGTAGGTGAGCGTCCCGGCCTGGATGTCCTTCAGACCCGTCGCGGCCGAAGCGGTTTTACGCGAGACCAGCACGGCCGCGAACCCCGCGCTCACGATCAGGGCGACCGGCACCAGCCCGAACATCTCGCGCGTACGCGCGCTCACTTTCGGAATGCCTCGCTGCCAGTATCCAGCGTGCCGCGCTCCAGCTGCCTGACCAGATCGCTGGCGTCACTGCGGCTGCGCCACTCGTGGTTGAGCAACCGCCCGCGCCGCTCACGGCCCAGCGCCCCCGCCGGCACGCTGCTCGAGTACTCCGGCGAGTAGAGGTCGACCCCGAGTGGAAGCTGGTAGGGCACCCCGCGATACATCGTGACGAGGCCGGCGTCGTCGGTACCCAGAAAGTAGACCTGGCGAGCGCCGAGAACCGCACCAGCGCCGATCGCGGCGACGACCGCCACCACCACGAGCGCCGTAAGCGCTCGGCGGCCGCGCGACCGCCGAGCGTGGGTGGCACGCGAGCCGCGGGCCGCGGTCGCGCTCCGGGCACGCGGTGCCGCGACAGTGGAGCGCTCCCTCTCGCGTACCGCCGACTGGACATCGGCGGCGTTCAGGCCCTGGTGGATCGTGTCCTGGCCCGCGAGCGTGTCCGCGGAGCCGGCGGGCTCGTCGCCCTCGTCACCCAGCCGGAAGAGCACCACCGTGATGTTGTCCTTGCCACCGCCCTGGTTTGCGGCCTTGATGAGTGCGGCCGCGGCATCGGCCAGCTTGCCTGCGCCCCGGAGGATGGCGGCCATCTCGGCGTCGGACACCATGCCGGTGAGTCCGTCGGAGCACAGCAGGTAGACGTCGCCGTCGCGCGCGGTGTGGGTATGGGCGTCTACCACGACGTCGGACTCGGGTCCGAGCGCGCGAGTGATGATCGAGCGCTGCGGATGGTTCTCGGCGGCCTCCGCCGTGAGCTGGCCGCTGCGCTGTAGCTCGGCCACCAATGAGTGGTCGTGGGTGAGCTGCTCGAGCTGACCGTCACGGAGCCGGTAGGCGCGACTGTCGCCGACGTGGCCGATGCTCACGCCCTCGGGCCACACCATCGCTGCGGTCAGCGTCGTGCCCATGCCGCGCCGCGAGGGGTCGGCCTGCGCCATGTCGTAGATCCGCCGGTTGGCCTCGCGTGTGAGCTCGGTGAGCAGCTGCTCGGGCCCCTCCCCGCTGTCGGCCGAGCCCTCGAACACGCCGGCCGCGGTTGCCGAGGCGACCTCGCCGGCCTGGGCGCCACCCATGCCGTCGGCTACCGCGAACAGCGGCGCGGCGATCACGTAGTCGTCCTCGTTGGCCTCGCGCTGACGGCCGACGTCGGAAAGCCCTGCCTGCTCCACGACCCTCAGAGCCATTCCCTACTCCCCGTAGCGGTACTCGGTGTCACCAATGCGAATCACGTCCGCCTGCTTCAGCCGCTCGGCCCCACGCAGCGGCCGTCCGTTGAGGTAGGTCCCGTTGGTCGAGCCCATGTCCTCGACCTGCATGAAGTCGCCGGCCTGGTAGATCCGGGCGTGAGTAGTGGAAGCGAACGGATCGTCGACGTTTAAGTCGGCTGACGCCCCGCGGCCCATCGTCGCGCCGTCGCGGACGTCGATCACGTCTCCGGGCTCACGTCCCAGCGCCGCCACCACCACCAGCTGAGGCGACATGTGGCCCAGCATGCCGCGGTCCTCGGGCTCGTCACGGCGGCGCTGGGCCCCTGGGGCGTTCACGGGCTCGGAGGCCACGGCCGCCTCCTGGTTACGGGTCAGGTCGCGCAGAGCACTGCGCGAGACCCACAGCAGGAACAGGTAGAGCACGGCCAGAAAGCCGAACTTCAGGGCAACGGCCAAGGGCTCGTCCACGCGCCCGCCCTACTCCAGCTCGAAGTCGAGCTCTGTCAGGCCGATGGTGATGTGATCACCATGGCGCAGCACCGCCTGGTCGACCCGCTGGCGGTTGACCTTGATGCCGTTGGTGGACCCCAGATCGGCCACCATCCAGCTGTCGCCCTTGGGGCGAAGCTCGGCGTGGCGGCGCGACACGTTGGCGTCGTCAACGGTGATCTCGCAGTCCTTGCTGCGCCCGATCACTACGCGGCTGCCGTTGAGCACGGTGCGCCGGCCGGCACCCGCGAGCACCGCGCGCGACGGCGCGATCGGCTCGGGCTCGAGCCGCCGGGCGTCCCGGTCGGGCGAGTAGACCATCGTGTGGCCGAAGTCACCCTGGGACGGCGCGGCCGCGGCGGCGGGGCTGTCCGGCTCGTCCTCTGGCTCCCCAAGCTGCTGGGCCTGGATGCCGAACTCGCCGAGGCTCAGGCGGTCGTCGGTCATGAACTCGACGGCGGGCCGGCTGGTGAGCGCCAGCCGCTCCGCGCGGGCGTGCTCGAGCAGATAGTCCGACAGCTCCTTACGCAGCGCGGGCTCGTAGCTCTCGAACTGCTCGCGATCCTGCGCCGAGAGGAAGACGCGGTAGTGGTTTGGCACGTAGACGCGCGACACGGAGACCTGCTTGGACTCCTCCATCTCGCGCGCGAGCTTGCGGGCCAGCTCCACCGGCTCGACCCGCGACTTGAACGCGCGACTGAACGCGCCTTCGACAAGGCCGCCGAGCTTGGCTTCGAGGTTTTTCAGAACGCTCATGACTGGGGGCTCAGGGTAATGCCGGAGCCGGGGGGGTGCCCGTTGGAGGCGGGGTGAGCAGGATCGCGGTGATCGCCACGAGGGCACCGAGTGCCGCGCCGGCCACCGCCCCACGCGCCGGCTGGAGGCCCGAACCGCTTGCCAGGACCTGGCTGAGGTAACCATGAGCGGCCACGAGGCCGACGGTCCACGCCACGCCAACGGCCAGGTCCAGCGCGGCCCAGCGGCCGCGAGCTACCAGCGGGAGCACCACCGCGAAGGCCATCCACACAAGCGCCGGCGCCAGGCCTCCCGCGGAAATCAGCGGCCAGAGGGCGTCGGCGGCCGCGTGCCCGACCGAGCCCGCATACTGCGAGCGCGCCATGGTGCCCGGAGCCGTGCCGAACAGCAGGTCACGCCCGGTGACCACCTCGGTCACGGCCAGCCACAGAAATCCCGCGGCGGCCAAACCAGCCCGCCGCCTGGCCGTGCGCGCGAGTGCGGCCACGCCGACGAACAGCGGGGCCAGCGCAGTCAGGCCGAGCAGGGGCGCCAGAGCGGGCACCGACCAAAGGTATCCGGCGCGGGGCAGCAGGATCGGAGTGGGCACGAGCGCTGCGGCCACCACGAGCGCCGTGCCCGGGTGACCGCCCGCGGTGGCCAGCCAGCCGAGGACGGCGAGGGCCGAGACGATCCAGCCGATCCGTGGAAGCACCGCGACCGCCAGGGCAGCTGCGGCTGCGGCCACCAGCGGCGAGAACGTCGGAGTCGCGCCGAGACCCTGCAGCGCCGCTAACACGAGCAGCCCGGCCGCGACGCCGGCCGCGGCCCGGCGCATGAGCGCGCCTCCGCGGCGAGGCGCCACCCACGGCTCCGCAGGCCGCGGGGCCGCCGCATCGACGCCGCGATGCACGAGGGTCCTCAGGCGCGTGCGGGCACGTACCGCGGTCAGGCCGAACCGCTCGATCGTCTCGGGCTCGACGAGTCCGCCCACATCCGACAGCCCCCCCTCGGCCTCGGCGAGCACGTCGCGCAGCGCCGCAGGCTCGGGACGGTAGATCGGGTCGGGATCGAGGGCCGCATCGAGCACCTCGGCCAGATCCGCCGGCATGTCGGGTCGCAGCGAGCGCAACGGAGGGAAGGCCAGCCCGACCCGGCGGGCGGTCGCCGCGGGGCTCTGCGCGCGTACGGGATTGGTTCCCGTCCAGGCCTCGTAGAGGACCAGCGCCATCGAGTAGACGTCGCTGGCCTCGGTCACCCGGCGACCTTCCGCCTGCTCGGGCGCCATGTAAGCCAGCGTTCCGACGACGTCGCCGGTCGCGGTGAGGTCGTCCGCGCTCGCCACGTGCGCGATGCCGAGGTCGGTGAGCTTCGCAAACCCCGAGCCGGCCGCCGGCTCGGCGAGCACGATCACGTTGGCGGGCTTGACGTCGCGGTGGATGACCCCGCGTGCGTGCGCGTGCGCAAGGGCATCGCAGAGCGCGAGCCCGATCCGTGCGACGTCGCGGTCAGACACCGCGCCCCCCGCCGACAGCTCGGCAAGCGTGGCGCCCTCGACGAGCTCGGACACCAGGTAGATGTCGTCGTCATCTGAGCCGAACTCGTACAGCGCCACGATGCCCGGGTGGTTGAGTCGTGCCGCGGCAAGCGCCTCCCGTTCGGTTCGGGCTCGCTCGGCTTCACCTTGTGCCCGCGGGATCACCTTCACGGCCACGTCGCGCTCGAGCTTCAGGTCGCGCGCGCGCCACACCACTCCGAAGCCGCCGGCGCCCAGGCGGCTGTCGAGCCGGTATCGATCGAGCACCACCCGATCGGGCGCGCGCCGTGGCCCGCGCCGGACGGTAGGCTCACCCTCGGGGACGGTGCTGAGTTCGGATCTGTTCATTCGTTTTCGTAGTTCTGGCCTGGGACGACGGCCCCTGCCGAGGCGTCGCGAGCGGAGGCCAACCGACGGAGCGTTCATACTGTGCGCGGAAGCGAGGCCCGACTCTGTCCTTCTTCGACGAACCGGACCAATCACCACGCGCCCGAGCCGGGCGCCGAACGCCCCCACAGGGACCTTCCAGCGACCGCCAAACCCTCATGGTACGGCGCCTCGTGGCGGCTGGGGCGGGAATCGTCGTGCTCCTGATCCTGATCTTCCTGTTCAGGGGCTGTCTCGACAGCCGCAAGGACAACGCATTCAAGGAATACGTGCGCAACATGTCCGCTCTGGTCCAGCAGTCCAACCAGGAGAGCCAGGGCTTCTTCCGCACGCTGCAGAGCCCCGACAGCACGAGCGACGTGAACATCGAGAATCAGCTGAACACCTTCAGCGGTCAGGCGGGCCAGCTCGTGGAGCGGGCGGCGGCCCTCGACCATCCCGGCGAGCTCGACGGGGCACAGAAGCATCTGAAGGAGACCCTGCAGTTCCGTCGCGACGGAGTCGCGGCCATCGCCCAGCAGCTACCCGCTGCCATCGCCGACCGGGCCAACCGCGGCCAGGGCACCAAGCGCATCGCCGCAAGCATGCAGTCCCTCCTTGCCGGCGATGTCGTGTACCAGACACGCTTCGCCCCGTCACTCCAGTCGGCCCTGAAGAAACAGGGCCTCGCCGGCGACGAGCAGGTGCCCCAGAGCAGGTTCCTGCCAGACGTCGGGTGGCTGCAGGACGGGACCGTCGGGGATCGCATACCCAAGCTCGGCGGCACCGGCGGCGCCTCGAACAAAGCCGCCACGCCGGGGCTGCACGGCACCGGCATAGCGGCGGCCACGGTCGGGGGTCAAGCGCTTACGCCCGGAAACTCGGTGAGCGTCCCGGCGACCACCGGCCTCAAGCTCACGGTGCAGGTCGCCAACCAGGGCGAGAACACAGAGACAGGAGTCAAGGTGAGCGTGAGCATCGGCAAGGGCGCCGGCGCGGTCAAGGCCGACAAGCTGCTCGACACCATCGCGGCGGGAGAGACCAAGGCGGTCGACATCCCCCTCACAGACCCTCCCCCCACCGGCCAGAACGTGCCCATCGACGTGACCATCGCCGGTGTGCCCGGCGAGACCAAGACCGACAACAACAAGGCGTCCTACACCGCGATCTTCACCCGCTGATTCCCACCGCGGGCGGTGTACTCTGAAAAGCGTGGACGGCCTGAGCTCACCGGAGGGGATCGTCGCCTGCGCTGGTGCCGCGGTCGCCACGGTGGCCCTCATCCTCGCGATCGTTCTGGCCGTGAAGCTCCGTCGCCTGAGGTCAGCGCAGCGCCAGGTGCTGGGCGACACGGGCACCCTCGACCTCGTCGAGCACGCCGCCCGCCTCGAGCAGGGCTTCGTGGCCCTCCGCGACTGGGTCGAGGAGACCGCCGTGGGGCTGGACGCGCGCACGACCGCGGCAGAGACGCGCATCGATGGCTGTGTCGCCTACCGGGCGGTCGTCCGCTACGACGCCTACGGCGAGATGTCAGGGCAGCAGTCGAGCTCGATCGCCCTGCTGGACACGCGGCGGTCGGGCGTCGTGCTCTCATCGATCCTGCACCGTGAGAACGCGCGCGTCTATGCGAAGCAGGTGGTCGAGGGCCAGTGCGAGCTCGAGCTGTCGCCCGAGGAGCAGGAAGCCGTCGCGGCCGCAATCGATGGTCGTGTAGGTCAGTCGATCGACGCCTAGCGCGGCCATGGGGCTGACCGTCGCTTACCTCGGCCCCCCCGGGACCCACACCGAGGAGGCGCTGCTGGCATCGGCGCCGGGTGACGTCGAGCTGCAGCCGCGGTCGACCCTGCACGACACGGTCATGGCCGTCCAGGAGGGCGCGACCGATCGTGGCGTCGTGCCGATCGAGAACTCGATCGAGGGCGGCGTGGCGGCCACCCTCGACGCGCTGGCGGGTGAGGCCGACGGCGTGCGCATCGTGGCGGAGCTCGTGCACCCGATCCACCACCACCTGGTCGCACGGCCGGGACTGCGCCTCGAGGACGTAGGCACCGTGATCTCGATCCCGCATGCGACGGCGCAGTGCGCGCGCTTCCTGGACGCCCAGCTCCCAGGCGTGGAGCGCCGGGCCGCCAGCTCGACCGCCGAGGCGGTACGGATCGCCGGGGAGTCCTCAGGACCCGTCGCCGCCCTGGGGTCGCGGCTCGCGGCGCAACTCTACGGCTGCGACCTGCTGGCCGAGGCGGTAGAGGATCGCGACGACAACCTCACGCGGTTCGTCTGGCTGGCCCGCGAGGCGGACGCCCACGAGCCGCCCGACGGTCCTGCGAAGACCTCGATCGTGTTCTGGGGGTTCAACGACGAGTCGCCCGGCGCGCTGGTCTCGGTGCTCGGCGAGCTCTCACAACGGTCGATCAACCTGACCCGGATCGAGTCACGACCCCAGCGGGTGCGACTGGGGCACTACATGTTCTTCGCCGACCTCGACGGTCGTGCGGGCGACGAGCACGTGGCCGCCGCCCTCCAGGCGCTCGGTCAGCGGGTCCATACCTTGCGGATGTTGGGGTCCTATCCGGCGTGGGCAGACCGGGCCCCTCGCTAGACTTTGCTGGACCGTGACGGCCCGCTATCAGGCGGTTTCAGCAGCACCGGCGGGCGGGCCAGGCCCAGCGCCCCTCGTCCCGCTGCCCATGGACCGAACGGGACCGGCCCCTGTCGGGTCATCCGGGCGGGTGCTCGTACTCAACGCCTCCTACGAGCCGATCAACGTCTGCACCGTGCGCCGCGCCGCCGTGCTCGTGCTCAAGGACCGGGCCGAGATTCTCGAGCGGTCCGACTGGGCGCTGCACGCCGAGTCGTTCACGCTGCCGCGCCCGATGGTCATCCGGCTCAAGACCTACGTGCGCATCCCGCGTGACGCCCACCGGCGAAAGATCACCCGCCGGGCGGTCTTCGCGCGCGACCGCTGGACTTGCCAGTACTGCGGCAAGGAGAAGGGCAACCTGACCGTCGACCATGTGATCCCCCGATCCAAGGGGGGCGGATCCAACTGGGAGAACATCGTGACCTGCTGCGGGCCCTGCAACCGCCGCAAGGGCGACCGTCTGCCGCGCCAGGCCAACATGGTGCCGAGTCACGCGCCGCGGGCTCCGAGCTCCACCGTGTTCATCCACGTGGCCGCGCCGGTCATCCCCAAGGCGTGGGAGCAGTACCTGGCCGCGGCGGCCTAGCGTGCAGCGCGTGCTCGCGGGGGTCCGTCCACCCCCCCACACCAACCGATCCGGACAAGCCGGCCACAAGGGATGACCTGCGCACCCTGCGCCGGTGGGTGGTCGTAGCCGGCGTGTGGGCCGTGGCCGCCACTGCGGTCGCGCTGATCGCGCTACTCGACGACTCCGGCCGCGCCGCTGAACGGCGTGCCAACCAGACGGGCGACCGCGTGCTGCCGTCGAGTCCCGGCTGGACCGCAAGCTCAACCGGCTCGACACGCGCCTACGCCGGGTGCCGACCAGCGCGCAGGTCGCCGCGGCCCGACGCTCCGCAGACGGCGCCGCCGGAAGGGCCTCCACGCTCGACGAGCGGGTCAGCGCCCTGGAGGAGGGCTCTGGCACCCCGTCCGACGGCGGCGGGGGATCAGGCGTGCCGAGCCTGCGTGATCTCTTTCCGTAGAGGATCCGGGCGAAAGGAGCGGAGGCCGATCAGCGATCGCTCTCCATAGGGAGGACGGGCGGCGAGCACCGCACCGAGGTCCTCAGACGAAGGGCGCCCCGTTTCCGGGACGCCCTCCATCGTCTGATCTGGACCTGATCGAATGGACTTCGCAGGCGATTGGTGCCTGGGCCGGAGGGACAAGTCCCGGCCGTCTCATCCGACGGATGTCCGGTTGGACTCCGCTAAGCGGGGCCCAGTACAACTTGGTCGGTGCTCACGCGATCATCGATCGCGCTGCGCGCCTCCCACCGGCCTAGCGGCCGGACACCTCCAGAGTCCCGTAATTTCTGTCAGTCAAGTTAGGACCACCTCCTTTCCCTGGTCCGGGAAAAATAGCAAGGCGGGCGGGCGGGCTATTCCTCTGCCTCCTCATCGGCCTCGGGCTCCACGTCATCCGCCACCCCCGGGTCGAGCTCGACCGGCACGTCGGCGGCGATCTCGGCGATCGGCTCGAGGCCGTCGTCCTCGCCCTTGACCGCCGACGTGTCGGCCTCGTCCTCCATCACGAGGGCGACCGCGCTGACGATGTCGTCGTCGCGGAGGTTCATCACGCGGACACCCTGGGCCGGACGGCCCTGCTGGGAGATGCCCGTGACCCCGGTGCGCTGCACCATGCCCTCCCGCGAGATGAATACGAGATCCTGGCCCTCGTTGACGATCAGGGCGCCGGCGACACCGCCCTTCTTTTCGGTGATGTTGATCGTCTTCACGCCCATCGCGCCCCGGCCCTTGACCGGGTATTCCGCAATCAGCGTGCGCTTGCCATATCCGTTCTCGGTCACCACGAGCAGCTCGGTGTCGTCACGGGCGATGTCCATGGCGAGCACGGCGTTGTCGCCGCGGGAAACGTTCATGCCACGCACCCCGCCGGTGTCGCGGCCCATCGGGCGCGCCTCGGCCTCGCTGAAGCGGGCCGCCTGGCCCGAGCGCGACACCATGATGATGTCATCGTCGCCCGAGGTTCTGCGCACGGCGACGAGCTCGTCGTCGTCGCGGATCTTTATGGCGATGATGCCGTCTGCCTTGATCGGCGTGTTGTAGGCAAGGAAGTCGGTCTTCTTGATCTGCCCCGACCGGGTCGCGAACACCAGGTACTTGCCCTCGGTGAAGTCCCGCGTCGAGAGCACGGCGCGTACGAACTCGCCCTCGCGCAGCGGTAGGACGTTTACGAGCGCGCGCCCGCGTGCGGTGCGGCCGGCCTCGGGCAGCTCATAGACCTTCTGGCGATAGACCTTGCCGCGGTTGGTGAAGAACAGGAGGTAGTCGTGGCTCGAGCACACGAAGAGGTGCTCGATGTAGTCCTCGTCCTTCATGTCCATGCCGGTGACCCCGACGCCGCCGCGGTGCTGCTTACGGTAGGTGTCGAGTGGCAGCCGCTTGATGTAGCCCGAGCGCGTGATCGCGATGACCATCTGCTGGTCGGCGATCAGGTCCTCGATGTCGATGTCGTCGGAGGAGTGGGTGATCGCGGTGCGGCGGGGGTTGCCGAACGCGTCCTTGATCTCTGAGAGCTCTTCCTTGACGATGTCCTTGACGCGCTGCTCGTCGCCGAGGATGGCGCGCAGCTCGCGGATGCGCTCGACCACATCGTCGTGCTCGGCCTGGATCTTGTCGGCCTCCAGCGCGGTGAGCCGCTGTAGTCGCAGGTCGAGAATCGCCTGAGCCTGGATCCGGGAGAGCTCGAACTGCTCCATCAGGCCCTCTCGCGCCGAGTCTGGATCGCGCGAGGCGCGGATCAGCTCGATCACCGCGTCGATGTTGCCGATCGCGATGAGCAGGCCCTCGAGGATGTGCAGGCGGGCCTCGCGCTGGCGAAGCTCGTGCTTGGTACGCCTCACGACCACCTCGCGCTGGTGCTGCACGTACTCGCCGATCACCTCGCGCAGCGACAGGGTCTTTGGCACGCCGTCGACGAGCGCCACGGTGTTCACGCCGAAGGTTGTCTGGAGCGAGGTGAACTTGTAGAGGTTGTTGAGCACGACCTTGGGGATCGCATCGCGCTTGAGCTCGATCACCATGCGGATGCCGGACTTGTCCGACTCATCGCGGAGGTCGGAGATGCCCTTGACACGCCCGTTCTGCACGACCTCGGCGATCTTCTTGATCAGCCCCGAGCCGTCGTTGCGCCCATCGCCCTTGGACACCTGGTAAGGCAGCTCGGTGACGATGATCTCGTAGGCGTCCTTGATGCCCTGCCAGCCGAGAATCGTTCCACCTGTCGGGAAGTCGGGGCCCTTGATGTGCTGCATCAGGCCGGCGACGTCGATCTGCGGGTTGTCGATATAGGCGATCGTCGCGTCGATCGTCTCGGCCAGGTTGTGGGGCGGGATGTTGGTGGCCATGCCGACGGCGATGCCGGCGGAGCCGTTGACGAGCAGGTTCGGGAAGCGCGACGGGAGGATCGTCGGCTCGAGCCGCGTGTCGTCGTAGTTGGCCGTGAAGTCGACGGTGTCCGCGTCGATGTCGCGGAGCATCTCGGTGGCGAGCTTGGCCAGCCGCGCCTCGGTGTAACGCATCGCCGCGGCCGGATCGTTGTCGATCGACCCGAAGTTGCCCTGGCCGTCGACCAGCGGCTCGCGCAGGTTGAAATCCTGCGCCATGCGCACGAGCGTGTCGTAGATCGATGAGTCGCCGTGGGGATGGAAGTTGCCCATCACGCCGCCGACCACGTTCGCGCATTTGCGGTAGGGCCGGTTGGGCTGCAATCCCGACTCGTGCATCGAAAACAGCACCCGTCGATGCACCGGCTTGAGGCCGTCGCGCACGTCGGGCAACGCGCGCCCCACGATCACGCTCATCGCGTAGTCGAGGTAGGACGAACGCATCTCCTCCTCGAGCCCACGGGGCTCGATGTGGCCGCCCGAAAGCGTCTCTACTCCGGCCATCTAGCCAGCTCCTCTCAGACGTCCAGGTTCACGACGTTGCGGGCGTTGTCCTCGATGAACTTCCTTCGTGGCTCGACGTTGTCCCCCATCAGCTTGGAGAAGATGTCGTCTGCTGCCACGGCATCGTCGACGGTCACCTGCTGCAGCGTGCGCCGCTGGGCATCCATAGTGGTGTCGTAGAGCTGGTCGGGGTTCATCTCCCCGAGGCCCTTGAAGCGCTGGATGTTCACGCCGTCGCCGGCCA
>JAABUK010010439.1_pt1 | contig 12396 bp, 8 predicted proteins | sample 5559141 | NCBI WGS metagenome assembly JAABUK01 (sample SAMN10711869, study PRJNA513367) | rock metagenome | isolation source: Antarctica rocks | place: Antarctica: Victoria Land, Pudding Butte nord | collected 2016-01-03
TTGAGGTAGTCGCGGTTGCCGGTGGCTAGAAAGCCCCGGTGCCCGCTGGCCCAGTACTCCCCCAACAGCGACGCGTCGTCCTCATCCACTTCAACGATCGCGAGCGCTGCCCAATCTGAACCCTGGTCGGCGTCTGGCGCCTCTATCACCCCGCGTCGCACGAGCATCCGTCCTGAGGTAAGGATGGGCATTTGACTCATAGCGCGAACTTCCCGCGGCCATGAAACCAATCGTCAACTGCGCCGGGATCGCTCAACAGCTCGCGGCCTCCTACCCGGACGCCAGCGAACTCTCTCACGCCACTCCCGTCGCCAGTCACCAGATACACGACGAGTTCTTGCCAGAAACGTCTGAGGAGATAGAGGTCAAAGACATCGTCGAGTTCGACGATCTCGGCCCCCTTGCGGGTCAAGGCAACGCCTAGCGTCCCGGGTACGGCGAACGGCGGGCGAGAGTGATTTGGTCGGTGCTGGTTTGGCGGCGGCATTTCCGGCTCCTTTGGTCGGGAAACCGGAGGATCGAGGTGGGGGAACGCACGTTCGGCGCATAACTCCGGGGGATGGAGCCGTCCGAAATGACGGGTGTAATAGCCGCATGGCCCGAGCTGGCGAGACCGACGCCGACCGAGAACTGATCACTCACGCGAAAGCGCACGGATTTGACGTGACGGTGCGGGCGCTCGAAGACTGGCGGCGCGCGGGCGCGATGCCCGAGCGCATGCGGATCGAGCTTGGGCGACGCGGCACCCGCTACGACGATCCGCCCGGGACCAAAGAGCGCTTAGTCGGCGTGTGCTGTTTTCTGGGCAAGCGGGGAGCCTTCGCCGAGCGTCCTGATCTCCCTCGCCGCCGCCGCGTTGCCGATGCAGCCCCGTGGCTTTGGTACGAGGGCCTGATTCCCGGGACCGAGATCCGAGATCGTGTCAGCGAGTACTGGCAGGGACTGGCGGGCGAGATCGAGCGGGCAGTGGAACACGCTCGCCAGCAAGACCCGACCATGCCGCAATACGAACTTCCGATCGCGGCTGCAGACGTCATCGCCACCCAGCTCACACACCACCCAACCGCGCGCAGGCCACTTTCGGTCTTCGCCAAGCACCGTGACGAACTTGGTGAGATCCCCCGCGTTGCGCTGCATGCTGGGCTCAGTCAGCTCTTTCAGGCCATGCAAGGCGTGACCGACTCTGACGCCGCAGCTGGCTACCTGATCGAACACTCATTCATCCAGAGCGGCATGGAAGACGCACCGATCGATGACGATCCCGCACGCGCCAAGGTGCTGAAAGGACTCGATCTGTCGATCGTCTGTCAAGCCGTTTGGAGACTCTCCGAAAAAGACTGGCAGTTCGTCCGCACGTTCCTGCATACAAGCCAAGGGCTGCTCGTCTCGCTAGAGCGCCACAGCGGGGACCCCCATCTCCGTGAGATGGCCCGCGTCTCTAACAAGCTGAACACCACCGGCCGACTGCTGATGGCCGCCGGCTTCATAGCCGCAATCAAGGACGACCTTCAAAGCGGAATGGACCGTCATGCGCTCGCCGTAAAGCCCGGTCCCGGGGTATCCACAAAGGCTGTTACGGCCTAGAATTAACTACTACACAAAGCGCCCCCGCGACCGTTAGAGCGGCCCGGGGGCATGGCACACGGAAAGTAGGTTCCGCATGCAATCCCAAGGTATCGCGACCACCCGCGACGGCCTGGTCATAGCCGCGGGCTACGGCCTCAAGATCAACGTCCAACGAGGCCACCTGGTCGTACACGATGGCGTCGGCACCCGCCGGCAAACACGCCGATTCAACCGAGCCACCAGCCGCCTGCGTCGTCTCGTGGTCCTCGGCCATGACGGCTACGTCAGCCTGGACGCACTCCATTGGATCCGCGAAGTCGGTTGCGTGTTTGTCCAGCTCGACCACTACGGCCGGCCCATCGCTCAGTCGTCGATCCGCGGATCCGACATTTCGCGGCTCCGCCGCAGCCAAGCTCACGTGGGCGCGTCCGCCACCGGGGTCGAACTGGCCCGTTATCTTCTCACCGAGAAGGTCGAGGGCCAGGCCGCACTAGCCCAAGAGATCTCGGGCCGACGCGACGACGACATCGCCAGCGCGCTCGACGGGATCGCCGAGGCAGCCACCATCGACGAACTAGTCGCTTACGAAGCTGCCGCCGCGAGTGCGTACTGGCGGCACTGGTCACGGGTAGAAGTCCCGTTTCCACCAGGTGCCACCGCGCACCTACCCGATCACTGGCTCACGTTCGGCCAGCGCCATTCGCCACTGAGCAGGTCACCACGCTTGGCCGCAAACCCCGCGAACGCAATCCTCAACTACCTCTACGCCCTCCTCGAAGTCGAAACCACCATCGCTCTAGAGACGGTTGGTCTCGATCCCGGCCTTGGTGTCTTTCACACCGACAAGGCCGGCCGCTCTTCGATGTCGCTCGATGTCATGGAGGCCTGCCGGCCCGTGATCGACGCTTACCTGCTGGCGCTCCTCACCGACCGAACAATCGGCGTCCGGGACTTCGTCGAGACGCCGCGGGGAGCCTGTCGGCTACGACCCGCATTCGCAAAGCAACTGGCCGAAACCGCAACCGTCTGGGGAAGCCACGTCGCGCCCGTCACCGAGCACGTCGCGCAGATGCTTGCCCACGCAGCGGACCAGCCCCTACCTACCAAGCTCACTCAAGAAGAACGGGTGGCCGCTTGGACGCTCCGCAGAACGAGGCGAGCGAAGAGCAGAACCAGCGCACCGAGACTCCCGAGCACCTGCCGGGATTGCGGCGGCGAACTCCCGGACCGTCGGCACCGCTACTGCTCGGGGTGCCGTGACCGACGATGGGGTGCGGCGGGCCAAACCGGACGCGTCAAGGCAGCCCAGGTGCTCGAGGAACTTCGTCATGGGGGCCACGATCCCGCGCACGGGGGGCGAGCCGCACAACTCCGCGGACAAAAGAACGCCGCTCACCAGGCCGCGGTTCGGTCATGGGCCGAGGCCCACGAGGAGAGGCCAACCCCGGACGTGTTCGACTCCGAGATCGCCCCGGGACTACGAGCGGTCCCGCTCACCACCATGGTTGAGGCCACAGGCTTGTCGTCTCACTACTGCTCGCTGATCAGGCTAGGTAAGCGAACACCCCATCCGCGCCATTGGTCGACCCTCGCCGGCTTAAGGCCCGACGGATGATTGGCGCAAACAAACGATCTGGCGCACTGCGGCCGGTGCGGCCTGGTGGAGGTACCAATCCCGAAGCTGCTTCGCGAATTGCTGACGGGCGGCCTCCGCGGAAAGCGAGCTGTCAGCCGGCCAGTAGACCTGGCGCACAAGGTGATCCCCGATCTGAACCGCCGGTAGTGGGTGCGTGCCGGGCTCCGCGAACAGCGCGACGACGGCTTGCGGAACGCGGTACCCAGCAGCGAAAGCGGCCGCCTCATAGAGGTCGGGCCGCTCCCATTCAGCCCCGAGGAGCTTGTACTTCACGTCGCCGATCGCGCGCACCTCTGTGTCCTCGAGTACGAGGTCCGGGTTGATCGTCAGGTTCGCGCCGGTGAGCGGGAGTCGCCCCTTTCGGACGCTGACCAAGTCGCCAAGCGCGTCGGTAATGATCGCGCGGATCCCGACTTCGACCGGGATCGGGGTCCGGAAAAGAAATGTCCAGCTTCGGCGGCTCCCAGCATCCAGTGACCGGCCGGTAGCCGCCACGATTTGCCGGGCCAGTTTCAGAGCGTCCGTGTAGTAGTGAGTGCGTCTATCGATCTCGACGGCGGCGTCAGAGCTGCGTAACCAGCCGACACCGTCCATCCGTTTGGCCGCGCGCAGAGCACGGCGGCGGATACTGCCTGGCAGGGGCGTGGCCCCAGCCAGTATCCGGGCGACGTTGAGCATCATCCGATTCAACGGCGTGTCGAAGTCGAACTCCTCGTAGTCAGCGACTATGGCGACCCGGCCGCGATAGAAGAGTCGTGCCGTTGGCAGCGGCAGCACCCTGCCGCGGACAGCCGTCAGCTCATCCCGGTGGGAGCGGTAATCGCGCGCAAGGCCCTCCTCCAGCACCTTCTCCAGCGCCGTCACGAACCAGTGCGCTACGAGGATGACGAGGCTCTGACTCTCCTTCATGAGGCCTTCACCCGTCGCGAATCGCGGCACCACATCGGCCGCCTGAAGAATCTCGAGCAGGTGTGGGACCGGGATCTTCGGGCGAACGTTCAGCTGGACGGTTGGAGTTGCGACCAGTCCCACCGCGTCCAACACTAGGACTCGCGCCGTCGCTGAATCGATACGCCGGACCTGGACGAGTGAGGCCTTCGAGTCGACCTGCGTAGCGCCGTAGCGATCCGTGCCTCGCGCGAGCGCACGACCAGCTTCCTCCAGCAGAGCTTGTTCTTCCGAGCTGAGCGGCATCGTGGCCCAGCTCGACTCGAACACGGTCTCTTGGCGTAGCTCAGGCAGTGGGCGGCCAGTATTTCTCGATGGTGAACTCCGCCACGACATCGGGCTGATCGAAAAGGTAGTCCTCGATCAGCGGGATGATCTGCCTCCGCCAAGTCCGGTCGAGGCGCGGTCGGTCGTAAGCGGGGTGCATGAAGAACGACTGACCGATCGTGTGGTGGCGATCCAACAGAGCGGTCAGGTCCGCGTTCAGCTTTGCGAACCCGGACACCAGATCCGGCACTTCAGACTCGTTCTCCGGTCGCTCGTAGTAGCGCTGGAGCAGGTTTGCGTCAGCTGGGCACTCGAAGACCTCGAAGCGTCGGCGGAGGGCGACGTCAATGCTGCGAATGCTGCGATCGGCGGTGTTCATCGTCGCGATGATCCGCAAGTTGCTCGGGAGTTGAAAGCTTCCAGAGTACTGCAACGTGATGCTTTGCTCGCGGTACTCCAGGAGGTACAGCAGCTCGCCAAAGACGCGGGGAATGTTCGCTCGGTTTAGCTCGTCGATAATGAGCACTCGCACGCCGTCCGTGCCCTCCATCGCCTCGGCCGTCTCGAGGACGATGCCCTTCACAGGGGCAAATGAGATGCCGTGCTCGCCCGCCACGGGCCGGATCCCCTCGACGAAGTCCTCGTACCCGTAGCTGGGGTGGAACTGCACGAGCCGCCGATGAAGGGGTTGATCCTGTGTCAGGTAGCGCGCGACGCGCTCAGCGACCCACGTCTTCCCTGTCCCAGGCGGACCCGCCAGGATGACCTGTCCCTTGCCCGTCGTGGGATCAAGCGCCGACAAAAGCTCGTCCAACTCGCTGGTAGTCCAAAGCGTCTCGTTCTTTAGCCAGTCGAACGTCAGCTCGGTCGTCTCTTCGTCGCTGTCCCCTGGCGTCACGAACAACTCATACACGAAGAGCGGGGTCGTCTGGTTGCTGAGGGCTCCGCGCGTCTTGTCGGTATCTGGATCGCTACTCAGCACGAGATTCTCGAGCGCCCATGCAGGATCCGACTCCGTGAAATCAGTAAGGCACGCGAACAGGCTGCAGTCTGACTTCTCGTAGTAGCCCGGGATCTCGTCATCCGGCACGGCATCGGGATCTGTCGTGATGTCGACGAGGCGGGTCCGGATCAGGCGCTTGTCGCCGTAGAGGTACGCATGCGTCTCGACGCCATCCTTGAGTTGACTCCGGAGGGTCGCGAGCTTGCTCGCGCCGATCGGTCCTGACCCGAACTCCCCCCACCAAGTGTGTCCACGCTCCTCCGCAACTGCTCGATGGCGTTCAATCGAGTTCGGCTCGAAGTCGCGTGACCACTTGAAGAGCAGGTGTGTCGCCTCGCGTGACGGATTGAACTGGAGTCCTGCTCCTCGGGCCGCGTCGACGAAACCAAGGGCCGCGCCGAGATCCTCACCTAACGCGTCGTCTGCCGGCACAGCGCCGCGGCCGTAGCTAATCGCGTAGGCGCTTCCGGCCTCGTACTTCTTCGGCCGGGTGTTCTCGGACTTCAGCGATACCCCATCGCCCTCGCTGTCCAGCCCGGCGGCTCGCCGCATGTCGAGCGCGCGCTTTCTGAGGGGCGGGAGGCCACCCGCGACGTTTTCCGTTCCCTGGTTGAACGACAGGTACACCGCTGATCCGTCGGCCGCGAACAGGTACACCGCGTAGACCCCCTGCTGCGCGCTCGCCTTTGCGCCCCTCGGGTAGACGCTCACCCACGGCACGTCCGCGGGCGTTGCCTGCCCGGTCCCGGTTCCAATTGGATGGTCGTCCGGAAGCAGCCCGCTGATCGCAGCCGGCATCTCTACGTCGATCAGGCGTTTGATTGCATCGTGATCCTTCGCGGCCACTGCGGACAGAGCGTCCTCAAGCAGCGTCCTCAGCCGGCCGCCGCCTCCCAGCCTGATGGGCTGACGGGTTTCGAGCGCGCGTTCGAGAAGTGGGACGGCATCCTCAATACCGATCCTGTGAACCGCGGTTCGACGATCCACGCGCGACCGAAGGTCTCCAAGAAGGTCGCGCGGCACATCCTTCTCGAGCCAGCGCACCGGATAGCAATTCGTCGCGAGGTTGTCGTTCTCAGGCCGGTGGTCGTAGCCGCTGGTTATGACTCCGACTGCAAACGTCCGGCGCGAGGTTGTCGGCAAGATCGCCCAGTCCCCGGGCCGAATCTCGCGGAAAGCATGCACCGCTGTTCGCCATTGGGAGAGCGTTCCGGCCTCCACATCGGCATAGACGCTCGCCATTTCGCGGTTGAGGGCGTCGTCGTCGAATAGCGACAGGTCGCCAAGCTCTGACCAGCCCGTAGCGACAACGTCGTTCTCGAGCGCGTAAGCGACGACCTCCTCATGGCCGCCGCCACGAACCACGAACAGCCTGGCCGCGTCGGTCGGTGCCTCGCCCTCCGTGGAGAAGCCCAACTGCTCGAGCTTGTTGATCGTCGACTCGCCGCTTGTGAATTGCGACGGCTCCAGCGCGCCTTCGTCAGGGAACTGGAACCGGTGCGCTACCCCGACAATTGCCTTGGCGGGGTAATCCTCGCCGTCGTAGAGCAGCCGGACGTGACGGGTTGGGCCGAACCCGTACTTCTCGAGGAACGCGGGTTCTCCCATCTGATCACACTCGCGGATGGCCTCAACGACGGCGTCCGGTGAGGTGAGGTCAGCGAATCCCATGCTCGCAGCCTAAGCCCGGAACCCACACGCTGCGCGTCGACCGTCCGGAGTATGCAGGCGTGGGCGCGCCCCTACGCGCCGAGCCCGGCACAACCGCCGCACCCACCCTGTGTCCGACTTACGAGCACTCCCCCACCCCCGGCTCGGTCGCATCCATAATGTGCACTCCCATGAACACCCGTCGCCGACGCGACAGCCCGGACCGTCCGCCTTACGGGCGCTCCCTTACTCGGCTGCGCCTTCGGCGAACCAGTCGGTCGCGCTACGCGTGTCCGACTTACGGGCGCTCCCTTACTCCCGCCTCCATGTTAATGGCGACGTACTTCGTCTCGAGGTACTCGTCGATGCCCTCGTTGCCGCCCTCGCGGCCCACGCCCGAGGCCTTGACGCCGCCGAAGGGGGCACCGGCGTTTGAGACCAGGCCCTGATTGAGGCCGATCATGCCGGTCTCCAGGGCCTCGCACACACGGATGCCGCGTGTGATGTCACGGGTGTAGAGATAGGCGACGAGGCCGAACTCGGTGTCGTTGGCGGCGGCCACGGCCTCGACCTCGGACTCGAAGGGGATGATCGGCGCGACGGGGCCGAAGATCTCCTCCTTGAGCAGGCGGGCGTCGTCGCTGATGCCGGTGAGCACGGTCGGCTCGTAGAAGTAGCCGGCGCCGTCGACCGCCTTGCCACCGGTGAGCGCCGTGGCCCCCTTGCCGACGGCATCGTCGACGAGCTCGGCGACCTTCGTGCGCTGATCGTCGTCGATCAGCGGCCCGACCTCGGCGCCGTCCTCGGTGCCGCGGGCGATCTTCATCGCGCCCATCCGCTCGGCCAGCCTCTTGCCGAACTCCTCGGCCACCGACGCGGCCACGTGGAAGCGGTTGGCCGAGGTGCACGCCTCGCCGATGTTGCGCATCTTGGCGATCATCGCGCCCTCCACCGCCGCGTCCAGATCGGCGTCCTCGAACACGATGAAGGGGGCATTGCCGCCCAGCTCCATCGACACCTTGAGCACCTGCTTTGCGGACTGCTCGATCAGCGTCTGGCCGACCTCCGTGGAGCCGGTAAAGCTCAGCTTGCGCGTGCGCGGGTCGGCGATCAGCGGACCCATGGTCGACCCGCTCGAGGACGCGGTGACCACGTTCAGGACGCCGCCGGGCAGCCCGGCCTCCTCGAGCACCTTGGCCAGCGCCAGCATCGACAGCGGCGTGAGCTTGGCGGGCTTGACCACCATCGTGCAGCCGGCCGCGATGGCGGGGCCGATCTTGCGGGTGCCCATGGCCATCGGGAAGTTCCAGGGGGTGATCATCAGGCTGGGGCCGATCGGCTGACGCATGGTGAGCACCCGGCTGGCGCCGTTGCCCGCGGTCTTGAACTGGCCGTCCACGCGCAGCGCCTCGCCGGCGTACCAGCGGAAGAACTCCGACGCGTAGGTGATCTCGCCCTTGGACTCGGCGATCGTCTTGCCCATCTCAAGCGTCATGAGCAGTGCGAGGTCGTCGGAGCGGTCGTTCAGCGCCTCGAAGGCGCCGTGCAGGATCTCGCTGCGCTCGTTGGGGGAGACCGCGGCCCACTCGGCCTGCTTCTCGTCGGCGGCCGTGAGCGCGGCGGCGGCATCCTCCGGAGTCGCGTCGGCTATCTGGCAGAGCGTCTCCCCGGTGGCCGGATCCTCCACGTCGATGGTCGCGCCCTCGGAGCCGTCACGCCACTGGCCCCCGATGTACAGCTGCTTGGGGACCTGCTCGACTACCTGCTGCTCGTTGGCCATGCGTCTCTCTCCTCGTCAAGGGTGCGCCGAGAAACCTACCCAGGGGGCGAGGTTCAGACGAATGCGGACTTAACGTTGGCCTCCGCCGGATCCCTCGGACGGACGGGCTAGGTGGCCACCGTCTCGTGCCCGAGCTCCTCGGAGATAGCCACGTCGATCGTGTAGTCGATCGGCAACACGATGATCGAGGGCAGGTCGAGCTCCAGTGCCTCCTGGAGGCGCTCACCGAACTCGTCGGGCGACTCGCAGCGCCAGGCGGGCAGACCGAAGGCCTCGCCGAGCTTGACGAAGTCGGGATTGGTGAAGTCCACGCCGAAGTGGTTGCCGAACTTCTTGTCCTGCTTCCACACGATCGAGCCGTACTGGCGGTTCTCCCAGATCACGTTGACGATCGGGGTCTTCAGGCGCATGGCGGTCTCGAGCTCCTGGTTGTTCATCAGGAAGCCGCCGTCGCCGCTGACGCTCACGACCTTGCGCTCGGGGTGGACGAGCTTGGCCGCGATGGCCGCGGGCAGCGCGAATCCCATTCCGGCCAGGCCGTTGGCGATGAGCACGGTGTTTGGCTCATATGCCGGGAACATGCGTCCGATCCACAGCTTGTGCAGACCGACGTCTGACACCAGGATGTCCTCGCGCCCGAGCGCGTTGCGGATCTCCCACAGCGCCCGTGGCGGCTGGACCGGGAAGTGGTCGTCGTGCTCGGCGGCGCTGAAGCGGCCGTGCACCACGTCGCGCAGGCGGGTAGATCCGCCGTGGTGGGGCACGCTGCGGCTCTCCTCGGCCAGCCGGGTGAGCGAGTGATAGAGGTCGCCGATCAGCTCGACCTCGCACACGAAGTACTCATCGACCTCGGCGGGCAGCGAGTCGATGCAGATGATCCGCTTGTCCTTTTCGGGGTTCCAGTGCTCGGGCGAGTGCTCGACGAGGTCGTAGCCCACGGCCAGCACGACGTCGGCGTCGTCGAAGCCGGCCATCGCGTAGTCGCCCGCCTGGAGGCCGACCGAACCGAGGGCCTTGGTGTTGTCGGCCGGGATGATGCCCTTGCCCATGAAGGTCTCGGCCACGGGGATGCCGGTGGCGCGCACGAACTCGCGCAGGGCCGGGGTGGCGCCGCTGCGGATCACACCGTTGCCCGCGAGCACCACGGGGTTCGTGGCACCGCGGATCACGTCGGCGGCCTTGAGCAGCTCGCGCGCGCCGGGCTCGGGCCTGGCGGTCTTGCCGCGCGGCAGCGGGCCGGCGTCGATCTCGGCCTCCATCACGTCTTCGGGCAGCTCGATGTGGGTGGCGCCGGGCTTTTCTCCCTCAGCGACCTTGAACGCCTTGCGGACCACCTCGGGAATGATCTTGGGGTCGTTCAGCCGGGCGTTCCACTTGGTGATCGGCTGCATCACGCGCACCAGATCGATGTACTGGTGCGACTCCTTGTGCATGCGCTCGAGATCACCCTGGCCGGTGAGGGCCACGAGCGGCGCGCGGTCGAGATACGCATCGGCAACGGCCGTCGTGAGGTTCAAGGCGCCCGGGCCGAGGGTGCCCAGACAGACGCCCGCCTTGCCCGTCAGGCGTCCGCAGACGTCGGCCATGTAGGCGCCGCCCTGTTCGTGGCGGACCGGCACGAAATCGATCGACGAGCGCGAGAGCGACTCGTTCAGGTCGAGCGTCTCCTCTCCCGGTATGCCGAAGACGTGCTTGACGCCCTCGGCCTCGAGGCACTCCACGAACACGTCTGACGCCTTGCGTTTGGGCACGGCCGCAATCTACAGGGACTCGTTTCCGATCCCGACGAGGCGCACGCGCGCGCTTACACTCGCGGGGTGGATTCGCGCACCCGCTACGCCCTCAGCGGCGACCTCCACATTGCCTACCACGCCGCCGGCGTCGGTCCGGATCTGTTGTACGTGCCCACCTGGGTCTCCCAGGTCGAGGAGCTCGCCGCCGAGCCGAGGATGGCGGCCTTCATCGAACGGCTGTGCACGTTCTCCCGCCTGATCAGCTTCGACCGCCGCGGCTCCGGGCTCTCGGACCCGGTGGTCGGGGCGCCGACCCTCGAAGAGCAGATCGACGACATCCTGGCCGTGATGGAGGCCGTGGGCTCGCAGCGCACTGCGCTCGTCGCGTCCCTCGAGGGAGGGCCCCTCGCGATGACCTTCGCGGCCAGCCATCCCAAGAAGGTGAGCGCGCTGATCCTCTATGCCACCTTCGCCAGGACGCGCTGGGCCGAGGACTACGACTTCGTGCCCAGGGACTCCGAGCGCAGCGACCGCCTGGACGGCGTGATCGCCCAGTGGGGGCAGGGCGGCATCCCCATGGCGCTGGCTCCGAGCCGTGCCGGGGACCCCGCCTTCGAGCAGTGGGCCGGGCGCATGGAGCGCTACGCGGCCAGCCCCGGCACGATCCGCCGGATGTTCGAGGCGATCGGGCACACCGACGTGCGCCATGTCCTGCCCGCGATCTCGGTGCCTACGCTCGTCATGCACCGCCGCGACGACCAGTTCCTGCGGATCGAGCACTCCCGCTACCTGGCCGAGCACATCCCCGGCGCGCGCTTCGTCGAGCTCGAGGGCAGCGACAGCCTGTTCTCCGAAGGCGACAGCGAGGCGGTCCTCGGAGAGATCGAGGAGATGGTCACCGGCGCACGCACCTCGCTCGTGCCCGAGCGCGTGCTGGCCACCGTGCTGTTCACAGACATCGTGGACTCGACCAGCACCGCAGCCGGCATGGGCGACGCGCGCTGGCGCGGCGTGCTCGAGAGCCACGACCAACTTGCGCGGACCGAGGTGCTGCGCCACCGCGGCAAGCTGATCAAGAGCACGGGCGACGGCGTGCTTGCCACCTTCGACGGTCCCGCCCGCGCGATCCGCGCGGCCACCGCGCTGCCTCAACGCGCCTCCGGCCTCGGCGTTCAGATCCGGGCCGGCCTGCACACGGGAGAGTGCGAGATGATGGGCGACGACGTCGGCGGCCTTGCGGTGCACATCGGCGCCCGCGTGATGGGCACCGCCGCCGCGGGCGAGGTGATGGTCTCGAGCACCGTCAAGGATCTCGTTGCCGGCTCCGGGATCGACTTCGCCGGGCGCGGCGCCCACGAGCTGCGCGGGGTACCCGGCACCTGGCAGCTGTTCGCCGTGAATGGATGAGCACCGCAGCGAGGCGGAAGGAGCGCAGCCGGATCAGTGATCCGGTGAGCACCGCACCGAGTTCTCCGGGGGACCGCTACCTTGGGACGGCGAATCGGTTGATACCAACCATGCGCCGGCTCCTTCTGCTCACAGCTCTCGCGCTCGTCGCCGTGCCCGCCTCGGCACAGGCCGCCTCCACCGTGGTGGTGCGCGGCGCGGGCTTCGGCCACGGCATCGGCCTGAGCCAGTACGGCGCCTACGGCTACGCCCAGAAGGGATTCTCATACCAGAGCATCCTTTCGCGCTACTACACCTCAACCACGCTGACCAAGGCGCCCGAGCGTCCCGTCCGGGTGCTGCTGCAGGCAAGCGATCCGCACGTGCGCTTCAGGGGCGCCTCGGTGGCCAGCGGCGGCACGCGCCT